>MAAC01011173.1_pt1 | contig 312204 bp, 288 predicted proteins | sample 1115981 | NCBI WGS metagenome assembly MAAC01 (sample SAMN04961126, study PRJNA320927) | seawater metagenome | isolation source: sample BD02T64 sea water enriched with oil for 64 days | place: USA:Gulf of Mexico | collected 2013-07-27 | reverse complement strand
TAAGCCCATTTGCGCCGATGGTACTGCATTCGTGGGAGAGTAGGTCGTCGCCTTTTTTAGAAACTCCATAACATTTATTTGTTATGGAGTTTTTTTGTTTTTAATCTTCTTATAAAACAGCTTCATTTCATATCTTAGTTCTCTTTTGCAACTTTAATAAATGAAAATAAATAAAGAATTACATCTAGCTTGGGATTTTGTAAATAATACAAATAGAAATTTATTTTTGACTGGTAAAGCAGGAACTGGTAAAACTACTTTTTTGCATAAATTGAAATTAGATTCTTTAAAGCGAATGGTTATTGTTGCGCCTACAGGTGTTGCTGCCATTAATGCTAAAGGCGTTACGATACATTCCTTTTTTCAAATGCCTTTTGGTCCTATTTTACCTAATAATAAGTTAGATAGTACATTTAGCTTTAATAGAAAATTTAGTAAAATTAAAATTAATATTATTAAATCATTAGACTTATTAGTAATTGATGAGATTAGTATGGTTCGTGCAGATTTGCTAGATGCAATTGACAGAACTTTAAGACGGTTTAGGGATAAGAATAAAGTTTTTGGAGGTGTTCAGCTATTGATGATTGGAGATTTACAACAGTTATCACCAGTTATAAAAGAAAATGATTGGTCTTTGCTTAAGCCTTTTTACAAAAATATTTTTTTCTTTAATAGCCATGCTTATAATATGTGTCAACCTATTATTATAGAATTAGATCATATTTATAGACAAGATAATCCTAAGTTTATTGAAATTTTAAATGAGATTAGAACAAATAGATTGTCAGAATCTTCAGCCAATGAATTGAATAAAAGGTATGAATCTGATTTTTCTCCAAAAGATAGTGAAGGCTATATTTCTTTAACGACTCACAATAAGAAAGCCGAACAAGTTAATGTGTCAGAATTAAGTTTGTTGTCTACTAAGTCTAAAACGTATACAGCAAAAATTGATGGTAAGTTCCCTGAATTCTCTTATCCAAACAAAGAAATACTAGTTTTAAAGGTTGGAGCTCAAGTGATGTTCGTTAAAAACGATAGTAGTGAAGAGAAACGCTATTTCAATGGGAAAATTGGTAAGGTCATATTGTTAGATAATGATGAAGTAATTGTAAAATGCCCAGATGATGATTTTAATATAGTAGCAACACCTGAGGTTTGGGAAAACATAAATTATACTGTTGATACTGAGACGAAAGCTATAAAAGAGAATAAAATAGGATCATATACTCAAATACCTTTACGATTAGCATGGTCAATTACGATACATAAAAGTCAAGGCTTAACATTTGAAAAAGCTATTATTGATGCCGAAGGTGCTTTTGCTCATGGTCAGACATATGTTGCTTTAAGTAGGTGTAAATCATTAGAAGGTTTAGTACTTAAAAGTAAGATAAACTCAAATCAAATTATTACTGATGATAGTATCTTGTCGTTTACCAAATCAGCAGAAGAAAACCAACCTGATGAAAATGATTTAATTAAATCTAAGTACGAATTTCAATTAAATCTTATTTCTGAAATTTTTAATTTTTATGACTTATTGAACCCTATTAGAAGAATTCTTGATGTTTATTATAAGAATAGAGGAATTATAGAGGGCAACTTTGAGGTCCCTTTAAATGAAATAAAAACAGCAGTTACATCTTTATTAAAGGTGAGTAATTCATTCAAATCACAATTACTTGAATTATCTATGAGTAATATAGAGCCTCAGAAAAATGGAATTGTTCAAGATCGGTTTAAAAAAGCTATAATTTACTTTGAGAAAGAAACCAAAACTAAAATTTTTAATGTGTTTAAAACTATAGGTTTTACTACTGATAATAAAACCATTGAAAATGATATTAATAAGCCCTTAGATATTTTGGAAGGAATATTAACTACTAAAATTTTATATTTTGAAGATCTTACGGATGGTTTTGATTTTAAAAAATTCCTTGAATTACGAGCGAAATCAGTGTTTTTATCAAAAAACAAACCCAAAAAACTAAGAAAAACAGTAGTCGATGGAACTACCAATATTGAACTTTTTGAATTACTTCGTGAATTAAGAAATACAATTGCACAACAAGAAGATTTAATACATTATCAAATTTTCACTCAAAAAGCATTGTACGAAATGTGTGAAATATTACCAACAAATAAAGCTGAATTAAAGGCAATTAGCGGTATGGGGAAAGTACGTGTCGAAAAATATGGAAATGAAATTCTAAAGGTTATTCTAAACTATTGTGATGAAAATGATATAGAGACTTCAAAAGAGTTAGAGATTTTTGAAAAACCAAAAAGGAAAAAGGGCGATACAAAAAAAGAGTCCTTGACTTTATTTAAATTAGGAAAGTCAATCGATGAAATTGCTAATGAACGGGAACTAAATATAAATACAATTACAGGACATTTAGCCTCATTTATAGTTTCTGGTGAAGTGAAAATTACAGATTTAATTTCAAAAGAACATTATAAAGAATTAAAAGAGATTATTCCAAAAAGTAAGTTTGATAATTTATCAGATTTAAAGCACCAGGTAGATGAAAAGTATACTTATGCTGAGTTACGTCTTGTTTTAGATGATATAAATAATTAAAAGGTTCTAGAAATTATCTTCTAAAACCTTTTAATTTATAGATGGATACTGTTTATCTTACGATAAGTTTTTTTGTTATTTTCTTATCCTCTGTTAGTATTGAAACTAGATATAATCCCGATTTTAAAGATCTAACATTGATGGTGTTATTTTCAGATAAATTAAGTAGAATTTGTTTACCTAAGCTATCATATATTTCAATTTCTATGTTTGTGATATCAAAGGGAATTCTAATTTGAACAATATCTGTTGCTGGATTAGGGTAAAGAGAGATATTATCAATATTGAGTTCTATCTCTTCTATTGAAAGTGTGTTAAATGAAAAACTTTCTTGGCCCACTGCTATTCCTAAGAAATAATCCTGAGTACTAGTTGTATCTATATTTGAATTGTAAAAACTATCTAAAACGCCACTTGCTCCAGTAGCAATAGCATCACTATTAAGTAAAAAGGACATCTCATCACTTATAGGCATGTTGCTTACATCAAAATCTATTAAATCTATTTGATCTCCTGAATTATGGGACAATAGACTCTGACCAGGAGGAACATTAAACAAGAATACATCTTTAGTGCCATCTCCTAAACCTAGTCCATTTAAAAATGTAGCATCAAATTGTTGTACAGTCCATGTTCTACCTACTAATAGACTATTTTGATTTATAATATCTGCCATACCAGTAGGTAATACAAGTGCAAAACCAATATCGGATACATCTGTATTCCCCGATGATGTGAAATCTGGAATAGCTACTACTTTGAAATTATAACCTGTATTATGAATTAATCCAAATTGATACCCTTGAGCGTGAATAGATATACTTAAAAGGAGTAGGTATGCTAATATGTAATATTTCTTCATGTTATATATATTTAAAATTAATTTTCTGGTGGAACTGTACTTTGAATTGTAAATGTTGGTGAACCAAACCCATTTGAGGGATGGATGAATATATTATCTTTAATAAAGTTACTATCGTTTCCAGAACCAGAAAATTTCGCTAATCCATCAAGATTTATATCTTGAAGTAAGTATCCTGATGAAGGAAACGTCACAGAATTAAACCCGTTTAAAGGATCTCCTAATACAAGATCTTTTATAGAATTACTATCATTAAACGATCCTGAAAATTTTATCTGCCCAGAATTATTCGCATCTCCAGCCCAAAGTGCCATACTACCAGAGGCTAACTGTATTTGTGCATTAGAGCTAAAAGTTGGAAAATTACTATCGATAAAGTCAATTGTTGTTGGAGTCACAGATAGAGTTATTGGATTTTGTGTCATGACACCTAAATGGTTTCTGTGGTTAGCTACTAAGTAATAATCACCTAGTACAACTTCAGCAGAAAGATTAGAAATCCCATCTATAGCTACGACATCTCCATCTCGTTGTAACAATGCAGACATACTTTTAATAATAGTTGTGTTATCTGTAGCGTCTCTAAGTTCAATCCAAATCCAATCTACAATATCATCTGTATTAATCCCCAAACCAGTAACACCTCCTTGATTAAATACACTACTATTTATAGTAACTCCATCAGGATAAGGGCTTATTACTGGTAACATGCTATTTGCTCTTAAATTTTCATTCATAAGGCCAACAGTTTGTTGAGTCAACATTGGACCTTGCAATAACACTTTAATATTAAATTTAACTTGATAGTTAAGATGATTCTTAGGCGCATAACGCATAGAAAACCCATCTCCATTTCCTCCTGAATAAAGGTTTGTTAAAGATTGTCCGCTAAGTAATTTTCCGTAATCTAATAACACAGCAAACCCATCGCCATTTCCTCCTGAATATAAATTTGTAATGCTAGTACCATTTAGTAATCCGCCATAAATACTGCTAATAGCAAACCCGTCTCCATTAACACTAGTATACATTGTAGATAAATCTTGGCCTCCTAAGCCTAAACTTGGTTTGGTACTTACATCAAACCCGTCTCCGTTACTTCCATTGTATAATGCCGTTGCAATTTCTCCTGCTAAAGTATTTGAAACACTTAAAGTATTTGAAAATCCATCACCATTTCCGCCATTATAAAAAGTTATTTCTGATCCTGAGAATAAAATTGATGTTTTTTCTTCTACAGAAAACCCATCGCCAATACCTCCATTAAAAACAAACGAAGTTCCGCTTAATGTCAGATTAGAACTATACAGAATAGAAAACCCATCACCATTACCTCCTTTGTATTGTGCCATAGCACATACAGAAGTTAGTAACATATATAATACAATTCCTTTTTTCATTTTATACTTTTAATAAAATGATTATTGTGCAGTTCTCGCTCCTCTAAGGCCTAAACGACTATTTCCAGTTGCAATATCTGTTGCTGCATCAAAACGATCTGAAATTCTTAAAAAATTTTCAGAATTTAGCCAGCTTCCACCTCTAAATCCATATCCATTTCCTGTAGTTGAGTTTGGCCATAAAGACGCTGTTCCTGATCCAGAATAACTAATAACACCATTACCGTGGTTCCCTGTAAAAGAACGTCCCACTGGATTTCCAACAGACACGCATCTTTCATATAAATTTCCACTAAGTTCCATCACGCCATAATAACTTCCTCCAGTTTCTTCTCTACTTTTATTAATAGCACTAGCAGCAAATATTCCACATCTTAAAGGGCCATTGATAGAGGCATCTGTCGTTAAATAACTTGCATTTCCTGTTAGCGGATCCAGATTATTAATTATTTCATTTGTTTGCCCTGAGAATGACAATGTATAGTCACTGGTTGCAATATTATCATTACCCCATGCAAATTCGCCTTGATGCACAGCAATTGGTCCTCGAGAAGCTTTTTCAAACTCAAGCTCAGTCATTGGACGTAATGCAGACCAATCTAAATACGAATTCATATCGGCGGGACTTATATAACTTACTGCTCTATCTGGTGCCGTTGTTGTAGCATTGTTTGAACCTCCTGTCCAAGAAATAGTATTTCTACTTACTGCATTGTCAGAATTCTTGTGCGTTGCATCGGTTAGATCTCTATTGACTTTTTGAACTTCAGTGAGAAGATTAAAGTAGGCAACCCATTGTGCTTCAGAGACTTCATATTTCATAATGTAAAACGCATCAAATCCTTTTTTAAATGCAGCAGGAACAGGCCCTAAATGATCACCTCCTCCTCCATTATCTGAGGTGTAATATAAATTTGTAGTTCCAGAATTAGTAACAGTGATTTCAGCTTCGGAGGTTACAAAAAACTCAAAATTAGAGCTTGACCCTCTGTGAAACTTGTTTTGTTCATCTCCAGATTTTCCTCCCACAGAAAAAGTACCTTGAGGAATATTTACCATTTCTATAGCAAATACCTGTACATCTATAACAGCATCATCGGGTATAGATCCTATGTCCCATCGTAATCTCATATCTTGAAAAGTATTTGTTCCACTACCTTCAACATCTCTATAAACAAATGCACCATAAGTATCGGCAGAAACATCTACGATACTTCCCGCTGCTGCAACATTGTCAACTTGACTTAAGCTACAGTGCCTCCAAGTTCCTCCATCATATCTATACTTAATGAATACCCAAGCAGCATCCCAATTGGATGGACCCGAACTTAATCGCCAAGAATTCTCCCATGATAGATCAAATTCTACCTGTACCCAATTGTTGACAGAATCAAAATTTTCTAAAGAAATATTGCTCACATTTATGTTATTGGCGGTAGAGAACCAAAATGATAAAAGCGTGAATAAAAGCGTAATTTTTGTTTTCATAATTCTATGATGTTGATTGTTAGATTTTGAAAAATAAAAAATTACTTAGGTCTGATATGGTGATTTTGTATAGTTGGGAGGAAATCTTGTGTATTTGGTAAATAAAATGAAACGCGTAAATGAAATAGAAGTTATTATTATGAATTTGTACTAATTAGATCATATCCTATAAAAAATAAATCCATCATGAGATATAACATGATGGATTTTTATATTGAAATAACCTGATTTAGATCAGATTATTTTGGAGTTATTAATTTTAGCAGTTATATCTAACCACGAATAATACCTCTTGAAATTACAATTTTTTGAATTTCAGAAGTCCCTTCATAAATTTGAGTGATTTTCGCATCACGCATTAAACGCTCTACATGGTATTCTTTTACAAAACCATTTCCTCCATGTATTTGTACTGCTTCAACCGTATGTTCCATTGCTACTTTAGAGGCATATAATTTAGCCATTGCACTAGACATATCATAATTGTTACCTTGGTCTTTATCCCAAGCAGCTCTCATTACGAGCATACGAGCAGCTTCTATTTCAGTATGCATATCTGCTAATTTAAAAGCGATAGCTTGATGGTTGCATATTTCAGTTCCAAAAGCTTTACGTTCTTTAGAATATTTTAAAGCTAATTCGTAAGCTCCAGCAGCAATACCTAAGGCTTGCGAAGCAATACCAATTCGACCACCAGACAATGTTTTCATAGCAAATTTAAATCCAAATCCGTCTTCACCAATTCTATTCTCTTTAGGGACTTTAACATCGTTAAATTGTAAGGTATGTGTATCACTACCTCTAATACCTAATTTATCTTCTTTTGGTCCAATATCAAAACCTTCCATGCCTTTTTCAATAATAAAAGCATTAATTCCTTTGTGACCTTTTTCTCTGTCTGTTTGAGCAATTACTATGTATACATCACTACGTCCACCATTTGTAATCCAGTTTTTTGTACCATTAATAAGGTAATGATCACCTTTGTCAATAGCAGTTGTAGCTTGCGAAGTAGCATCACTACCAGCTTCTGGTTCACTTAAACAAAAAGCACCAATTGATTCTCCTGTTGCTAGTTTTGTTAAGTATTTCTGTTTTTGCGCTTCATTACCATAGGCTTCAAGCCCATAACATACTAAGGAATTGTTTACCGAAACCATCACAGAAGCCGAAGCATCAATTTTAGAAAGTTCTTCCATAATTAATACATACGAAATAGCATCCATTCCACTTCCGCCATATTTTGGATTAACCATAATACCCATAAATCCAAGATCTCCCATTTTACGAACTATTTCGTTCGGAAAAGTTTGCGCATTGTCACGCTCTATAACTCCAGGAAGTAATTCGGTTTGTGCAAAATCGCGAGCCGCATCGCGAATCATAATATGTTCTTCGGTTAAACTAAAATCCATAGTAATTAATAATTATTAATTTGATAAAAATGAGGTCAAAGATAACTCTTTAATAGTGAATTTTCAATAAGGATTGTTATTTTTACTCAATATGATAAAATCTAAGTACAATGTAATTGGTGTGATGTCTGGTACATCTCTAGACGGAATTGATTTAGCACATATAACTTTTGAGTTAAATGAACATTGGACTTTTGAAATTCATAGTGCAGAAACCGTATCATATAGTGACTATTGGAAAGAGAAATTATCTACTTTAGTTAATTTTGATTTAGAAGAATTAAAGCAAATTGATGAGCACTACACTGTTTATTTGTCAGAAATTATAAATGATTTTCTTCGGAAATATCAACTTAAAAATAGCGATGTTATTTGTTCTCACGGACACACAGCATTGCACCAACCAGAGAATAATCTAACCTATCAAATTGGTAACCTGCCATCAATTGCACAATTAACAGAACATAAGGTTGTTTGCGATTTCAGAACTCAAGATGTTAAATTTGGTGGTCAAGGTGCACCATTAGTGCCTATTGGAGATCGTTTGTTATTTTCAGAATATAACTATTGTATTAATTTAGGGGGTTTTGCTAATATTTCTTCTGAAATTGAAAATGAAAGGATCGCATATGATATTTGTCCTGTAAATATTGTAATGAATCGCTATGCAAATAACCTCGGTTTTGATTTTGATGACAATGGAAACATAGCAAAAAAAGGACAATTAAATTTTAAAACCTTAGAAATTCTTAACGCTTTAAAATTTTATAATAAAACACCTCCAAAATCTTTAGGATTAGAATGGGTGAAGCAAAAAATAATTCCAATTTTAAAACATTCAGGTCTTTCAAATGAAGATGTTTTGAGAACTTTTATTGAGCATATTGCTATTCAGGTTGCAAATCATATCAAACCCAATTCAAAAGTTTTATTTACTGGAGGTGGCGCATATAATAGTTTTTTATTAGACCGTATTAAAAGCCATAAAGAATTTGATTTAATAGTCCCTTCAAAAAAGCTCATAGAATTTAAAGAAGCCTTGATTTTCGGACTCTTAGGAGTTTTAAAGTTACGAGGTGAGAACAATTGTTTGGCAAGTGTTACAGGTGCAAAAAACAACCATTCTTCAGGAGAATTATATATTCCATAAAATTATTGCAAAATTAATATATAGCGATTTTTTGTTTTTTATATTTGTTAAAACTAATTAATTTAATATTTGACAAATGAATCAGCTTTAGCTACTCTTTAATAATATCGAAAGAATTTTATTACCATGTTAATTAATGATTCAATATTTATAAATGAAAGAATTACTACAAAAGTACGAAGACAAAGCACCAGAAATAATTTTTAATTGGAAAGACCCAGAAACAGAAGCCGAAGGGTGGACTGTTATTAATTCGCTTCGCGGTGGAGCTGCAGGAGGAGGAACTAGAATGCGTAAAGGTCTTGACATGAATGAAGTTTTGTCGTTGGCAAAAACAATGGAAGTGAAATTTACAGTGTCTGGTCCAGCAATTGGAGGTGCTAAATCTGGGATTAACTTTGACCCTAAAGATCCAAGAAAGAAAGGTGTTTTAGAACGTTGGTATAATGCTGTTTCCCCTTTGTTAAAAAGCTATTATGGTACAGGAGGAGATCTCAATGTAGATGAAATTCATGAAGTGATTCCAATCACAGAAGAAAGTGGTGTTTGGCATCCTCAAGAGGGCGTTTTTGAAGGGCATTTTAGGCCTACTCAAGCCGATAAAATTAATCGTATTGGTCAGTTAAGACATGGCGTAATTAAGGTTATTGAAAACACTAAATATTCGCCAAGCGTAGCTAAAAAGTATACTATTGCTGATATGATTACTGGTTTTGGAGTCGCAGAAGCAGCTAAACATTTTTATGATATTCAAGGAGACTCTATTGTAGGAAAACGCGCTATAGTTCAAGGTTTTGGTAATGTAGGTGCTGCCGCAGCATTTTACTTATCTCAAATGGGAGCTAAAGTTGTAGGGATTATCGATATCGTTGGTGGTTTAATAAAAGAAGAGGGATTCTCTTTTGAAGAAATTACAGCACTTTATCTAAATAAATCTGGAAATACATTAGTAAGTGATAATCTAATTCCTTTTTCAGAAATAAATGAAAAGATATGGTCAGTAAAAACTGATATTTTTGCACCATGTGCGGCTTCTAGATTAATAACACAAAACCAAATTGATCAAATGATTAGTTCAGGTCTTGGAGTTATTTCTTGTGGAGCAAATGTGCCTTTTGCAGATAAAGAAATTTTCTTCGGTAGTATTATGGAGCATACAGATAATAAAGTAAGTCTTATTCCCGATTTTATTTCAAACTGTGGTATGGCAAGAGTTTTTGCTTATTTCATGGAGCGAAAAGTACAAATGACAGATGAAGCGATTTTTAATGATACTTCAGAAATTATTAGAAAAGCTATTCAAGAAGTTTACGAAAAAAATCAAACGAAAAGAGGTATTAGCGCAACCGCTTTTGAAATTGCCTTAACTCAATTAATATAATCCTATTACTTTATGGAAGCTATAATTATTATTGTATTTGTTTTAGGCTATTTAGCCATTACTGTAGAGCATAGTATAAAAATTGACAAACTTATTCCTGCTTTAGTCATGATGGCTATAAGTTGGGCTTTAATTTCTTTAGGAATAGATTCGTTTCCACAATGGTTTGATTCTTCAAGCCATGGATTAGTTGATGGTTTTGCGAATTTAGATCATGAAAGTAAAATGCACTGGATGGAAGAAACATTACTTCACCATTTAGGAAAAACTGCCGAAATATTAGTCTTCCTTTTAGGCGCTATGACCATTGTTGAGATTATCGATTATTTTGACGGATTTTCAACGATTAAAGGCTTTATAAAAACAAAGAGTAAAAGGAGAATTCTATGGATTTTTGGATTTTTAGCATTTTTTCTTTCAGCAATAATAGATAACCTTACGGCTACAATTGTATTGATTTCTATTTTACAAAAATTAGTGCATGATAGAAGTGTTCGTATTTGGTATGCTGGTTTAATTATTATAGCAGCAAATGCAGGAGGAGCATGGTCTCCAATTGGAGATGTGACAACAACAATGTTATGGATTGGTAAAAAAGTTACCACAGGGCATTTATTTGTTTACTTATTTTTGCCTTCTTTGATATGTATGTTAGTGCCATTTTTTATTGCTTCTTTTCTACCTGCTTTTAAAGGGAAATTTGAAAAAAGTGAAGATGAAGATTCTAATAAGCCAAAAAGTAAATTTAGTTCTACAATGCTATATTTAGGATTAGGAGGGATCGTTTCAGTGCCAATTTTTAAAACGATAACACACTTGCCTCCATATGTAGGGATGATGTTAGCACTTGGAGTAGTTGCTATTTTTGCAGAAATTTATAGTAATTCTAAGTTTAGTATATCAAGTCATGATTCTGAAGAGAGTGATGCGCATGCACACCACAGCCCTGTTCATCATTCATTATCTAAAATTGAATTGCCAAGTATTCTCTTTTTCCTCGGAATATTAATGGCTGTAGCTGCTTTAGAATCTTTAGGGATTTTATTTGGTTTTGCAGGTACACTTCAGGAAACAATGCCAATGTTAGGTACAGAAATGCATAGCGATGGTGTTTCCGATTTAGTCGTTATATTACTAGGTGCTGGTTCAGCTGTTATTGATAATGTACCATTAGTAGCTGCAAGTTTAGGAATGTTTTCAGAGTCAATAGATCATCAACTTTGGCACTTTATTGCTTATTCTGCTGGTACAGGAGGCAGTATGTTAATTATTGGTTCAGCAGCAGGAGTTGTAGCAATGGGAATGGAAAAAATAGACTTTTTCTGGTATCTTAAAAAGATCTCGTGGTTAGCACTTATTGGCTTTTTAGCAGGTGCAATTGTGTTTCTGTTTACAAGAACAATATTTTAAGATTTATACTTAACATAGAAAACTACCGTTATGACACTAATTAAATTTAATTTTCAATCCCTATAGTATGATATTACAAAGTAATATTCAAGATGGAACAGAAATAATTACTGATCCAGAATCAACAGAAAAAACATTATCTATAATTGAGTTGATTAGTAGTGGAGGAATTGCAGGGCAAGTTATTATTGCAATTTTATTTTTACTATTAGTCTTTGCAATTTATATTTACTTTGAACGTCTTTTTGCCATAAAAGCAGCATCACAAATAGATTCAAATTTTATGAATCAAATTAAAGACCATGTGAGTAATGGTAAAATTGATTCAGCACAGATGCTATGTGCTCAAGTAAACTCTCCAGTGTCAAGACTAATTAATAAAGGAATCACACGTATTGGTAAACCTTTAGAAGATATTAATACAGCTATTGAAAATGCAGGTCGTTTAGAAGTCTATAGTTTAGAAAAAAATGTGAGTGTTTTGGCTACAATTTCTGGGGTTGCACCAATGATTGGGTTTTTAGGAACTGTAATTGGTATGATATTATCCATATTTGAAATTGCAAACTCTGGCGGTCAAATTGATATCAAACAGCTGTCTGATGGTCTATATACCGCAATGACAACAACTGTTGCTGGACTTATAGTTGGTATTGTTGCTTATATGGCATACAACCACTTGGTGGTTAAAACAGATAAAGTGATATATCAAATGGAAGCGAATTCATTAGAATTTTTAGACCACCTAAACGAGCCTATTTAATGAATTTAAGAGGAAGAAATAAAGTAACACCAGAATTCAATATGTCATCAATGACAGATATTGTATTCTTGTTATTGATCTTTTTTATGCTAGCATCTACATTGGTAACTACGAATGCTATTGATATATTATTACCAACAGCAAGTGGTAAAACCGAAAATAAAAGATCGGTTGCAGTGAGTATCAAAAAAGATTTAACTTATTATATAGACCAAAAACGTGTTGGAGAAAGTGTTTTAGAAACCGAATTAATTTCGGCATTGGCAAATCAAGATCAACCAACAGTAGTTTTAAGAGCAGAAAAATCTGTTCCCGTAGAACATGTTGTAAAAGTTATGGATATAGCGAATAGAAATAAATTTAAAGTGATTCTAGCAGTTAAACCAAGTAATTAAGACGAGTATTTTACTTCGGAATGAATCTTGTAGTTAACTGTATATCGCCTAAAGAAGCCCATAGAAAGTAACTGATGAAATATTTAGAAACCATACATGAACGTAATTCAGCTAAAGTTACAGCATTAATTGTGGCAATCTTGCTATTATTATTGTTTGTAGTTAGAGGTTTTGCTCATACAGATCCACCTGAAGAATATGGAGTTGCGGTTAATTTTGGAAATTCTCCAGTTGGTACAGGTAAAGTACAACCGACCAAGCCTATAAAATCTCAGCCTACAGAACATGTTGAAAAACAAGAAACTCAAGCAGAAGAGACGCAAGTAGAAGAAACATCTGAAGCAAATACTAAGGCAGAAGATGTGATGACTAACGAATCTGCTGAAGCCATAGCAATTAAAAAGGCTAAAGATACTGAAGCAAAAGCTCAAGCAGAAGCTAAACGTCAAGAGCAGCTTAAAAAAGCAGAAGCGGAAAGAAAGAAAAAAGAAGAGCAAGATAAAAAGGATAAATTAGATGCACTAATTGGTGGTGTGAAAAACGCTGATGGTCCAACTCAAGAAGGAGAAGGTCCAGGCGATGGTCCAGGAGATAAAGGGGATCTAGATGGAAGTCCGTATGCACCTTACAAAGGAACTCCGGGTTCTGGGAATGGCGGAATGGGTTACGGTTTAAATGGTAGAGGAAAGCCTAGTTTTAAAGTCTATGACGGTTGTGAAAATCAATATGGTTTAATTGTGGTCGATATCGTTGTGAATCAAAATGGAAAAGTTATTGAAGCAACACCAGGTGTTAGAGGAAGTAATAATGCTACAACCTGTTTAAAATCTCAAGCCAAAAAAATAGCCATGTCTTACAAATGGCCTGCTAATTCTAAAGCACCAGCACGACAATACGGTAAGGTGAGTATCAACTTTACGCCTTCAAATTAGAGATGAACTACCAAGATACAGTCAACTGGATGTTCAAGCAGTTACCTATGTATCAAAATCAAGGTAAAATAGCTTATAAAGAAGACTTGTCTAATACATTACTTTTAGTAAAACACTTAAAAAATCCTCAAAATAAATTTAAAAGTATTCACGTTGCAGGCACCAATGGTAAAGGGTCTACAAGTCATATGTTGGCTTCTGTATTACAAGAAGCAGGATACAATGTTGGACTCTATACTTCTCCACATTTAAAAGACTTTAGAGAACGAATTAAAATTAATGGTAAAGCGGTTAGTAAACAGTTCGTTATTGGTTTTATAAAGCGAAACTTGTCATTTTTTAAAACAAACAACTTGTCATTTTTTGAAATGACTGTTGGTATGGCTTTTGATTATTTCGCGAAGCAAGAGGTTGATATCGCTATTATAGAAGTTGGTCTTGGAGGGCGATTAGACTCTACTAATATTATTAACCCAGAAATTTCAGTAATCACAAATATTGGTATTGATCACACTCAGTTTTTAGGAACTACTTATAATGCTATTGCTATTGAAAAGGCTGGAATTATTAAACCTAATATCCCAGTTGTAATTGGTGAAACTCAAGAAGACACCACAGCTGTTTTTACCAATATTTCAAAACAGAATAAATCTAATATTTATTTCGCAGACCAGTGTATTAAGAAATCCTATGCTAGTGATTTATTAGGGAGTTATCAAAAACATAATATCAAAACAGTTGTTCAAACTATTAAAATTCTCAATGAACAGGTATTTAATATTTCTGAGGAACAATTAAAAAACGGATTGCTAAATGTAGCCAAAAACACAAATCTTAAAGGACGATGGCAAATACTACAACTAACACCTAAAATTATATGTGATACAGCGCATAATAAAGAAGGACTACGTTATATCGTAAAGCAGTTAGAAGCAGAAACGTATAATAAACTTCATATTGTTTTTGGAGTTGTTAATGATAAAGCTATAGATGCAATAACTCCATTATTGCCTAAAAAAGCCATGTATTATTTTTGTAGGCCTAATATTCCTAGAGGTTTAGATGCGAAACAATTGCAATCTTATTTTATAGCTAAAGGATTTCGAGGTAGTGCATATGAAAGCGTAAATGCAGCATTAAAAGCCGCTAAGGTAAATGCGACTACACAAGATTTAATTTATGTTGGCGGTAGCACATTTGTTGTAGCTGAAATCGTATAGGTTGTAAATATTCGTATATTTAATATTCAATTTAATTTTTAAAAATGACAGAGATTATCAACCAAATATTTGCCTTAGATTTAAAAATGAAGAAAGAGAATAATGATAGTGCAAACCGGTATCTAGATCGTATTTATTATGAGTTTGAATCTATGGGTTTTCAAATCGTAAACCCTGTAGGTCAATCTTATCGTAATGAAATGACGGATGTGGACGCTAATATTTTAGGCGAGTTAAACAAAAAATCAAAAATAACTAAAGTATTGAAACCTGTAATTTACCACCTTGAAAACAATGAAACTAAACTTCTTCAAAAAGGAATTGTAATCGTAGAATAACCTCAAATGAAAACTATAAACTTTGCTATAGATTTAGGAACAACTAACAGCCTCATCGCCAAATATGATGACGGCAATGTTAAAATTTATAATAATCCATTAGGATTAAAACAAACGTTACCATCATGTATCGCTTTTCGTGGAAATAGAACCGTTATCGGTGATAAGGCATTAGACTATCTAGAAAAAGATGCAGAAAATATCTGTATGCTTTTCAAACGAAAAATGGGAACACAAGACACATATTTTGTGCCATCTATTGATAAAGAACTGTCTCCAATAGAATTATCGTCGTTAATTCTTAAAGAGTTAAAAAACTTTGTAAATGATGAAGAATCTCTAAACTCTATAGTAATAACTATTCCTGCGTCTTTTGATACTATTCAATCTAATGCGACTAAAAAAGCAGGTTATATGGCTGGTTTTAAAGAAGTCGTTTTATTGCAAGAACCCATTGCTGCGTGTTTGGCATTTGCCAATACATCAGCTGTTGAAGTTAAGGAAAAGCAGCATTGGATTGTTTATGACTTTGGTGGAGGAACATTTGACGTTGCTTTAGTTGAAGTCAATGACAGAGAGTTGAAAGTTACTGATAATTTAGGTGATAATTATTTAGGTGGTGCCGATTTTGATAACCTTATTGTTGAAAATCTGATTGTTCCATTTATTGAAGAAAAACTCAATTTAACTAACCTTTGGAAAGATCTTAAATCTAAAACCACACATTTCAAAGGACTCTATTTTGAGTTTCTTAAAATTGCTGAGGAAGCAAAAAAAGAACTATCTCATTACGAAGAAACCGAAGTTGAAATAGATATAGATATTAAAGGCGAAAATTTTTATGAACAGTTTATTATAAAGCGAGAACAATTTGAAAATTTAATTTCTTTAAAAGTAGAACAAACAATTACCTTTATTCAAGATGTGATTAAAAATAATCAGTTGCTCAATTCCCAAATTGATCGCGTGATTTTAATTGGAGGAAGTACGTATGTGCCATTAATTAAGAAACGAATTTCTGAAGCTATTGGAGTAGAAGTTAATTCGACTATTGATCCAACATCTGCTGTCGTTCTTGGGGCTGCGTATTACGCAGGTTCTAAACCAGCTACTGTTTTAGAGAATGAAAAGGAGAAAGACACAGTGATAGAAAACACTCTAGATTTCAAATTGTTCTATGAGCAAAATACCAGAGATTTAGAAGAATTAATCACGGGGAAAATTAATTCTGATGGCGCTAGTAGTTTTAGAATCATGAGAAAGGATGGTGGTTATGATTCTGGAGTTAAGCTATTAGAAGATGGTGGGTTTTCAGAATTTGTACCCTTACTTGAAGGACGATTAAACGTATTTAAAATTCAGTTGTTAAATTCAGCACATGATGTTGTAAAAGTGATTGATACTATTACAGTTAATCAAGGAAGTTATAACGTTCAAGGGCAACCATTACCTAACGATATTTGTATGGAAGTAGATGATATAGATGCTTCTACAACACGGTTAGAAAAAGTGTTTACAAAAGGCAGTATTCTTCCACTTAAAAAGAAAATATATAAAACCGCTTCTAAAACAATATTACAGCAGTCAAAATCTAATTTGATTATCAATATTATTGAAGGGAAATCTAAAGGCTTGCCAAGTTCTGGTTTGAGTATTGGTTATATTGAAATTTTCGGAAAAGATCTTGAAGAAGACCTAATTAAAGGTACAGATATTGAGATTGAAATTGAAGTTACAGAGTCTCGAGACTTAAAAATTAACGTCTTTTTACAATCGTGTGATCAGGAATTTAAAAACGTATTTAGCGAGTCTGAACGCGCTATAAGTATTAGTAAGATAAACATGGAAATAAATACGATTTTAGGAGATGTCGAAGCGTTGATTCAGACTAATAATTCCGAAGAAAATTTTGAATATTCTCACCAATTAGAAACCATTCGTGTTGGATTGATAGAAACACAAATTGCAGGATCTCTAATTAATGAGGATGATGTGTCTGATGCTAAATTTCAGTTAGATGATAGAAAGCGTAAACTCATTCAAGATTTTGATGATTTGACTAGAAATAAGCTAATTGCAAATGAGATTGAAACGTATAACGATACAAAATCAAGTTTAGAATACCATTTAAATATTGAAGGCAATGAACGTTTTCAAGAAAAATACGGACGCATTATAAAAAATGAACGCGAGGTTATAAACTCTGGAAACAAATATTTAATTCGAGCAAAAATTAAAGAGTTAGACGAATTGTATGATTCTGTAATTCAATCCAGTGATGAAAATTTTATTTCCTATTTTTTAAATCTTAAATTTTGCACCGAGTTTTCTAATCAACGTAGAGCCGATAAATTATTTAAACAAGGCGATGAAGCTTTAGAGAAACAAGATTATAAGTCGTTGAGACACATTGTTTATGGCTTATCAGCATTGTTGCCAGATTATGAAAAGGAGAAACAGAAAAGTTTTAAAGATGATAGTAGAACAGGGTTAGGTTAATTTCTGTATTTTTTGTTGTAATAATCTGTATAAATACGATTTATACTTAGGCGTTTTAAGTCTATGTTCTTTGTATCTATGTTTTCGGTTCTTGTAGTATCAATAATAATTTTATCAGATGAGGTGCTGTTAACTCGTGTAATCTTATCCTTAAAAGGATAGATAGTAATCTCTTTTTTCATAGAAGCATCTGTATTTTGTATTTTATACATTGCTGTAAGATCAGTCTCCTTTTTAAAATGAGAAAATCTGGCTGAAAGAAATTCTTTTCCAACATAAAAAACTAACGAATCATTATTTGTAATTTCTAAAGCTAAGTTTTGATTGCTTGGGATATAAATAGATTGATCGATACCTTGTGTTAATCTAAATACAATGAGATCTTTTTTACTCTTATTATTGATGTTAATTAGCGTATTATCATTAGTATTTAATGCATTTGGGATTTCATTAAATGTTTTAGGATATGGATTCGAAAAAGGATTTAGAACCAAGGTTCCATTGTCATCAATTCTTTTGCGTGCTACTTTTAGTTTTAGAGTGTAAATAAACTTAATATGATTTGACAGCTTATATCTATTTGATAATGCACTTTCGATAACGGTTTCTTCAATCTCTAAACCATCACCGTCACCATCACCTTGAAGCCTTTGAATACTATCAATAACTCTTATAAATTCATCGTTATACATTGGATTAGATCCATTGCTATAATCATCAGTATTTAAATATTCAAAATCGTAACTATTAGTATTGCTGCTTGAGCTTTTGCCTATCCAAAATACAATTCGTAGCACGATCATAATAATCACAAAAATACTCCAGCCTCCAAAGCCTGATCCTGTTTTTTTACTAGATCTAGATGGGTAGGTGTACTCTTTTGCAATTTCAGCATTAGAGGTTAAGGTTTCTTCTAAGAATACATTGGAGGTGTCTAATATAGAAAATGCAACCATTGCTTTAGCTGCAAATTTAAATTCTTGATTGTCTACGTTTCTCCGTTTAGTATTATAAATTTCTATAACCTCAGAATTGAGTTCTTGCATTTCTACGTTAAAGCAATCTGGGTATTCATTTAAACAGTTTATAAACACTTTGTTTGTAATAAAAGAAACCGGATATTCTTTTTCTTTAAGTCGTAGTTCTCTTAAATATACTGCGGCATAATTAAGTCGCGCTTTTAAAAAATTAATAACTAATTGATTGTTTTCTTCTGAAAATAAATTATTGTGAAGAAGCACTTTTAAAATAAGGACATATTTACCCTTATTTAAAGATTCGGATAAAAACACTTTTAAATTTTCTTTTAAAAAAGGGGCAAGAAAATATTTAAGGTTTTCTATGTTGTTAATTTGTGAGTCGTCAACATTAATCTCATTTTGTTTGAGATATTTATAATCTCCAGAAATAAGATGCTTTAACCATTGGTGTTTTTCAACAAATACATGGGATTGTCTTGTGGTATCATCTTTAAGATTTTCAATTAAATTAGAGAGCTCACCTAGATTGTTGGCGTCACCCAACATTGCTTTGGCTTTAAGTTGCTTTTGTAGTTTGATAATTCCATTAGAGTCGATATGCGCTAACTGATTGATATCAATACCTAATTGGTCAATAAATGAGATGTATTTCAAAGTGTCATATTATAAAGTTTAAAAATATTAAAATAAATTAGAACATGATTAAGAACCTTATTTTTTTGAAGCTTAATGACTTGAAAAAAATATTTCATTTTTTTTCAAAAAAGCTTTTGGGAATTAAAAAACTCGACTATATTTGCAGTCCAATATTTAGGGCGCGTAGCTCAGTTGGTTCAGAGCACTTGGTTTACACCCAAGGGGTCAGGGGTTCGAATCCCTTCGCGCCCACAAAAGTCTACATTTCTGTAGGCTTTTTTGGTTTTATATAGTTTCTGTTTTGATTTGTTTAGGAATAAAGGGCTCGTGTATTATAGCTTTAAATGGCTATAATTATAATACATCTAAAATTCGTTCCAAAGCCATGCCTCTAGAGCCTTTAATAAGAAACATTTTATTTTTAAACTGAAACGTATCAAGTTGTTTTTTAAAATCATTAAATGATTTAAAATAAGACATGTTTTCGTATTTAATTTGGGTGTTAAAAAAATGTTCACCAACTAAAATTACATGTTCTAGACCTAAATGATTAGCAAAATCTACTATCGACTGATGTTCTATTTCAGTTTCTGCTCCTAATTCAAACATATCACCAAGAATAGCAATTTTATTTGTGTGTTCTTGATCGTCAAAATTTGATAAGGCTGCAATCATACTTGTTGGGTTTGCATTATAAGCATCTAATATAATGTGATGACCTTTTCTTTCTATAATTTGTGATCTATTATTACTTGGGATATAGTTTTCTATTGCATTTATAATTTGCTTGTCTTGAACTTTAAAATATTGCCCAATTGCTATAGCTATAGCTATATTATTGAAATTATAAGCGCCAGTTAAATGGGTTTTAATTGTATGATTTTTAAATCTTAAATTAATATATGGTTGTGATTTTAGTAATGTTGTATTTAAACCCAATGGTATTAATTGATTATAATTTCCTGCTTCTTTCATTTGAAGTTCATCATTTTTATTTACAAAAATGGTTTTATTGTGAGCTTTTAAATGGGTGTATAATTCTGATTTCCCTTTAATTACACCTTCTATACTACCAAAGCCTTCAAGATGAGCTTTTCCGAAATTTGTAATAAGTCCGTAATCTGGTAAAGCTATGTTTGCTAAAAATTCTATTTCCTTTTGATGATTTGCACCCATTTCTACAATACCTATTTCTGTAGTATTGGTCATACTCAATAAGGTTAAAGGAACGCCTATATGATTGTTTAGGTTACCTATAGTAGCAGAGGTATTGTGTGTTTTTGAGAGAACGCAATTTATAAGCTCTTTTGTTGTCGTTTTTCCATTACTTCCGGTAAGTGATATAATTGGAATATTTAGAGTTTTACGATGGTGTCTCGCTAGATCTTGTAATACGTTTAAGACATTATGAACTAAAATGAATTGATTGTTTTTTTTAAAGCCATCTTCATCTATAATAGCAAAAGAAGCTCCTTGCTTAATTGCATCTTCAGCAAAGGTGTTACCATTAAAATTATCCCCTTTTAGAGCAAAAAACATGCAGTTTTTTGTGATTTTTCTGGTGTCTGTGCAGATAGTGTCACACTTTAAAAAGTGTTCATAAATCGTTTCTAATTTCATGAACTAAATGTAATAAAAAAGTCCTAATCAATTTGATTAGGACTTTAAATTTATATTTTAAAAAAGATTAGTTTCTTTTCTTTCCTGCACCTTGAGATTTTGAACCAACTCTAGACATTGCACATCTAAATCCAATGTAATCTGTAGCCATATCTTGTGGGAAATATCTACGTTGTGCTGGGTCAATCCAATACGCTCTATCTCTCCAAGAACCACCTTTATAAACTCTTACTTCATCATTAATTAAAGATGTTCTTTGGTTAGAAGTGTCATATTCTTTTATAAGAGCTCCTGTAGAATCTCTTTCAACGTTATGTTTAGGAGAATTATACATTTTATCTGTATTATTCTCGTCAGTATCATCTTCACCAAAACTATCAGCATATTGGCGAGAAGATCTTACATCACCATCTCTAAAGTTTATGTTATCACTTTTATCAAAATTGGTTCTTAAATAAGTTTCATTTTCATCAACTGGGACTTGTAAAATTTCACCAGGTAAGTTTCTAGCAACGAGCCTACCATTACTAAGAGTATCGTAAACAATTTCATCAGGTGTAATTATTTTAACAGTACCATCTTCATTGATCGCATTTTTGTAGTATACATTACCTCTGACATAGTTGAAATCATTAAATTCATCATCAACAATTGGTCTATAAACATCAGCAACCCATTCGGCAACATTACCAGCCATATCATAAATACCGTAATCATTAGGTTCGTATGACATTACTTGAGCAGTGATATCTGCACCATCGTCAGACCAACCTGCAATTCCACCGTAATCACCTTTTCCTTGTTTGAAATTAGCTAATTGATCTCCTTTAGTTTTACGTTTACCTGAACGTGTATATTGACCATCCCATGGGTATTTTTTACGCCCTCTATAAACATTAAAACTTCTTAATTCGCTCATCCCAAGTGCTGCGTATTCCCATTCAGCTTCGGTAGGAAGTCTGTAATCAGGAGATATAATACCAGATTCTCTTCTGGCAAATCTATTAATTGTGTCACCAGCCGCTGTAGTTTGTACTCTACGTCTTGATTTCTCTGGATTAATAATAGAATCATTACCACCATAAGTTTGAGTTGGTGCATTGATATATGTATCTACATTAAAGTTACTTTCAGCTGAAGACATTAAATGCGTATCTCTTTCAAGATACCCAGCATTTTGTAAATCCATTTCAGCAACTCTATCTGTTCTCCAGTTAGCAAATTCAACGGCTTGAATCCAACTTACTCCAACAACAGGATATTCTCCATAACCAGGATGACGTAAGTAATTTTCAGTCATCATTTCGGCATAACCTAAACGATTTCTCCATACTAATGTATCTGGAAGTGCTCCTTCGTATATTAATCTATAATTTTCTTCTTCTGGCGGATATGTTCTTTTAATCCAATCAAGGTATTCAGTATACATCTTGTTGGTAACTTCACTTTCGTCCATATAGAATGATTGAATGTGTTGTTGGTTTGGTGAATTATTCCAATCATGCATAACATCATCTTGTACTTTTCCCATTGTAAAAGTACCACCTTCTACAAAGACTAATCCAGGCCCAGTTTCTTGTTCTTGGAATTTGTCATTGTACTGGAAACCACCATTTTTATCGTTGATTTTCCATCCTGTTGCTCTAGACATATTATTTGAAGAAGAGTTCCTGCTACAGCTAACAATTGTTAAAGATAATACTAGGGCTATTAGTATCCTTAGATTTAAGACGTTTTTCATATCCATACTTTTTTAAGTAAGCTAATTTAATTTTTAGAGACGCAATATAGTAATTAAAGGTAAAATAACAACATTTTTTGCTAAATTCATGTAAAAAACGCTGCATTTCATCCTCTTTTTTGAACACAATAACGGATTTTTAATCAGTTTATCGATGTATTTTGTTTTTAATAACGGAGGAATAAATCAATTATTGTTGTAATTTTGAATAAAAAATTGAGACTCTATACTATCACGAGTTTATAGACGTTATTTTACTATGAAAAAATACTTACTCTTTTCTTTAATCCTATTTTCGTTTTTTAGTTATTCTCAGCAAAAGCAATTTAATATTACTTGGGAAGAGTCTCGAGTACTAGAAACTGAAAGTTCTAAAATTGAAGTTCCTGGATTTGATTATAAGCATTTTAGCTTTTCGCGAAAAGAAGGTCTTAAGTTCTATGCACAATGGGAGGAATCGTCTTATATTAATGAGGAGTCTATTGAGATAAGTCAAGTTACCTATCAGAATATAAGTAGAGCCGAACTTAAAGAATTGCCTATTGAGACGATTCCAAAAGCACCAAAAATAATTCTTAGAAATGCTATTGATAGAGGAAATATATCTGCTTATCTAGAACTTATACCAATAATAAACGATAGAGGTGTTTACAAAAAGATTACAGCTTTTACAATTAATTATGAATATGGAAGCTTAGCGAATAGAAATGGTCAAAATGCAAATGAAATTACAAATTCAGTATTGAGTTCAGGAGATTGGCATAAATTTTATGTAGAAAAATCTGGGGTTTTTAGATTAAGCAAAGGATTTTTGAATTCGATAGGAGTTAATACTAATGTTGACCCAAGGACTATTAAGGTTTTTGGAAATGGCGGTGCTATGTTGCCTTTGCCTAATAGTGGTTTTTATCCTATTGATCTTACAGAAAATGCTGTTAGGTTTATTGGAGAAGAAGATGGAGTTTTTAATAACGACGATTATATTTTGTTTTATGCTGAAGGACCTACTGAATATAGCGAGGAGAGTGATACAAATATAAATCTCTATTCGGATAAATCGTATTACTTTGTAAATAGCTCTGGTACTTTTGGTAAGCGTATAACTTCATTAAATCAGCCTGAAGAAGACCCTACAATTCAAGTTAATACATTTCAAGATTATCAATTTCATGAAGTAGATGAACATAACTTAGCTAAGTTTGGAAGACAGTGGTTTGGTGAGCGTTTTGATATTGAAAATGAGAAACAATTTAATTTTAGTTTCCCTAATCTAGTTACTACAGAGCCAGCAAAAATTAAAGTTCTTGCTGCAGGTGTTAGTGGATCTGTAATAACTAACATGCAGGTTGTTGTAAATGGTACTTTAGTTAATACTCTAGGTTTTTCAATTGTTGATGATCCTGTACTTGCATCGGGTGATTCTTATCAAAATGAAATAAATTTATTGTCTGCAGAAATATCTGTTGATCTAATTTATAATAATAATGGTAATCCAGGAGCTTTGGGCTACTTAGATTATATCTCCATCGAGGCAACAAGAGGCTTGAGTTTTGAAGGTTCTCAATTTGTTTTCAAAAATGATGAAGTTGCATTAAATCCAGGAATAGTAGAATATACAATTAGCAATTCTAATACTATTCAAGAAGTTTGGGATATTTCAGATAAATATAACACGACAGCAGTTTTTAATAGTGATCAAAGTCAGACATTAAGCTTTAAAGATGTAGCAGGTACAGCTAAAAAATATATAATAGTTACAAGTTTAGATTATTTTCAACCCTCTAGAGATGCGAATACAAGTGTTAGTAATCAGAATATTAAAGGCACAATTTTTCAAAATGATCAAGGTGAATTTCAAGATGTAGATTACATCATTGTGTCTCATAATAATTATGTGTCTCAAGCTGAACGATTAGCTCAAATAAATAGAGATAAATATAATATTAATGTTAAAGTTTTAACTCTGAACGAAATTTATAATGAATTTAGTTCAGGAAATCAAGATATTGCAGCAATAAGAAACATGGTGCGTTATGTTTATAATAACGCAAGTAGCCCGTCAAGACGACTTAAGTATTTATGTTTATTTGGTGATGCGTCCTATGATTATAAAGATAGAATTTCTAATAATACTAACATTATACCAATCTGGAACTCTAAAAATAGCTTTAGTTTAACGTCTTCTTTTATCTCTGATGATTTCTACGGAATGATGGACGAAAATGAAGGTCAAATGAATATTCAAGATCGTTTAGATATCGCTGTAGGTAGAATATTGGCAGATTCTCCTCAAAGAGCTAAAGAATTAGTTGATAAAGTTGAAGGCTATTACGCAGAAGAAGCTTTTGGAAGTTGGAGAACTAATTTTATCACGATTTCTGATGATGTTGATGATTCATGGGAGCAAATATTACAAGGAACAACAGATGCAATTGGTAATGAAGTTACTGGAGAAAAACCTTTCATTAATGTAGTCAAGATTCATTCAGATTCATATCAACAAGAATCTACATCGAGTGGAGAACGTTATCCAGCAGTGAATAAGGCAATTAAAGATGCTCTTGAAGTTGGTGCATTAGTTGTTAATTATTTCGGGCATGGAGGAGAAGATGGACTAGCTTCTGAAAGAATATTTACTAAAGTTGATGCGCAAGACATTAGAAATGTATGTAAATTCAATTTGTTTGTTACTGTTACTTGTGAATATACCAAGTTTGATAATCCTCATAGACTTACTGCTGGAGAGTATACATATTGGAATAAAGATGGAGGGTCTATCGCTTTAATAACAACTACAAGACAAATTTTTGTGACATCTGGTGTAGGTTATAATGAAATTTTAGAAGGCTATTTATTTAATTATGGGTCAAATGATTATCCAAGTATGGCTGAAGCATTAAGACTAACTAAAAATGATGCTGCACTTTCTGGGAATCCTCAAAAATCATTAGTGTTTTATATAGGAGATCCAGCAATGAAATTAGCTTTTGCAAGACCTGAGATTCGATTAACTCAAGTGAATGATGTAGATATTACAAATTTTAATGAGCCATTAAAAGCGTTAGATCGTGTAAAAATGTCTGGAGAAGTTTATGATACTTCAGGAAATTTTTTATCAAATTATAACGGCATTTTAACCGCTACAGTTTTTGATAAAGAAATTGATAGGCAAACACTTGGTAATAATGGGGCAAGTGAAAATGGCGAGTTAATTCTATTAGATTTTAAAACTTTAGGAGAAACAATATTTAAAGGACAAGCAACGGTTACAAATGGTCAATTTAATTTTGAATTTGTAGTGCCAAGAGACATTGGTATTCCTGTTGGTTCTGGAAAAGTGAGCTTTTATTCTAAACAAGACAATATTTTAGATGATAAATCAGGTTACAATTTTGATATACAAGTTGGTGGAATTAATGAAAATGCAGAAGAAGATAATATTGGTCCAGTAATAAACCTATTTATGAATGATGAAAATTTTGTGTCTGGAGGGATTACGAATGAGCAACCAACACTTCTTGCTAAACTTCAAGATGATAATGGAATTAATACAGCCAGTGGGATAGGCCATGATATCATTGCAATTATAGATAATGATGAAACCAATCCATTTGTATTAAATGACTATTATCAAGCAAATATTGATGATTATCAAAACGGAAAGTTAAGTTATCCTTTTAGAGATTTAGAATCAGGATTACATACCTTAACACTTAAAGCTTGGGATGTTTATAATAATTCTTCTACTGCAGAAATTGAATTTTTAGTAAGAGATAAAGATGAAGAATTAGTAATTAGTAATGTGTTAAATTACCCAAATCCCTTTATAGATTATACAGAATTTTGGTTTAACCACAATAGTTCTGATGTTTTAGACGTTTCAGTACAGATCTTTACTGTGTCAGGAAAATTAGTGAGAACATTAAATGGCCAAACGTCTGGAGGAAGTAAAGTTACAAGCTCGCTTTCTAAAGATATTGTCTGGGATGGAAGAGATGATTTTGGTGATAAAATTGGAAAAGGAGTTTACATTTATAAACTAAAAGTGAGATCTAATAGTCTAAATAAACAAGTCGAAAAGATCGAAAAACTTGTCATACTATAATAAAAATTTATATTTGCTTAATATATGCAATGATAAAGCGCATTGCTATGAACATGAATTTACATATGAAAAAATACATTTTAGCCCTTATTGTACTTACGGTATTTAATTTTTCTAATGCCCAAGAGACCATAACATTTCCAAATCAATCTACAGTAATTACAACTGGAGTTCCTTTTATGCTTATTGCTCCAGATGCTCGAGCAGCTGCTATGGGAGATATGGGAGTTGCTACTTCAGTAGATGCTTATTCACAACAATGGAATGCTGCTAAATATGCATTCTCTGAATCAAAATCAGGAATAGCTGTAAGTTATACACCTTACTTAAGTAAGTTAGTTAACGATATTTCAATTGCATACCTTACCTATTTTAATAGAATTGATGACAGAAGTGCGTTTGGATTCAGTTTTAAATATTTCGGTTTAGGAGAAATTGAAATTCGACCAGATGAGTTTTCTGAACCTTTAATAGAGAAACCTAATGAATTTACAGTAGATGCATCTTATACGTTACGATTAGCAGATCAATTTGCTATGTCTGTAGCATTGCGTTACTTACGTTCAGATTTAAGAATTCAAGCTGTAGATGCAAATGCAAGTGCAGCAGGATCTTTTGGCGTAGATATTTCAGGATTTTATCAAAGTGAAGAAGAGGCTTATGATAGTTTCAACGGAAGAACACGTTTTGGTTTTGCAATTCAAAATTTAGGTCCTAAAATAAAGTATGATGATGGTGGAAGAGAAAATTTCTTACCAACTAATCTAAGAGTTGGAGGAGGTTTTGATTTTATTTTTGACGATTATAATAAATTATCGGTTACTGCTGAGGTAACTAAGTTGTTAGTGCCAACACCTCCTTTATTTGGTTTTGTTGATACCGATGGTGATGGTGAACAAACTGTAGATGATGCTTCTACTCCAGATATTGATGAAAGCGAACCTACAATTATTACTCAAGGACAAGCTAACGATGTGAGTTTCTTATCAGGAGTATTTCAGTCTTTTGGTGATGCACCTGGAGGTTTTAGTGAAGAATTAAAAGAATTTACTTGGGCATTAGGTGCTGAGTATTTATACCAAGATTCATTTGCTTTTAGAGCTGGGTATTTTAATGAAAGTGATGAAAAAGGAGCACGGAAGTTTTTTGCTTTAGGCGCAGGATTTAAGTATACAACTATCAATATTGATTTGTCTTATTTGTTCTCAGCATCAAAAGTTCAAAGCCCGTTAGAAAACACATTGCGTTTTTCTCTAACGTTTAATTTTGGAGATGGCGAGTATGACGAATATTAATAGTCAATAAAAAATATAATAAAAAAACTATTGTCTGCAAGCAATAGTTTTTTTGTCTAATACTGTTTGTAATGAAAGAAGTGAAAATTGAATCTACATTTTTTATTTACGATTCTTTAGAAGATATTCCTGTTGATGTTCAGTTATTGATGAAACAGGCTGTCGAAGCTAGAGAAAAAGCTTATGCGCCATATTCTAATTTTTATGTTGGAGCCGCTATACTATTAGATAATGGAGAAGTTATTATAGGAAATAATCAAGAAAATGCATCCTATCCATCTGGTTTATGTGCAGAACGAACAGCTATTTATTATGCAGGAGCAAAATATTCTAAGGCTAAAATACTTAAGATGGCCATTACTGCAGCATCTCAAAATCAAAAAACAACAAATCCAATACCTCCTTGTGGAGCATGTAGGCAAGCTATTGCAGAGTATGAAGTAAAACAAAATGTGCCAATAGAAATTTATTTCATGGGAGAAACAGGTAACATTGCTAAATCTAATTCTTTGTCTAACCTATTACCATTCGTTTTTAATAAATCAAATCTATAACGTTTTCGTAACAATTTTACGATTTTCGGTTTTTTCATTACTAACTAAAGTGTTACTTTTGTTATTCGTATAAATAATTAACGTTACCAATGCAAAAAATCACAAAGGAAGTATACCTAAAATGGTATGAAGATATGTTGTTCTGGAGAAAGTTTGAAGATAAACTTGCTGCAGTATATATTCAACAAAAAGTAAGAGGATTTCTTCACTTGTATAATGGTCAAGAAGCTGTTTTAGCTGGAGCGCTTCATGCGATGGATTTGACTAAAGATAAAATGATTACGGCGTATAGAAATCATGTCCAGCCAATTGGAATGGGAGTTGATCCTAAACGTGTTATGGCTGAACTCTATGGTAAAGCTACAGGGACATCTAATGGTCTTGGAGGGTCGATGCATATCTTTTCTAAAGAGCATCGTTTTTATGGTGGTCATGGTATTGTAGGAGGTCAAATTCCTTTGGGAGCTGGAATTGCTTTTGGTGATAAATATCATGATGTAGGTGGTGTGACAATTTGTTGTTTTGGAGATGGAGCAGCAAGACAAGGGTCACTTCATGAAACATTTAATTTAGCAATGCTTTGGAATTTGCCTGTTGTTTTTGTTTGTGAAAACAATGGCTATGCAATGGGAACATCTGTAGAGCGAACAGCAAACCATACTGATATTTGGAAATTAGGTTTAGGTTATGAAATGCCTTGTGGGCCAGTTGATGGGATGAACCCTATTAAAGTTGCCGAAGCTTTTGATGAAGCAATTACAAGAGCAAGAACAGGCGGCGGACCAACATTTTTAGAAGTTAAAACGTATCGTTATAGAGGTCACTCAATGAGTGATGCTCAACATTATAGAACGAAAGAAGAGGTTGAGGAATACAAAAAAATAGACCCTATTACTCAGGTGAAAGATATTATTTTGTCTGAAAACTATGCCTCTGAAGAGGATATAAAAATTATTGATAAACGTATTAAAGCATTAGTTTTAGAATGTGAAAAATTCGCTGAAGAATCGCCTTATCCTGAAAAAAATGTGATGTATGATGCCGTTTATGAACAAGAAGATTATCCATTTATACAACATAAAATATAAGCTATGGCAGAAGTAATTAACATGCCGCGTTTGAGCGATACAATGGAAGAGGGTACTGTTGCTGCTTGGTTGAAAAAAGTAGGTGACAAAATTGAAGAAGGTGATATCCTAGCAGAAATCGAAACAGACAAAGCAACTATGGAGTTTGAGTCCTTTAATGAAGGTACATTACTTTATATTGGCATTCAAGAAGGTGAAACAGCAAAAGTAGATTCGTTATTAGCTATAATAGGTGATGAAGGTGAGGATATTTCTGGATTATTAAATGGAAATACTTCTGAAGACACAAAAGAATTGCCTATAGTAAACAAAGACACAGAAGACACTTCTAAAACTGAAGTTCAAGATATTCCTGAAGGTGTAATTGTGGTCACAATGCCACGATTAAGTGATACGATGGAAGAAGGGACAGTTGCTAGTTGGTTAAAAAATGTTGGAGATCTTGTTGAAGAAGGTGATATTCTAGCAGAAATTGAAACAGACAAAGCGACTATGGAGTTTGAGTCATTTCAATCAGGAGCTTTATTATATATTGGATTAAATGAAGGTGAATCGGCAAAAGTTGACTCGCTTTTAGCAATTATAGGTCCTGCAGGTACAGATGTTTCTGCGATTGCCAAAAATTTTAAAGTTGGAGGTAATGAAGTTAAAACTGAAACGCAACCAGAAACACCTAAAGCGGAATTAAAAAAAGTAGAGGCTAATAAACCTCAACTAGCACATATTTCGAGCTCAACTTCAGCGTCAAATGGACGCGTGTTTATCTCGCCTTTAGCAAAAAAAATAGCAGAAGAAAAAGGAATCAATTTATCTCAAGTTAATGGATCTGGAGAAAATGGTAGAATTGTAAAACGCGATATCGAAAACTTTACACCTACCGCTCAGTCTGTATCAGTAGGGAAATTTGTCCCAACTGGTCAAGAAGATTTTGATGAGGTTTCAAATTCTAATATGCGTAAAGCGATTGCTAAAAATTTAGCAAAATCTAAATTCACAGCACCACATTACTATTTGAATGTAGAATTTGATATGGAAAATGCTATGGCCTTTAGAGCGCAATACAACTCGATTCCTGATACAAAAATATCATACAATGATATGATTGTTAAGGCTTGTGCATTAGCATTAAAACAGCACCCTCAAGTGAATTCTCAATGGTTTGATGATAGAATGCAATTAAACAATCACGTGCATGTTGGTGTTGCTGTTGCTGTACCAGATGGGTTAGTAGTTCCTGTAGTGCGTTTTGCAAATGAGCAAAGCTTACCTCAAATTGGTGCTGCCGTAAAAGATTATGCTGGTAGAGCTAGAAATAAAAAATTAACTCTAGATGAGATGGCAGGCAGTACGTTTACGATCTCAAACTTAGGGATGTTTGGTATTGAGAGTTTTACATCTATTATTAATCAGCCTAATTCAGCAATTTTATCTGTTGGTGCTATTGTAGCAAAACCAGTAGTGAAAGGCGGACAAGTTGTAGCCGGAAATACAATGAAGCTTACAATGGCTTGTGATCATAGAACGGTTGATGGCGCAACAGGAGCTCAATTTTTACAAACCCTAAAAGGGTATATTGAAAACCCTATAACTATGCTTGTATAATTATAAAATAGATTAGTATTCCTAATAAATATGAGGAACCTTATGATAATAATCCTGATTTGATATTTTTCAAGTCAGGATTTTTTTATCTTTAAACACAAATAAATTAAGTGTTCTTTTATCAAGAACAAAAAAAACGATTTCATGAGACAACTAATTTCATTTCTGCTATTGCTACTTATTATAAGCTGTAAATCTTCAGCTAAAAAAGAATCTAAAACTATTACGATTACTAGTGATGATGTTAAAGCATCGGTTGCTTATTTAGCGTCAGATGAACTTAAAGGAAGGGATACCGGTTCTGAAGGTATAGAAAAAGCGGCAAATTATTTAGAAGAACAGTTGAAGTCATTTGGAGTGAAACCGTATTTTGAAACCTATAGAGATGACTTTCTAGTAGGAGACACTAAAGCGTTTAATGTGGTTGGTATTATTGAAGGGAATGATGAAAAGCTTAAAAACGAAGTTGTAATTATTGGTGCACATTACGATCATATAGGTAAAAGTAAAACGGTTGAGGGTGATTCTATAGCCAATGGTGCGAATGATAATGCGGCAGGAACTAGTGCTGTTTTAGCAATAGCTAAATATTTTTCCGCTAAAAAGAATAACAAGCGTAGTATGATGTTTGTATTGTTTTCGGCAGAAGAAAAGGGTTTACTAGGGTCTAAGCATTTGGCAAAAAAATTAAAGGAGCAAGATATAGATCTGTATACTATGGTGAACTTTGAAATGATTGGAGTGCCATTTAAGGATAGAGATTATGTGGCTTTTGCAACGGGATATGATTTGTCTAATATGGCATTAAAAATAAATGAATATCTAGGACATAATTTTATGGGGTCTTCTGAAATAGCAAAAAAGTATAATTTGTTTAGACAATCAGATAATTACGCTTTTTATAAAGAATTTGAACTGCCAAGTCATACTATCTCATCTTGTGATTTGTCTAACTATGATTATTATCATCATGTAGATGATGAAGCAGAGAAACTGGATTATGAACATATGGCAAGTCTTATTAATAGTGTGATTCCAGCTATTGAAAAAATGAGTAATACTGATACCAAAGAGATTGTGATGTATGAAGAGTAAAAATATTATTATTACAGGTACAAGTAGAGGTATAGGTTTTGAATTGGTTCACCTATTTGCAAATCAAGGTCATAATGTATTAGCATTATCTAGAAATGCACAGCCTGTAAGTAATCTTCAGTTCGATAATATTTCGTCATTTGCTTTTGATTTATGTGAAGAAGACGATTATAAAAAGGTTGAACAGTTTATAATCAACGAATTTAAGCATGTCGATATATTGATTAATAATGCAGGTATGCTACTTAATAAACCTTTTGCAGAAACAACATTTGAAGACTTTACTAAAGTGTATCAAACCAATGTGTTTGGTGTTTCTGAAATGACACGTATTGTATTGCCATATATGAAATCTGATGGTCACGTTGTTACTATTAGCTCAATGGGAGGGATTCAAGGCAGTATGAAATTTCCTGGATTAGCAGCATATAGTTCTAGTAAAGGAGCTGTAATTACACTTACTGAATTGCTAGCCGAAGAATACAAGGAATCAGGTCCGCAATTTAATGTCTTGGCTTTAGGTGCTGTACAAACTGAAATGCTTAAAGAAGCTTTTCCTGATTATCAAGCACCAACAACAGCTTTAGAAATGGCAAAATATATTCAAGATTTTGCACTTAACGGAAATACATATTATAATGGTAAAGCACTTCAAGTATCTAATTCTACGCCTTAGTTTACTAGTGTTTTAAGATGCTGTCAACTATAATGTTATTCGAGTTTTTGTCTTGGGTATAACAATTAAATTGAGAGCATAGCATAAATAATTTTTTCCATTTTTTATTCGAAATTTAAAAACCTAACCTTTTTAGAAATCCTAATTTCGCCATCCATATCAATTGATGTACTTCTAATTTCAGCAAGAATAGAATCTTTTAATGTTTGAGAATTATTAGTGACTGTAAATTCTAGAATTAAGTGTTCTAATGAATCTGAAATTATTTTTGATTCACCAAGTTGTTTAATATCTGATATTTTAAATCCTTTTGGGTAATTAAGTGACAGTTTACCGTTTGTAAAATTTTTGAGTTGTTCGTTGATGTCACTTTCAAATTCAGGATGCTTTTGTTGTAATGTGATAAGATCAATATATTCTTCTAGTTTTCTACTGCTTATATCTTCTGAAGTCATCGTGCTGGTTTTAAAATTGGACAGTGCATGAGTATTTACGTCGTCTTTTTTCATGGCTTCATTTTGTTTACAAGCTACAATACAGAGTACAAATAATATGTAGATCAATTTTTTCATTGTACTATGAATTTTAATGTTGCAATCTGATCATTTAGATAGCTTTTATCTAATATCTTTATGCGTTTGAGTGATGTTGTAGGAATTGTGAGTAAGCGTATAAAATCATCCTTTGTATAAATTTCAACACCAATATTGTCTTCATAAAGCCTGTAAATTCGTGCATTGTCATTAATTAATTGCTCTAATTTTTGTTTATGTTTAGACCAGTCTTTTATATTTCCGGTGGTATAATATTTCAAAATTAAGGCATAATCATCACTATTAAGTTTGACCATTTTATTGTTGTTCGCATCAATGGATCTAACAATAGTATCTGTTTTATGGTATGGAGAACTCACAACAAATGTGATCATGTCATTTTTGGTCTCATAGTTAAAACACCCTAAACTATCGGTTTTAAAATATAAAGGCGATTGATTGTCTTGTAAGACCTTTATGTCAATAGGGATTTCATTAATGCCCTTATTACTTAACTCATCAACAAAGCAAAAATGAAATTCGTTTTTTGAATTCATTGTCATTATTAAAATGATAGTTATTGGTACAAATATGAGCAACCAACTTATTTTTATTGTTTGTAAGGAGGCTTTTTTTGGAGGATGTGCCTTTTTAAACGCTTCCCAGTTTTCAAAACCTATATATGTACTCAATAGGTTGAGCATATCTCTTCGTGGTAATTTCGAAACTGTATTTTTGAAATAGGTATAAAACCATTTTTCACTTACTTTACCTTTTACCACTGAAAATAAATCTTCCTGAAATAAGACTATTGTTTCCCCATTCCAGTCTTTAAAATTAGAAGCAGCATTATGCTTTTCTAAAAATTTAGAAAGAACAGCTCTTTTTAGCTGATTAAAATAATAAGTCTCTTGAAAATTCAAATAAATCTAATCGTCTTGTTTTTAATTATTTGCGAATTGTAAGCTGTTTTACAATGGGTTTACAAAGCATTTACAAACCTAAAGTGCATTTGCATTTTAGATTAGCTTCATAATCATTAAAAATATAAAATTATGAATGTAATGTTAAACAAATCAAGAATTAAATTTCTCATTTTTTATCTACTATTCCTTTCTTTTATGGACTGTTCGGTTGATGGACGATATAAAGAAGACGTCCCTATAGAAAATGTAGATATCACAACATCGTATCAGGCTTTAGAGGTAAATGATGAGGTGACTTTAAAATCGGATATGGCACTTAATAATGTGCCTGAAAATTTAAAAATTATTAAATCAGCAAGCGCAAGGTATAAGGTTGAAGATGTGAAAAAGGCAACGCGAAAGATTAAAAAGATTGCTCAAAAGTACAGGGCTTATATTTCAGATTTAAGATTTGAAAACAACCTTTATAAAAAAGAAAACCGCTTTACAATTAAGATTCCACAGGAGCACTTTGATGCTATGATGGATTCTATTGGTTTTATTGTAGAACTAATAGAATACGAAAATATCTCAACAGAAGATGTTACAGAAGAGTATATCGATATCCAAACGCGGCTTAAAACCAAAATAGAAGTTAAGGCGCTTTACGAATCTATTATGAGAGAAAAGGCTAAGACAATTGAAGAGATATTACAAACCGAAGAGAAATTACGTCTTATTCAGGAAGAGATAGAATCGGCACAAGGACGATTAAAGTATTTAACTAATAAGGTGTCTTATAGCACGATTCAAATTGATTTATATGAAACGGTAGAATATACAGAAGAACCAGAACGTTATTCTAAAACATTCGTTTCAAAAAGTAAAGAAGGTTTAAGTTTTGGTTGGGCAATGGTTGAAGGCTTTGTTATAGGACTTACTTATTTCTGGCCATTAGTAGTTTTAGGTGTGATTTTAATTGTTGTGATAAGAAAGAAATTAAAAAAGAAAACACAAAATATCTAATCAAATAATTGGGTTTGGTGCGTTTATTAGAAAAGGTAATTCTTATTAGGATAGATAAATCCAAGCCCAATATATTAGTCCAAATTGTAATGGGATGCGTAATAAAAGTATCCATTTTGGTATGCCTGCAGCAGCTTTTTTACCAGATAGCATATAAAAATGGACTAATAGAAAAACCAGAAGCATTGTAATGATTCCATAAATAGAAATTAGTCTTAGTGAGGTAATGCACAAACTTATACCTAGGAAGATTTCGGCAATACCACTTAAATAGACCAATTGTTTATGCAGAGGCAAATATCTTGGCATAATTCGCATATATAGTTTAGGTTTTATAAAATGCATAAGCCCAGCTACAACATATAGTCCAGCCATGAGATATAAATGCCATGGATTAATCATCTTTATAAACGTTGAAATTAATACCAACACCATAATTGTTTAGGTTTGCTTTTAATAAACTTGATTTGATACTATTTCCTTTTTTAAACTGGACCCAAGTATTGCCACTTATAAATACACGCTTTATAAAGGTCTTATGTGTGTCAATTTCATCTGTGAACGGAAGTAATGGTCTAAAATTGGTTGGTATTTTTATAATGCCATTTCTAGAGGTTATTTCTTTATATTTTTTGTTTGGTAAGAGTTTTCCGTTTTGATCTGTATAGCCCAAGACTTGAATAGATACAAAAAAACCATTATCTGGAATAAATAAATCATATTCAGAAACTTCGAGTTCAAAGGCGTCTCCATTTTTCTCGGTTACTCTAAATACAATATTTGCATACGTCATAACGTCTCCAGGGAATCCATTGACATTAGTATAAAACTTTACTTTAAATAGTGTTGAGAATTTGCGCTTATTAGCATTGGAACGTTTCCTTTTTTTCCAATCTCTAGATTCTAATGTTATTGGAAATTGAACCGATGTGATTTTCTTTAATTTTTCATTGTCATTAGGGAAAAATACGGCGATTTCACTTTCAATAGTTGGTAACCAACATTTGTAATAGTCATCATCTAGATAAGGCTTTATCGTTTCCTTTTTAAATTTTCTATTTATTCTAGCATTGACGATGACTTCGTCTAATTTATCAGCTTCTGCCTGCATTTCTATAATCTTTGGTAAGTTTATAGTCGCTAATGCTAGGTCTTTATAACCTAAAGCAGATATAAAAAGGGAGTCTACATCTTTGTACAGTTTTTTTGTGAAAACAAATATACCATCATCATCAGCAAATAAACCTTGTCCGTCGCCAAAAGATATCGTAGCAAAAGATACAGGATATTTTGTGTCTTTATCTGTGATTTTGGTTTGAGCAGATAGATGAAATACAAAAAGCAAATAGAAGAATAAAGACGTTTTAGTTATGTATGACATTTAAGAGCAATAATTACAATAGTTACAAGTCTAAAGATACACATTTAACGCCTTGTAAATAAAAAAACCGCTATTGATTAATAGCGGTTTTAAATTGAGTTGGTTAGATAGTATTTAATCTTTATCTAAATTTTTAGTCATGTTAAAGCCAATAAAAAGACCAACGCCAGCCATGAAAAAGATGGTTGCCGGATATATAGCGTCTTCATCTAAGGCACTGTAGTTATCTAATAAAGACGCAATAAAAGTACCTAAGCCTATTCCCATTAATAGAAGTGCTAAATTAAGGATGAAGACTTTCCAAATTGGAGCGGTTCTAGATCTACCTTTCATAAAAATAGTTGCATCTGCACCTTTTTCGATAAGTGCTAAGCGCTCTTTGTTACGTGTTGAAAAGTATAAATAAAATACGCCAAAGATTGCACCAAATACAATTGGTATAATGATTAATTCTGATCCCATAATGTTTCGTTTTTAATTGATTAATTTTAAATGTTCAGAGCTTATGACGATAGGTTTTGAATTTTGGTTACAGATTTTTTTAAAAAAAACAAATAAATATTTTTTTTACGATTTGTGTAACCATATAATTAATAATGTCGTCTTAATGTGAAAATGACCACCAACAAAGAGCAAATACTCATTAATCAAATTATCGAAGGCGATACGAATGCCTTTTCGGTACTGGTTGATAGGTACAAAGATTTGGTGTTTACATTAGCATTACGAATGCTTCGTAATAGAGAGGAAGCTGAAGAAGTAGCGCAAGATACATTTATTAAAGCCTACAAGTCTTTAGATAAATTTAAAGGCGATTCTAAATTTTCGACATGGATTTATAGAGTAGCTTATAACACTTGTTTAGATAGTATAAAAAAGAATAAAAAACATTTAAATGACGTTGAAATTAATGAGTTTACTGCTCATCAAATAAAGACGATTGACAATGCATTAGATAAAATTGAAGCTAGAGAACGCGAAGAAGCCATACAACGTTGTATCGCATCTTTACCTAATGAAGATGGGTTTTTATTAACTCTATATTATTTTGATGACTTATCTTTAGATGAAATTTCTAAGATCGTTGGTATCACAGCAAATTCTATAAAAGTGAAATTGTTTAGATGCCGGAAAAAGTTAGCTACAATTTTAAAAACACAATTAGAACCCGAAATAATTGAACATTATGAACGAGAACGCAGATAAACAGTTAGATGATTTAGCACGTAAGGTGATTGGTAGATCAACAGTTGAAAGCCCTTCTTTTGATTTTACTCAAACCATAATGACTCAAATTAAACAACTAAAAACGTCCAAGATAACCACTTATGTACCATTAATTTCTAAACGTATTTGGGGCGTATTAGCTTTGGCTATGACTGCTGTTTTTGCGTATTTTATTTTCGGAACATCAACTACTGATAGTGGTTGGTTTACTAATTTAGGCTTAGAACGTTTTTCTAATTTTGAATTTGAAATCCCTTTAGCTAACCTTGGTCTTTCTCAAATTATGATATATGCAATAGTCTTATTTGCAGTGATGTTGTGTGTTCAAATTCCTATATTAAAACGCTATTTTGATAAACGTTTTGAAGCCTAATACATTAGTTTTTTCTTAAAATACAATCACAGTATTAAATGCTGGTTTTTGAATGGTAGTTTGATATGCCTAATGTCTAGGCATTGTCTAACACCTCATATTCTAAAAACAAAGCCATCTAAACCTTGCTTAATACCAACGTTTCTTTTTCTTTTTTGACGCTTCACTCTTACGACCTTTTTTATACTTACTACCTTGTTTTTTATGAACAATAGGTTTTGCTTTTGGGTCTAAAGGATAAGGGTGATTGTCTATAATTGGAATTTGAACATTAATAAGTTGTTGTATCGTTTTAATGTATGTCTTTTCGTCTGCCGAACAAAACGAATAGGCGTGGCCTAAGTTTTCTGCACGACCAGTTCTACCAATTCGATGTACATAAGTTTCAGGGATGTTAGGTAAATCAAAATTAATCACAGCATCCAATTGGTTAATATCAATACCACGAGCTGCAACATCTGTAGCAATAAGAATATTTACTTTATTACGTTTAAAATCGGCAAGCGCATTTTGACGTTCAGTTTGTGTTCTGTCGCCATGTAATCGTTCTGCTTTATAACCATTATTAGTAAGGGTTTGATGCAGTTTGTCAACTCCAAATTTTGTGCGTCTAAAAATGAGAATACTGCCTTTGATTGTATTCCTTAACTCATGTAAACACAATTCTATTTTATTACGTTTAGGGACATAATACAATACCTGACTCACGTTTTTTGCTGCTGAAGATGTAGGTGTGACTTCAATACGTTCTGGTGATTTTAAAATAGAATTAGCAAGCTGTTCTACTTTAAATGGCATGGTTGCCGAAAACAAAAGAATTTGTTTTGTTTCTGGACAAAGACGTTCTATTTTTTTAACATCATCAATAAAACCCATATCTAACATTAAATCGGCTTCATCTAAAACAAAGGTTTCTACATAATCTAAGTTTAGTAAATCTTGTTTATGAAGATCTAATAAACGCCCAGGGGTTGCTACTAAAATGTCAATACCTTTAGCTAAAATGTCTTTTTGAGGTTCTATAGATGTCCCTCCAAAAACTACAGCAGATCTTAAATTGGTATGCTTTCCGTAGGTTGTGAAATTTTTAGCAATTTGAATGGCTAATTCTCTTGTCGGACTTATAACTAATGCTTTTATTTTTTTTCCTTTTTTAGGCGCCTCCTGCTTATCAAACAATAACTGTAAAATAGGCAAAGCAAATGCTGCTGTTTTACCAGTTCCGGTTTGCGCTGAGGTAATCACATCTTTACGCTCTAAAACAACTGGAATGGTTTTTTCTTGCACCAATGTTGGATCGTCATAACCTGCTTCGGCAATGGCTCTTAAAATAGGTTTGTTGAGTTTTAAGTCTTTAAATGACATCAATTAGATTTTGATGCAAAGGTATATATTATTTTACTGACACCTGCGTTCTGGAATTCCCAATTCATGAGATAACTTTTGACGTCTCAATGTGACTTTGTTAGGATTGTTTCTCAAAAACTGAATTGGTAATTTGGTATCTAATGTAATGGCTTCAAAAGTTGATTTATCTTCAAAAAAACAGTGGTTACTATAACTGATGTTATTATAAGTAAAGTCAAACTCTATAGCGTATAAAAATTCTTCATGATGTAAGGCTTTTCCATTTTCAAAGGTATTTGATGTATATGAGTAGTCTTCTATTCGCTTGTTAGTAACTATTGCCGTTGTATGATTGCCATACTTTTTCGTGAGTTCTTGTTCGTAGTTCTTCTTGTAACTTGAAGAGACAAAGTAGATTAAAAAAAAACCGCCAAACGAAATAAAACCGAAACCTATTTTAAATAAAAAAGGATTGTTTTCTGTAAAATAGCCTAAATACATTAGCACACATCCAATCATAATGAATAGTACACCTATGAGGAAAGGACCTATGTTTTTACGAATAGATTTTTTTACAAAATTTAGTTTCTCTCTAAAAGGGATGTCCATGTATTATGTATTATTAAGATTATTCCCAACATAAGCAGTAGTATGCCAACTGCCATGTTTTACTTGGTGAATAACTTTAGAAATAGTACAATTCTTATTGAATTTATCAGCAAAACCTTTGATGCTAATCATGTTATTTACATTAGTTTTTGCAAAGCCTTGAAACGTTAAAAAGCCATCAACGCGTTTTGGAGTTTCGGCATGGATTTGTAATTGAAACTCAATGACATCATAACCATAAGTGAGTTCTAGTACTGGAGATTTTGATCGATCTAAATCTTCTTTTCGGACTTTTGAAATTGCAGTATCTTCCGTTTTGCAAATGATTTGAAGTTGTGATCCTTCTTCTGAGTTATTGATCAGTTTTTGCACGATTACTTTACCTTTAAAGACACAATCTATTTTCGCGTGATACCCTAATTTTATTTCAATAGAATTACCAAGTTTAAAAGTATTTGAATTAGCAATAGGAAAGCTATTCTTACCATCGGAACCATCAATTAAAGTAATTACAGCTTCATCAAATCTATTTATGTCTTGTTGTATATGTAGAGCAATTATTTGAGTAGTTACAGGTATAGAAATTCCATTTGAAAGAATTTCAAAACGTATAATATCGTTAGATTTAGATAAAGGAGAAACTGCCATTTAGTGTTTGATTGTTAACATTAGAGCTATAGATATGCTTTTATTTTGTCTCTTTTACGCTGTGGCAAGGCATCATTATTAAGGATTAATCTAATGTGGTTTTTATTTTTTGCTTTTGAAAACAACAATTCAAAAAACTGAAATGTTGTGATGCTATTTTTTGCTTTTTCAACCAGTTTAAATACGTCACCAATACTTACTGTGCCTTCTTGGAGAACACGAACATAAGTGCCAGGATATCCATAATCTATAAATTGTTTTAAAACGTTTGTCGATCCAAATTTCACTCCAAATTTATAACAAGGCTCTCTAGGTTGCGTAATTTGTACTAATGCATTTCCAACTTTATAAATATCTCCAATACAGAGTTCTTTTTCGTTTAAACCTTCAACCGTTAGGTTTTCACCAAGCATGCCATAAGTCCATTCTAAGTTAGGGTACAAATTTCTCCAATATGGATAATGATCTGCCGAAAATAAATAACAGGCTTTAAACACGCCACCATGGTGTTTCCTATCTGTGACTTCATCATCTTTCACATCCTCTTTTCCTAAGTAGATAGCTGTCTTTGTAGGTTTTTTATAAATACCTGTTGTCACGTTTTTGCCATTCCAAACAATGGTTGTTGGTTTAGCAATATTGGTTGATATAATTTGCATGGATTAAAAATACAAAAAAACCACCTCAATAGAGATGGCTTAATAAATTTAAGATGCTGCTTCTGTAATTTCCAGAAGATAATTCCCCTCATCGTCGTTGGGGTCTACAGCAAATTGAATAGAGCTCACTTGAAAATCTTCCCAATCACTGGTATCAATTGGCCAACCACCAATTTGATGCATGTTGTTGTCAAAAACCATAAATAAAGGATAATTATAACCTTGATCTTTTGGCCCTACAGCAACACCTCCAAAAACAGTAATGCCATCAGAAAATTTTGCGTAAGACGCAACAATGTATTGACCTTCAGTAACACCTTCAGGAAGTTTAGGAGGATTTTGCATAATGGATGTCCATAGATTCTTACCATCTTTTGGAATTATCATTGATGCTTTAAATTGTGGCTCATTCATAAACTTGAGGTTTAATATGTTAATAGCTAAAATTGTGTACACAAATTTAAAGGTTGCAAGTTTGATATTTATAGGTATATATACGGGGTTTTTAGACGGTTAATTATTTTGATATGCTAAACACCACAAGTTTTTGTTTTTTTTGGCAACTAAATATTTATGTGTTGCAAATATTAAGTAATACCTTTTTTTGATTCCTAAAAAATAACTATTATATGATTTGATACTACACTTTTCACTATTTTCGGTCGAGCTAATTTTTGAAAAGATCTATGCTTTTTAAATAAAGCAGATGTATTTTGTTTAACTAAAAATGTATTATTATGAAAAACTCAAGTTTAAAATGGATGCTAATGTTACTAATCACATTTGCATTTTTTGAATCATGTACGAGTGATGATGCTATAGAACTAGATGATGATGGTATCGAACTTTCAGATGAAACTACACAACTCATTATTGATTGGAACGATCTTTGGTTAAATGTAGATCGGTATGCAACAGGAATGCGACCTACAGCTACAGCCAGAGCACTCGCTTATATTCATTTGGCTGCATACGAAACTTCTGTTTATGATATGGATGGTTATACGTCTAATGATATAAGGTTAGCAGACTTTAATGTTAATGATAATGAACGTGCAGAGACGATTAACTTAAGCATTGCACTAAATACTTGTTATGCACGAGTGATGGAGCATTTTATGTATAATATTTCTGGTGCAGAAGTGGCATCGATTGAGCAACTGGAAACAGAAAAAGAAAATGAACTTTCGCAAGGACTATCTAATCAGCTTTTAGAAAATTCTCGTGATTGGGGAAATTATGTGGCGCAACGTGTTATTGCATATAGTCAAACAGATACAGAAGCCGAGCAACAAATATTAGAACCGCAGCCTTTGTCTTATGAGCCACCAGTTGGTGATGGGTTTTGGACCTATAGTGCAGATCCAGAAAGAGCTTTGTTTCCCTATTGGGAATCGGTAAGAACGTTTGTGATTTCTTCTGCGGAAACGTCTAGTATTCCGCCACCAATAAGTTATAATGAAACGGTAAATAGTACGTATTATAATCAGATGTATGAAGCTTATGAGTTGAATAATACAGCAAGAGAAGAAGATAATGAAGATTTGTGGATTGCCGAGTTTTGGTCTGATGATGTAGAAGGCTTGATGATGAGTCCTCCTGGACGACAATTTTCAATTGCTGGGCAATTAGTTGCACAATATGATTTAGATTATAAAACAACTATAGCGTTGTTTTTAAAACTAGGTTTTTCACTTAATGATGCAGCAGTATCGAGTTGGGCAGACAAATATGAATATATGGTGATGCGACCAAATGTATATATTGAAGAATATATAGATTCTGAATTTGAAACAAATTTGTACAGATTTATTTTTTGGCCAAATCCTTCATTTCCAGGATATCCATCTGGACACTCTACATTTGCTTCTGCGGCTGGTGGAATATTTATTGATGCGTTTGGTGATAGTACTGATTTTACAGATCTATCACATGACGGTAGAACCGAGTTTAGAGGTGAATCAAGACAATTTAATTCGTTTAGTGAAATGGCTGAAGAAGCTGCCTTTTCAAGAGTGCCATTTGGTGTGCATATGAGAATGGATTGTACGGAAGGTTATCGCTTAGGGTATGAGGTTTCTGATGCGGTTAATGGATTTGATCTCACGTCTAATTAAGTTGTAAATCTATAGCGCCACTTCAATTAAACCTAATTACTGTTTATTGAGTGGCTATTTTTCGCCGAAATGACAGGATTGAAAATAGGTTTGAAGGTTGAAATTTCGGTCATCAAAAGTATTGTTTAGAATTTTGAAATTCTGAACACGATCAATTCTAAAGGCACGGTAATCGTTACGTAAGTGGCACCAAGCAATTAAAATCCATTTGTGATGAGTTGTATAGAACGCATAAGGTTCTATTTTTCGGAAAGAGATATTTGGGTCGTCTGCTTTGCGATAGTTAATTTCTACAAAGTTGAAATTTGTAATCGCTAGTTGTATTTCAGAAAGTGCATTACTAGAGAGGTTTTCGTATTGCGAATCAAATACATAAATTTTACTACTTAAACGTTCACTTTTTTCTTGAACAGAAGTTTTAAATACCGATTTAATTTTAATCATTGCCTCTTTAAAGTTATTGGCAAATGAGATATCATTGGTTTGATTGACCAAATGTTGCGCAGTAATTAAGGCATTAGCTTGTTTTTCGGTAAATTGAACTGGCGCAACAGTGTAGCCTTCCATTAGCGAATAGCCTTTACCTTCAATTGTCATTACAGGAATTCCAGCGTCTTCAAGTTTTCTAATATCTCTGTAAATTGTTCTAACACTTACGTCAAATTTATCTGCCAATTCCCTAGCGGTTAGTAACCGTTTAGAACGCAATAAGGTTAAAATTGATATGAGCCTTGAGAGTTGTGACATGAAAACAAAGATAGTGAACCGCTAAGCAATTCACTATCTGATTATTTTTTGATTGATGATTTATAGAATAGAATGTAAAGCTACGCGATTACCTTCAGTGTCCATAAATTGAGCGATGAAACCAAATGTTCCAATATCGGTTTTTGGCATCATGATTTTTCCGCCATTAGCTTCAACTTTTTCAAGAGCAATGCTTAAGTTTTCACCACCATTTAGATAGATTGTCGCACCATCTGTTGTTGGGTTTTGACCTTCGCCTTCAATAATTGCACCACCAACACCATTATTATCTTCATCATATTCAAATATGCCATATTTCATGTTTTGTTCTGGCATTGGGTGATCTGTAATTTTTGAACTCATAACTGTACTGTAAAATTGTTTCGCTCTGTTGTAATCTTTTACTGGAATTTCAAACCAGTTGACTGCATTTTTCATTTTTATAATTGATTTATTTGTTAAACGTAATGCAAAGATATTTAAGCTTGTGACAGATGATGTCAAGGGTGTTTTAGTGTGGTAATTTTAAATTTATAAGGCGCTATAAATAATAAAAGCGCAAGTAGAAATACTTGCGCTTTATTAGCTATTAATCATAGGGATTTACAATAAAGTTATGTCAATCTTACTATTATTTTCGCAAATATAATGTGATAATTCAGTATAAAAATTGATGTATGGTAATAAATTTAATTATTAGCTAATTCTTTTCTTATTCTGCTTAAACTTTCAGTAGTAATACCTAAATATGAGGCAATGTGATAGTTTTTTACAGAGCGTTCAATATTTGGGTAGGTATTGATGAAATTAGTGTAACGTACTGCAGCTGTTTGAGATAAGTTTGATAAAATCCTTCTTTGAAATGCAGCAAAAGCTCTTTCAAGTTTTTTTCTAAAAAATGTTTCTATTTTAGGAATTTGAGTGTATAAATATTCTTTATTGTCATTAGATAACATATATAATGTTGTGTCTCTAAGTACTTCGATATTCATAATTGATTTTGATGTCGAAAAATATGCAGTATAATCACTTATCCACCAATCTTTAACTCCAAATTGTACAGTGTACTCTTTTCCTTGAGGATCGATGTGATAGGAACGTAAACATCCCGATGAGATGTAGTATTGTTTATCGACATTTTCATTTTCTTTAAGCAAAAATGCACCTTTTTTATGTTTCTCTTTGTGAAAAACAGATTCTATAATCTTAACCTCTTCTTTGGAAAAAGGGAGGTCTCTAAAGATGTCTTTTATTATAGAATTATCTGTATGCACTCATTTGTATTAGAGTATTTAAGTTACGTAAAACCTTTGTAATGATGTAATTATAACGTCATTCTCTTTAAAAATCAGATAATCGGTTATGATTAACAAGAAAAAACGGCTTTGAATAAACAAAAGGTTTTAAGTTTTATGTGAGATGCTGAAATGAATTTAATATAGGGATATGATATTACTTAATCCTATTGGATTATACTGTTTAAATCACATCTGTTTTTAATTATGGGTAATACTACTTGTTTGAAAAAGAGGTAAATAGGCTCTGAAAAAAGGTTTAATATTTTTTGATATTTGATACTGTATTAATTGAAGATATTAATCATTTAATATTGGCGGAAACCGAAAAGCCAATACAAACAGAGTAGGATATTTAAAATTTATATTATGGGATTTTATAGTAAAGAGCCTGTTGATGCAAGTAAAACAACAGCAACGTATTTATGGACTGGTTTACGTACACCAGGAATATTTATTCTTGAAGTAGAAGGTAATGCACCTAATTACTCGTACGGATTTAGTTTAAAAAGAGACCCTCACTTTGTAGGAGGTTTGAAAATTGATTCTATGGGGTGGACAGGGCCTTTAGGGGAAGGTACTACACCTTATAAAGTACATGGTTCATTTCCTGGGCAGTATACTTCAAAAATTGTAGTATCAGGTTCTAATGGTGATTTTTTAATTGATGTTAAAGAAGTTCCTTCAGAAGAAGTTGATGATTATATTAAATCAAAAGCAGATAAACATTTGCAAACGTTATAATATAAAAGACCTCTTTGTTTTTATTTAACAAAGAGGTTTTTAAATTTTAGTAACATCTATGGTATAAGTTGCAACAATTTCATTATTAATTTTTAAATGAACATCATGAAGCCCTTTGCGTTTAAATAGGTGTTTAAATTGAATTAAACCATTTTCATTTTTAATATCATAAATATCTAAAACTGTAGTTTTATTTCTCGAAATTTGTATTAGCGCGATTTTATCTATAGCGGTACTTTTTGAAAATTTTAAGCTAAAATTAATTTCAGCTTTTTTTTTGATTTCAACAACCATTTTTTCTGGACTTATAGGAATCAGGTTTTGATTAAAGGCCTCTACATAAACTAATGGACCAGCAATAAATTTTGAGTGAATTAATGTATCATTTAACAACCATTTTTTATGTAATGGATAATGGTTTTTAGCAAATAATATTGGGTCTGCTAAAAAATAACCTTCATTGTAATTTTTAACAAACACATGACTGGAATTTATAAAACCACTAGACCAAGTTGCATCACATAAGTACCATTTATTATCTAAATAGATAGCATTCCAAGAATGGTTTAATGATTCAAGTTTATTAATGTTTGAATCAACAGTTCTTGCATAACCATTAACAATCTCACATTTTAAGTTCGCTAAAAAACATAACTCCTTTATTAAATAGGCATAGCCAGTACACATTGTTGTTTTGTGTTTTAATAATTTTTTAAACACTATTTTTTTGTATTCATAATTCCAATTCATAAATGCAAGACTATCATTTTGAAGCTTTTTTCGATTTCTAGTTACGGTGTCATGTTGATTCGAATCGGCTTTAATATTTTCACATACCCAAGTATGAATTGCTCTAAATTTTTCAATTTCTGTTGGAAGTTTTGATGTGAGTTCCTCTGCAAGCAATGACAAATTATTTAAACTAGCACCTTCATTAAGTTTGGCAATATTATCGGCTCTAGTGAAATCTATAGTTTTAAAATCAGATACTTGAGCATAAGCGATGTTATAAATAAAAACGAAAAGGAGTATGATTTTTTTCATGATAACCTAGTTTCTTTTTTTAGAGGTGAATACCTCTTTTACAGCGACCTTGCCCATAAGGATACAAGTATCCATTTTCATATCTATTTGTAGTTCTATTTTGGAAGCCGAGTGTTCATTATTAATAACTACTTTTTGAGATTCCATTCCTATATAGCTAAACACTAGTACATCGCCTTTTTTTAATTTTTCAGGAAATTCAAAATAGCCATCAAAATCTGTTTGAATCCCTATTTTTGTTCCTTCTAAATAGATCGTTGCGCCTGGCAATGGAAGAGATTCATTTGTAACATACCCTTTTATGGTAATGTCTTTTTTATGTTTAGTAATTCTAAATTTTGAAGCGTCATTTTTTAAATCTTCACTTTGTGTTTTAATGTCTTGAGCTTGCATTGTACCAAACGAAAAAAGCGACAAGCAGGCTAAACCTATACCAACAAAAAAACTGAGCTTTTTTTCTTGCTTAGGTTTGTTGTTATAGTGCTTTAATTGCTGACTGTTAAATCTTCCGCAGGTGTTTTTATTTGATCTGTTTTTAAAGAAAGCAATGGTGTCTTCTGCACTCATTGTAGTGAAATCAATAACTTCTTTTTCACAAGAGGAACAAAAACCGCCATTTGGAGTTGGTGTAAACTGACTAAAGTTTTCAGAACACGGGACTTGAATGTCTAAGCTAAACTGGTCTTTCATGATATCACATTTTTAATATTAGTATATACCAAACTTATAGCTCTATTACAGGTTTAAAAATGAATATTTAGTAAATGATACGTTTCAATGAGTTAAACATAACTTTCAATGAGTTTAAAAAAAAACCACTTTGCGTTAACAAAGTGGTTTTACATTTTATGTGAGATGCTAAATTAAATTCAACATGATATTACTTTATCATATCGTAACTACGTTTGATGAAACTTGTTAATTCTTCACCTTTAAGTAAGCCTTGTGATAAACGTGCTAAGTCTAAACTTTGGCTAATTAAGCGCTCTTGCTTTTTCTTGGTTTTGGTATTTAGTATATCGCTAACCAGTTCAGAGTTGGTATTTACAATAAGATTATACATCTCTGGCATATTACCCATCCCAAACATTCCACCTCCACCACCTGTTTGTTGCATCTCTTTCATACGACGCATAAACTCAGGTTGTGTTATAATAAATGGTGAAGCATCACTATCCATAGCTTCTAATTGTACCATGAATTTTTCTGAAGGAATCGTTTCTTTTAGTAACGTATCTAAAGTTGTTTTCTCTTCTTCAGATAATTTTGAAATTGATGTTTCATCTTTCTTGATTAGGTTATCAATATGATCACCATCAACACGTGCAAAAGAAATGTTTTCTTTAGTCGTTTCTAATTTCTGAATTAAATGCGGTACAATAGGCGAGTCTAATAATAACACCTCATAACCTTTTGCTTTAGCAGATTCGATATAAGAGTGTTGTGCCTCTTTATCAGACGCATATAAAATAACTAGCTTGTCATCTTTATCTGTTTGCTTTGCTTTAATTTTATTGTATAATTCTTCATAAGTATAATGTGAACCATCAACTGTTGGATAGAGTGCAAATGCATCGGCTTTTTCAAAGAATTTTTCTTCAGAAAGCATTCCGTATTCAATAACAATTTTGATGTCATCCCATTTCTTTTCAAAATCTTCACGATTAGAATTGAATAATGATTTTAGTTTATCTGCGACTTTACGTGTAATGTAAGACGAGATTTTCTTTACAGCGCCATCAGCTTGCAAGTAAGAACGTGAAACGTTTAATGGAATGTCTGGAGAATCAATCACACCACGAAGCATGGTTAAGAATTCTGGTACAATACCTTCTACATTATCGGTTACGAATACTTGATTTTGATAGAGTTGTATTTTATCCTTCTGAATGTTTAAATCATTCGTCATTTTAGGGAAATATAAAATCCCTGTCAAATTAAATGGATAATCAACATTAAGATGTATGTTAAATAAAGGTTCTTCAAACTGCATTGGATACAGTTCTCTATAGAAATTTTTATAATCATCACCTTCTAATTCTGCTGGTTGTTTTGTCCAAGCAGGATTTGGGTTGTTAATAATATTATCTACTGTAATCTGTTTGTGAGGTTCAGTGGTCTCTTTACCTTCAGCATCAGTTGTAGTTTGAGGTGTAAAGTCTGGATCGTTAACTTCTTTGGTTCCAAATTTAATTGAAACAGGCATAAATTTATTATACTTTAATAGGAGTTCACTAATACGTCCTTCTTCTAAAAATTCGGTAGAATCCTCAGCAATATGAAGGATGATCTCTGTACCTCTTTCGGTTTTATCAGAAGCTTCTAAAGTAAACTCAGGAGACCCGTCACAGGCCCAATGTGCTGCAGGTTCATCATTATGTGATTTTGTGATAATTTCTACTTTTTCAGCAACCATAAATGCTGAGTAGAACCCAAGTCCGAAATGTCCAATAATTCCAGAGTCTTTTGCAGAATCTTTATATTTGTCTAAAAATTCTTCAGCTCCAGAAAATGCAACTTGGTTAATGTATTTTTCAACCTCTTCGGTTGTCATACCTAAACCTTGATCAATAATATGAAGTTTCTTACCATCTTTATCGATTTTAACTTCAATTTTTGGTGTTCCATATTCAGTTTTAGATTCTCCAATACTGGTTAAGTGTTTTAGCTTAAGCGTTGCATCTGTTGCATTACTAATTAACTCACGTAAAAATATTTCGTGGTCGCTATACAAGAATTTTTTAATGAGCGGAAAAATATTTTCTACCGATACATTAATGTTTCCTTTTGTCATGATATATATGTTTTATTATAAAAATTGAGATGTTCTTGTATAGACAAAAAAAGTACCAAGACTGATAAGGTGACAAACTGACATTTTTTTGAGATACTATGCATGCATAACGAATGCAAATCGTATTAAAAATAAATTGTATTTTATCGTTAAATTCGCATTACAAAATAATTACTAATGAGTTTTCCGATGTTTCGGAAATGAAAATAAATTTTCGATGTACAATTCCAAAATAATAGGCTTAGGGTATTACGTTCCTGACAATGTGATGACTAATGATGATTTATCCAAAATGATGGATACTAATGATGCCTGGATTCAGGAACGAACAGGAATAAAAGAACGTCGTTGGGTTGAAAAAGGATCTGGTGATACCACAGCAACAATGGGAGTAAAAGCTGCTAAAGTTGCTATAGAACGTGCAGGTATTGATAAAGATGATATTGATTTTATAATCTTCGCAACATTAAGTCCTGATATGTATTTTCCAGGACCAGGAGTGCAAGTACAACATGCCTTAGATATTAAAACTGTAGGCGCTTTAGATGTTCGTAATCAATGTTCAGGATTTGTATATGCTATTTCTGTTGCTGATAATTTTATAAAAACAGGAATGTATAAAAACATACTTGTTATTGGTAGTGAATTACATTCTCATGGTTTAGATAAAACAACACGTGGTCGAGGTGTGTCTGTCATATTTGGTGACGGTGCAGGAGCTGCAGTATTGACTAGAGAAGAAAATACAAATAAAGGGATTTTGTCTACACATTTACATTCTCAAGGAGAGCATGCTGAAGAATTAGTATTGATAGCTCCAGGAATGGGTAAACGTTGGGTGAATGACATTATTGCTGAAAATGATCCTAATGACGAAAGTTATTTTCCGTATATGAATGGCCAATTTGTGTTTAAAAATGCTGTGGTTCGTTTTAGTGAAGTGATTATGGAAGGTTTGATGAAAAATAATCTACAGGTTGATGATATTGACATGCTAATTCCGCATCAAGCTAATTTACGTATTGCACAGTTTATACAGCGTAAGTTTAAATTAAAAGATGATCAAGTCTTTAATAACATCCAGAAGTATGGTAACACGACTGCAGCTTCTATTCCAATTGCTTTAACTGAGGCGTGGGAGGAAGGTAAAATTAAAGAAGGTGATACTGTTGTATTGGCAGCTTTTGGTAGTGGCTTTACTTGGGGAAGTGTGATTATCAAGTGGTAAATAAATTGCGTATAGATGAATTTGAAATTCTTCTTTAAATTATTTTTTCTGCTATTATTTTTTGAAATCTTAGCCGCATTTTTGGATACTTATCTTTCTCAGAATACGGTTGAGGTGTTTGGTATAGATTTAAAGACAGTAACTAATATACTGATGAATTTATTTAGCTTACCCTTAAGTTTAATAAGTAGAGAATTACCTTTTTATACTCAAAATTTATGGCTAAGCCTAGGTTCTGTTTTTTTTAATTTGATGATTCATACCTATGTGATTTATAGGTTACTTAGTACAATCAGGAAGAAGTCATAATTATTATTGGGTTTTCTGCGGCTATTATCATAGCTATAATTGGAATTTTGCTATTTATACTGGTATTAGGAAAAGTTAATGTTACAAGTACAAAAAATCCCAAAGCGTCAACTTTGGGATTTTTCTGCTATTAATCAATTTAACTAAAACACTTAAACTATAAAAGAATAATTTTTTAAACTGATTAGCTATAAACTTATCACACTAGTAAGACGCTAAAAAGTCCTTTTTATTTCATCTCTTAACATTTTTAACTATCAATTAACACATTATATAAATTGCATAAAAAAATCCGAAACATTGAAGTTTCGGATTTCTTTTGCTAAAAATCAATTTTAATTTTTATTTGTAAAAAATATAAACCAAATATTATTTACTAAACCTAAGTCGTAACCTATATAAGGACATTACATTAATTGTTGTTTTTTTTTTTTTGAAACAAAAACCCAAAACTTAAAAGCTTTGGGTTTTCTTATTTAATAACCAAACATTAACACTAACCATCAACTATTATATGTAGGCTATTAAACTTTTCTTAATGTTTTATAAGAAACCTCCGCCACCGGATTTTTCATTACTATCTCTATTTTTACGAGACTTAGCACGATATTTTCCGCCACCAAATCTGTAATTTAATGTGATATTCCACGTATTACTTTCCCAGTTAAATTCTCCTGTTTGAGGGAAAGGTCTTGTGCCGTCAAAAGCAAATTTCATTGAGTTTAAAACATCGTTGTAATTAAAACCAAATGTAGCTCTATTGTCTTCTAAGAAACTGTATCGCATACCTAGGTTTACAAAATACATTGGGTCTATATCAAATTGTAATGTTTTATTTTTACCTCTGTAAAACCCAAATGCAGTTAACGTTAGTTTTTTATTGACTTTGAAGTTATTAAACATTCTAAGGTTCCAAGCAACGTTATCAACTTCAGATACATTAGTTTCAATATCGTCAATTGTAGCAGTCTCTATACTAACACCATCTCTAAAGTTTTCGGCAATACCTTTTTGTGTTTGCGAATAAAAATCAAAACTACCATTAATACTCCACCATTTTGTAGGCCTGTAATTAGTGGAAACTTCTATACCATAAGCAGAGGTATCATCAAAGTTGTCATGAGTTAAGATAATTCTACCAGAGTTAACATCACTTCTGTCAATAAATAATGCTCTATTGATTTCATCTGTGATGGCACGATAAAACACACCAGCAGTAATACTTCCTTTTCTATTATTAAGTGTTCTTGTATAATTTACTTCTAATGAATTTGTAAACTGAGGTTCTAATTGTTGATTTCCGAAAGATGAAATTAAAGGTGTACTCCATTCTTTAATTGGATTTACTTGTCCAATGCCAGGGCGATCAACTCTACGACTGTAACTTAATTGATACGAGTTTTTTTCAGAAGGTGTGTATGTAAAGAATGCAGAAGGATATACTTGTACATAGTCATTATCAAATCTAATTTCTGAAACATCATTTGTAACAACATCAGTTTGTAAAGCAATAGCATCTACATTTACATTTTCAACTCTAAGACCAACTTGATACGTCCATTTTTCAAATTTCTTACTATAGGTTCCATAAGCAGAATAGATGTCTCTAGTATAATCAAAATCTGTACTAGGTGTTGGTGTTAATACACCGACACTATTATAAGAATCTCCAGTTGAAACGTATGCAATTTCAGAATTAAATAAACGTGCTTGAACTCCTAATTCTAATTTTGTAGTTTCAGATAATGGATTTACGTAATCTAAATTAACCGTAGTTCGTTCTCTATCTGAAGCATTTAAATCGATGTAATCACTTAATGGGCCAAGAATTTGATCAAAAAACACAGGGTTTTGACCCTCATAAATATTATGATCAACTTCTAATTCGATATTAGATCCTTCTTTAGCAAAATCTAATTTGTAATCGAAATTGTATTGTTGTGATGTATTATCTCCAACATTTGAAAAAATCTGATCTTGATTAAAACTCATGTCATCATAAAATAGTGCTGTTGTTCTACCAGTAGTGCTATTATCTGAGCTATTTTGGTTTGTAAAGACTGAGATTGTATTCTTGTCATTTAGGTAAAAATCAACTCCAAGTTTATATTGATGATTTTCTCTTTTGTCTAAAAATCTAAAAAATTGTTCAGAGTTATTTCCTGGTCTAAAAACATTACCTCTATTTCTGTTTTTTGAAATATTATTGCTATAGTTTCCAAAGAAATTAAACTTACCATTTCTATAATTTAAATTTAAAGCACTATTAAATTTAGCTTCTATTTCTTTACTTAATCCAAAATTAACACTACCGTTAAATCCAACCATTGTATTTTTATGTAATACAATGTTAATGATGCCACTCATCCCTTCAGGATTATATTTTGCTGAAGGATTAGTAATTAATTCTATAGATTTAATAGCAGTAGATGGGATTTGTTTAAGCAGTTGAGCTGTAGGGATATTAGAGAATTTTCCGTCTACCATAACACGTACATTTGAATTTCCTCTTAAACTTATATCTCCAGTTTGTGCATCTACGTTTACAGAAGGAATACCTACCATAAGTTCTGAAGCAGTTCCACTAGCAGCAAGGTCTTTACCAATAGTAATCACCTTGCGATCAACTTTTTGTTGTATGGTAGAAACTTCAGCAATTACAGTAACTTCGTTTAAGCTCGCAACATCTTCTTCAAGCCTAATATCTCCTAGATTAATTTTATAACCATCGTCGTCTCCTAGGTTTATTGTTTTTGAAATAGTCTTGTAACCTATATATTGAATAGCAACAATGATTTTGCCTTCAGGAATTTTCTCGATTTTAAACATACCATCATCGCTGGTAATTCCTCCTGTAATGATATTGTTTGCTGCATCTTTAATAATAACATTTACATAAGGTAATGGTTGATTAAGTGTAGCATCAATAACACGTCCAGATACTGATCCGTTTCTTGAATCTAATTTTGGAGGTTGTGCAAAAGCCGTAACGGCAAGTAGAAAAATGCACAATTGTGTGATTTTTTTCATTTTTGATTGTTTTTGATTGATTTAGTTTTTTAATACAACTAGGTTGTTATAGCATAGACGAACACTTTTGTATTGTGTTACTCTTTTTAACACAACTTAACATCTTTTTAACATTTCTGAGGTTATGTGTAATAAGGGTAGTGCTATTTTTACAATAAATATTTTGACATGAATAAAAAGACTTTAGTGTTAGGAGCTTCTTTGAAACCACAGCGTTATTCTAATATTGCAATCAAAAGGTTAGTGAATTCAAATCACGAAGTTGTTGCTTTTGGATTAAGAACAGGAGTCGTTGAAGGTGTTACTATTGATGCAAATTTGATGCCTCATAAAAAGATACATTCAGTAACATTATATCTAAACCCTGAGCGACAGAAAGCATTTTATGATTATATCCTTTCACTAGACCCTGAACGTGTTATTTTTAATCCTGGAACAGAAAATTCTGAATTTCAAAATATATTGAAACAAAACGGTATTTATTTTGAAGAGGCTTGTACGCTTGTGTTATTAAGTACCAATCAATATTAATCAATCTTAGAAGTCTTAGAAGTCTTAGAAATAAATAATAACCCTAAAAAGGTAAGTATACCATTTACAATTAGAATTTCAAACCCAATTTGATAACCGTTTAGTAAATCTACTGAATACATATTTATAAAGTAAGATAGTATTGGAGCTGCGATAGCAATTATCCACACATAGCTGTCTTTGAGATGTTTTTTTGTTAATATTCCAAAAGCAAATAGTCCTAATAATGGTCCATAGGTATATCCTGCAGCTTTAAATAATTCCCAGATTACAGAGACGTCTTTAAATAGCAAATCAAATAGAATAATAACAATGACTAAAATACCACTGAATAGAACATGTATTTGTTTTCGAACACGCTTTTGATTTTCTTTTGGCTTTTTGTCTAATTCAATAATATCAATACAAAAAGAAGTCGTTAATGAGGTTAGAGCGCTATCTGCACTTGAATATGCTGCAGCAATTAAGCCTAGGGAAAAGAAGGCAGATGTCACTACACCTATTTCAGGAAGCATGGCAATAGTAGGGAATAAATCGTCTTTTTTCGCAGTAATCCCATGCTGTTGAGCGTATTGGGTGAGTAGAACTCCTAGAGCTAAGAAAAGAATGTTTACAAAAACGAGAATTATACTAAAACTAACCATGTTTTTTTGAGCATCTTTTAGATTTTTACAGGTTAAGTTTTTTTGCATCATGTCCTGGTCTAAACCAGTCATAGTAATTGTTATAAAAACACCAGCCAAAAAGCTTTTAATAAAATATTGCGCATCATTAACATCATCAAAAAAGAACACTTTGCTTAATGTGCTGTCCTTTACATTATTATATATATCGGATATACTGGTTAAGTCTAAAGCAGTTGCTAAAAATGAAATAGTAACAACTACAGAAACTAACATAAAAAGTGTTTGAAGCGTATCAGTGAAAATAATAGTTTTTATACCACCTCTAAACGTGTATAGCCAAATAAGAGCTATAGTGATGATTACTGTAATTGGAAATGGTATTGTATATTGATTAAAGATTAAAATTTGGTCAAAAATGAGTAATTGAAGCACTTTTGCTACTAAAAATAACCTAAAAGCCGCACCAACAGTTCTCGAAATTAGAAATGCTATTGAACCTGTTTTGTAACTTGTATTTCCAAACCGTTCCTTTAAATAGGTGTAAATTGAAGTAAGATTCATTTTGTAATACAATGGCAGCAATACATATGCGATAATAAGGTAGCCAAAAAAGTAACCTATAACGACTTGAAAATATCCAAATTGTTTAGTTTCAACAGCTCCAGGGACCGATATAAATGTCACTCCAGATAAGGATGCTCCTATCATACCAAAAGCAACTAAATACCATGGAGCAGATTTGTTAGCTTTAAAAAAAGCTTCATTTGAATCTTCTTTTCCAGTGAAGTAAGAAATTAAGATTAAGACTCCAAAATAGGCTAGAATAAGTAAAATGATAGCGTTTGTCGACATGATTGTTGTTTTAACAGAGTTTTAATTGAAAAATCTTATTTTAGCTGAAAAATTGTAAACAATATTAAGTAATTTATAATAAAGATTTGTTTTTCTGTCATTACAGATTTACAATATTTTTTATCAAAATCATTTAATATAACTAACCATTAGGAAAATGAAAAATTATTATCTACTAATTACATTCTTATTATCTGTATGTACAACTTGGGCACAAGATTATGTACAAATGATATCTCAAGGCACATTTACTGTTGCTGAAATTCAAACTGCTGCTCAATCTCATTTTGATATAGTTGGCACCGAACGAGGAAAAGGGTATAAACCATACAAGAGATGGGAATACCAAGCTTTAAGAAATATGGATGAAAATGGGATGCTAAAATCGCCTGAGTTTTATTTTAATGAACTTGAAAATTTTAATAGTTACCTTAATCAAAATTTCGATTCTGCAAGAACAACTGTTGGAACGTGGGAACAATTAGGGCCTTTATCATGGAATGCTACAAGTGGTTGGAATCCTGGTGTAGGTCGTATAACATCTGTTGATGTTGAAGCGGCAAATCCAATGCATATAATTGCAGGTGCTGATACAGGAGGAGTATGGAAATCTGTTGATGGCGGATTAACTTGGGCTGTTTTAACAGATGATTTGTCTAACTTAAATGTTTCTGCATTAACAATCGATCCTATTGTTAATACAACATATTATTGGGGTTCTAGCAGTGGAACTATTTTTAAATCTATAGATAGTGGAGCAACATGGAACCTTCTTGCAGATACAGGAAGCGGTAATGTAAATAAAATTTTGATTGACCCTACAAATACAGATAAAATGTACTGCTCTGTTCAAGGAGGAGGTATTTATAAATCTACAAATGCAGGTGTTAATTGGACTATAATTAATGCTAGTGCAACAACTGGTTATGATATTGAATTTAAACCTGGTGATACGAATATTGTTTATGCATCGGGGACGTCGTTTTTCGTGTCTGTTGATGGTGGTGCAAATTTTGTTCCAACAGGAGGATTTGGTGGAGGGCCAAAAATGATTGGAGTATCTCCAAATAACCCTGGTGTTATTTATGTTTTAGAAGCCTCTGGTGGTGCTTTTGGTGCGCTATATAAATCTGTTGATTTTTCTCCATTTACACAATTAAATCATACAGGGAAAAATTATTTTGGTTATAGTTCAAATTCAGAAGATCCAGGAGATGCTAATTCTGGGCAAGCGCCTAGAGATATGGATATTGCTGTAAACCCTAATGATGCTTCAGATGTGCATATTGCTGGTGTTAATACTTGGAGATCAACTGATGGTGGACTTAGTTTTAATATTACTTCTCAATGGACTCCAGGAAATGCAAGTGGCCAAAATATTGGGTATTGTCATGCAGATGTAGATCTTTTAAAGTTTGTTAATGATAAATTGTATGTTGGTACAGATGGCGGTCTTTATGTTGCAGAAAACCCAACGGTTTTAAATAGTGGTTATTATAAAGATTTAACAGCAGGGATGGGTATTAGACAATTCTATAAAATAGGTATTAGTCAAACAGATCCTGTAATTGTATCTGGAGGCGCACAAGATAATGGATCGTCAGTTATGGATGCTAATGGAAATTGGGTAGATTGGATTGGCGCAGATGGAATGGAGTCTTTTGTAGATAAAAATGATAGTAATATTTTATATGGGACGTCTCAATCAGGATCACTTTATCGCTCTGTTGATGGAGGTCAGAGTTTAACAGGTATTACAACACCAAATACAGGGAATTGGATTACACCATTTGAACAAGATCCTATTATTCCTAATACAATATATGCAGGATATAATCAGGTATATAAATCGGTCGATAGCGGAAGTACATGGACAACAGTTTCACAAAATTTTGGAGGAAATTTAGATCATTTAAAAATTGCTCCTACTAACAGTAATTATCAATATGCTTCTAGAGGTTCTAGCTTGTTTAGCAATAGCTTTGTAAGTGTGATCCCAACTTGGAATCAGCTTAATGGGTTTTCTGGTTCAATAAATTCTATTGCAATACATCCTTCAAATCCAAATAAGGTAGCAATTGCTACAACGGGGAGTCAAAAGGTGTATGTTTCTGATGATGGGGGAAATTCATGGGTATCATATAAGTTCAACTTACCAAATTTTAGTGCTCAGGCTTTAGTGTGGCATGATAACGGAGAAGATGGTTTGTACTTAGGAATGAATTATGGTGTTTATTATATAGATAACACCTATTCAGAATGGCAACCTTTTAGTAATGGTTTACCAAATGTAATTATTAGTGAATTAGAAGTTAATGTAGCTAATGATAAAGTTTATGCAGCGACTTATGGTCGTGGGTTATGGACTTCAGATGTGTTTGATGCTACACTAAGCGTAAATGAATTTGATTTAGAATCTTTTAAAATTTATCCTAATCCTGCTTCAGATACTGTTAGCTTAAGTTGGAATAGAAGTGAGAATGTATCTATTAGAATATATGATGCTTTAGGTAAATTGATGTTTTTTGCAAAAAATAGAACAATATCAGAACCTACAACTATAGACGTTTCTAATTATGCTTCTGGGTTTTACTTTGTTAAAATAAATAACACAAAAGGATCTGTTACTAAAAAAATGGTTATTGAATAAATAATTAAAAAGATAAAAAATACCACTCCTTCGGTTCTTTAACTTATCGAAGTGTAGTGGTTTTTTTGTATAATGACTCCTTTAATCAATACACAAATTGTAAATTCGCAACAATGGAATTTTCATCTAAACTATTAGAAAACGCAGTTAACGAAATGTCACAATTACCAGGTGTAGGTAAGCGTACAGCATTACGTTTGGTATTGCATCTTTTGCGTCAACCTAAAGAACATACGCTTGATTTTACTAGTGCATTAAGTGCAATGCGTACCGAAATAAAATTCTGTAAAAGTTGTCATAATATTAGCGATATAGATGTTTGTGAAATTTGCGCAAACCCAAATCGTATAGAAGATGTTGTATGTGTGGTAGAAGATGTTAGAGATGTGATGGCTATAGAAAATACAAGTTCTTTTAGAGGGTTATATCATGTTCTAGGTGGGAAAATTTCACCTATGGATGGCATAGGTCCAAATGAGTTAAATATTCAGTCTCTAGTCGAAAAAATAAAACAAGGAACGGTTAAAGAGCTTATTTTTGCCTTGGGATCTACTATGGAAGGTGATACAACTAATTTCTATATCTATAAACAAATTCAAGATTATGATGTTAAAACATCTACAATTGCTAGAGGGATTTCTGTAGGCAATGAACTTGAATATACAGACGAGGTTACACTTGGTCGTAGTATTATTAATAGAATTCCATTTGAAGCATCTTTAAAATCTTAGATCCGACTTGAAATGAGTAAAATAGATTTTTTTTCTTTTATTATTCAATACTTATGCAAATTACATGTGGCATTTCTAAAACAACTTAATTAATCACATGAAACTTTCAGTCATCATATTAAATTATAATGTGCGCCACTTTTTAGAGCTATGCCTCAAAAGTGTAGAAGCTGCATTAGTGAATTTAGATGCTGAAATTATAGTTGTTGACAATCAATCTGTTGACAAAAGTTGTGATATGGTAAAGGCACTTTTCCCGAAGGTGAAATTAATTGAGAATAAAGATAATTTTGGATTTTCTAAAGGAAATAATATTGGTGTTGCTCAAGCTAAAGGGGATTATGTTTGTATTTTAAACCCAGATACAGTCGTTGCTGAAGATACATTTGAAATCCTTTTAAACTTTTCAGAATTAAAAGATAAATTGGGGATTTTATCTTGCAGGCTTATAGACGGTCAAGGAGGGTTTCTACCAGAAAGTAAAAGAAATATTCCAACACCTTTAATTGCTATTAAAAAGATATTAGGATTGTCAAGATCATACTACGTCTCTAATTTAGATGAAAAAGGAACTGCTAGAGCATCCATTTTTGTAGGTGCATTTATGCTAATACAGAGAGAAATTTATAATGAAGTAAAAGGTTTTGATGAGGATTATTTTATGTATGGTGAAGATATAGATTTGTCATACAAAGTACTTCAAACAGGTTGTCATAATATGTATCATGGGAGTACGTCTGTTATACATTATAAGGGAGAAAGTACTTTAAAAGATAAAACCTATGCAAAACGTTTCTACGGAGCCATGCAGATTTTTTATAGTAAGCACTTTAAATCAAATGTGTTTTTTGATACATTAGTTTGGTGTGGTATTAAACTTGGGCCATTATTTCAAAGGTCACCAAAAAAAGTTAATAAATCGATTAAGAGGTATGTCTTCGTGTCTTCGGAAGTGAATAAATTATTGCAACAGGCTCTCGAAAGTGATGTGAAGTTGATGTCTCAAATTGAAATTTACGAGAATGATATCGAATACATTTTAGATAATAACTACCTGAGTTTTATGTCAATCATCGAAATCCTATCCAATACACCTAAAAATTGTTCGGCGACATTTAAAATTCTGCCAAAAAATTCTAACTTTATCATCGGAAGTAACAGCTCTAAAAGTAGAGGAGAAGTTATAACTTTTGCTAATAATTAATTGAAATAATCTCAGTAATTGTGTTGATTTTTCATTAATTTTGCAATTAACAAACAAATTATTGACGCTAGATTACAGATATGGCAAAATTTGAACTAAAACTTCCTAAAATGGGAGAAAGTGTTGCTGAAGCAACAATAACATCATGGTTAAAAGATGTTGGTGATACTATTGAAGCTGATGAAGCAGTTTTTGAAATTGCAACAGATAAGGTGGATAGTGAAGTGCCAAGTGAAGTAGATGGTGTTTTAGTGGAAAAACTATTTGACGTAGATGATGTTGTTCAAGTGGGTGAAACTATTGCTATTATTGAGATTAGTGGTGATAGTGCTAGTTTGACAGAAGCTTCAAAGGCAGAGCCAGTGAAGCAAGAGGCCACATCTGAAGCGGTTGCTCAAGTAGAAAAAACAGTTGTTGTTGCTCAAGAATCTGCTACATCAATAGTGAGTTCTGGAGATCGTTTTTACTCTCCATTAGTACGAAATATAGCTAAGAAAGAAGGCGTTTCTCAAGAGGAATTAGATACAATGCCTGGTTCAGGAAAAGATGGACGTGTTACTAAAAATGATATTTTAGCTTACTTAGAGACCAGAAGTTCACAACCAAAGCAAGTAAAAGTAGAAGCGAAAGAAACTCCAAAAGTTGCTGTTGTCCAGTCTAATGGAGCAGCCAAAAAGACTGTTTCAACTCCTGTTGTAGTAAGTGGAGGTGATGAAATTATGGAAATGACAAGAATGGGCAAATTAATTGCGCATCATATGGTTGAGTCTGTACAAACATCAGCTCATGTACAAAGTTTTATTGAAGCCGATGTAACTAACATATGGAACTGGAGAAAGAAAGTTAAAGACGATTTCAAAAAGCGTGAAGGAGAAAACTTAACCTTTACGCCAATTTTTATGGAAGCAGTAGCTAAAGCGTTACGTGATTTTCCAATGATGAATATTTCATTACAAGGCGATACAATTATTAAGAAAAAACATATCAATTTAGGTATGGCAGCTGCCTTACCAAATGGTAATTTGATCGTGCCTGTCATTAAAGATGCAGACCAATTGAATTTAGTTGGCATGACTAAAAAAGTAAATGATTTAGCAGGCCGTGCAAGAGATAATAAATTGAAACCAGATGATATTTCAGGAGGTACGTATACCGTGACAAACGTTGGTACTTTTGGTAGTATTATGGGAACGCCTATTATTAACCAGCCACAAGTTGGGATTTTAGCGCTTGGTGCTATTAGAAAAGTGCCTGCTGTTGTAGAAACACCAGATGGTGATTTTATTGGTATTCGTTACAGAATGTTCCTGTCTCACTCTTATGACCATAGAGTTGTAAATGGTGCATTAGGCGGTCAATTTGTAAAAGCAGTTAAAGATTATTTAGAGGCTTGGGATTCTGATAGAGAGATCTAAAAAGCAAATAAATTATAAAATAAAAAGCACAATCTTTAAAGATTGTGCTTTTTATTTTTAGCGCAAGTTCATATGAATTAATTGCTCGCTGTGAGGTCTTCGAATTCTTTTCTTTTATTATCAAACCAAGTTTTCATAGCTTCGGGTGAATTCATTAGCTCTTGCATGTTACTCATTGCTTTTAAATGTAGTTCATCGTTTTTATGAAACATTTCCATGCCGTGTTTTTTGCTTAGCTCTGCAATTTCTTCAAATGTATTGGCGTGAAACTCTTTGTTACAGGCGCCACCTAATTGTTTGCAAGTCATTGTTTTCATACTCGTGTTGTTTTTAATTTATTGTTTAAAAATTCATCTAGTCTAGTGAAAACAGAACCCCAGCCATTTAATATCCCCATTTTTTCTTGTTGAATTTTATAAGCCTCTGTTGGGTGTATAACATGAAATGTAAAATCAGTTTTATTGCCATTTTTTTTGAAAATAGATTGAATCTCTACACCTTCAGTCATAGGTCTAAAATTGGCAGAAGAATAAATTTTTTCTAGCTCAACTATTTTAGTGTAAACTCCTTCTGCAATAAATTCATTTCCATCAGGCATTGGCATGGCATACTTCCATTTGCCACCTATTTCAAAAGTGTGTTCCACTATTTTTGTTGTCATACCTTTAGGGCTCCACCATTGTGCAATATGTTCAGGTGTGGTCCATGCGTTCCATACTAATTCAATAGGAGCGTTAAAAGTCCGTTTTATGGTAACTGTTCTGTTTGTATTATCCATTATGTTCGTTTTTTGATTGTAATTTTGTTAAGTAATTCTCGAATGAATCTATTTTGTCTTCCCATAGCTTTTTATATTGCTCAATCCACAAAAACGCGGGTAATAGGTTTTGAGGCTGAATCATGCAATAACGCGCTCTGCCTTTCTTGTTAATTTCAATAATGCCGCATTCATTTAGAATTTTTATGTGTTTTGAAATCGCTGGTCTACTGATTTCAAAGTGTTCAGCTACGTCATTCACAGTTAAAGATTCGTTGGCTATTAGCTCAATAATATCTCTTCTAACGGGATCAGCAATGGCTTGAAAAACATCTCTTCTCATTTTATTATGTAATCAATTGGTTACAAATATAAGCGTAACTATTTGGTTACGCAAATTTTATTTGATAGTTATTAAAATTTTCATTGTATCCATAAAACCTACAAATAGCTCAACCACCACTTGTCTTTATGATTTGCTTTATAAATCATATATGCTTTGCAAAGCGGATAAAGTAATGCTACAGTAATAATCCAAATAGCATAAGTCACCCATAAATCATAACCTTTATCGGCTAAAAAACCATTAGTAAATCGTTGAGGCGTGAATATGATTTCTTTCCAATTTTCACCTAAAAGGATGAGGCCTATTATGCCAAATAGATGAATAATGTATAAATGGATGATGTAGTAAAAAAATGGAACACGACCTATAACGACTAAAATAGTTGTGAACCAGTTTTTTACAGATTCAATGCTATGTAAAAACAGTATGGCAGGACCAAGTGTCATTAAGGTGTACAGTAATGATGGTGGATACTTTGTTGTATTTAAAAATGACATAAATGTATATGCAGCATCTTTTTGTTCACTCCAAAGTGTTAGATTGCCATATATATTTATAAAACGTATAATTACAAATAACCCAATAGAGCCCAAGCCTAAATAGAGGAGCCATTTTTTACGAATCTTTACATCAAAACCTTTTTTGTAAAAATGGCCAAAACAGTAGCCTAAAATCATTATTCCTAACCATGGTAAAAATGGATATGCTATAAATAGAAAGCTTTCTCCGTTATTTAAGGGGACACCATTTTGTTGATGTATAAAATACCATAATAAAGAAAGTGGATCACTGCCTTGCATAGTGATGCTGTCTAAGAGGTTGTGGCCAAAAAGAATAAGCGCTCCAAGTATTATTAGCACTGTGCTATGGAGGTAAATTAATCCTGCCAAAAGCATCATACAAATGCCAATTGCCCATATCACCTGAAAAATATGTAAGCCTAAGCCAATATCAAAAGTCCAAGCAAAGTTGACTACTGTTAATTCTATAAATACAAGCCAAAGCCCACGAGTAAATAAAAACTTTGAAAGTACTTTTTTTGATGGTTTTTTAGAGCCGTATAAAAAAGCAGAAGTTCCGGCTAAAAACACAAAAACAGGTGCGCAGAAATGTGTAATCCATCTTGTAAAAAAAAGGGCAGGTGTTGTAGTATCCATATGAGTTGGATCGGTGTATAGGTAGCCGAAATTTGAATAATCCCTCACATGATCTAAAGCCATAATCACCATGACTAGTCCTCTTAAAATATCTATAGATTCAATACGATTGGTTTTAATTTTCATGACATATATATTGATGGATTAGTTGTTGCTTTCAATAGGTGTTGTTAATCAGTGGTTTATGTCCGGTTTACAACGAAGTTCGCTTTTTAATTCTACAAGACAAAACGAATCAATAATTAATACTTCAGCTTTACACCTTTAAAATATTCATTTCTGCATAATCTCATTATCTTTGTTTAAAAAATTGATAGCATGCAACTTAATCTCACAAAACCCATTTGTTTTTTCGATTTAGAAACTACAGGAATTAATATTACTAACGATCGAATTGTTGAAATCTCCATTTTAAAAGTATATCCTAACGGAAAAGAAGAAACTTACACACAACGTGTAAATCCAACAATTCCTATTCCTCCAGATGTGACATTGGTTCATGGGATTTCAGATGAAGACATTGCAGGTAAGCCAACGTTTAATGAGATTTCTAAAGAAGTCTATCAAATGATTAAGGATTCAGATTTAGGAGGTTTTAATTCAAATCGATTTGATATTCCTTTGCTTGCTGAAGAGATGCTACGTGCAGATGTTGATTTTGATATGAAAAACAGACAATCTATTGACGTACAAACTATTTTTCATAAAATGGAACAGCGAACATTAAGTGCTGCTTATAAATTTTATTGTGAAAAAAACCTAGATAATGCACATAGTGCAGAAGCGGATACTTTAGCGACTTATGAAGTATTAAAAGCGCAATTAGATAGGTATGAAGACTTAGAAAACGATGCCGATTTTTTAGCAGAATTTAGCTCACGTAAAAAGTTTGCAGATTTTGCAGGTTTTATTGCCTATAATAAAGATGGTGTTGAGTGTTTTTCTTTTGGAAAACATAAAGGAAAATTGGTTACAGATGTTTTGGAAAAAGAGCCTGGATATTTTGGTTGGTTACTTAATGCAGATTTTCCGTTGTATACAAAAAAAGTATTGACCGCTATTAAATTGAGGGCGTTTAATAATAAGTTGCTTTAAAACTAATACTTATAGACAATGAAACTAATTTGTATTGGTCGCAATTACACAGATCATATTAAAGAGTTGGAAAATGAAAAACCTACAGATCCTGTGGTGTTTTTAAAACCAGATACTTCTATTCTGTTAAAGAAACAACCGTTTTTTATACCTGATTTTTCCGAAGATATACATCACGAAGTAGAGATTTTAGTGAAAATTAATAAAGTAGGAAAACATATTGCTAAAAAATTTGCACATAAATATTATGACCAAATAAGCTTAGGAATCGATTTTACAGCTCGTGATTTGCAAACGCAACTTAAAGCAAAAGGATTGCCCTGGGAAAAGGCTAAGGCATTTGATGGTGCTGCAGTTATAGGCGAATGGTTGCCTAAAAGTGATTTTAAAAGCGTTGATGATATTGACTTTAGTTTGCATAAAAATGATGCCATTGTTCAAGATGGAAATACAAGCTTGATGCTTTGGAAAATTGACGAACTCATAGAATATGTTTCAAAATATTTTACTTTAAAGATTGGAGATATTATATTTACAGGAACACCAGCAGGAGTTGGCAAAGTTATTGCTAACGATAAATTAAAAGGATATATCCAAGACAAGCAATTGTTTTCAATTACAGTAAAATAATAAATGGAACAACATTACAAATTATCAAGAATTCGTGAATTAGCAGATAATGATATGGATTTTATACAATCATTAGCGGAAGCATTTTTAGAAGAAGTGCCAGAAGATGCAGAACGACTTAAAAAAGCAGTAAATGAGCAAGATTACTACAATACATATCAAGCGGCTCATAAAATGAAGCCAACAATAGATTTATTTGAGCTTGGCGTACTTCAAGATTTAATCGTCGTTCAAGATTGGGGGAAATTTGAAAAAGGTAGCGAAGACTGTTCTAAAGAATTAGAATTAGTACTTGTAGCAGTAGAAGAAGCTGCAACAGAATTAAAACAAGACTTTAATCTATAATGCAAGCAGAAATTATTACCATAGGTGATGAGATTCTCATTGGACAAATTGTAGACTCAAACTCGGCATTTATAGCGAAACAACTTAATAAAATTGGTGTTTCAGTGTATCAAATTACATCGGTACAAGATGAAAGAACCCATATTTTAAAAGCACTCACCGAGGCAGAATCAAATGCCGATATCATAATTGTCACTGGAGGTTTAGGGCCAACAAAAGATGATATTACAAAAAAAACTATAGCCGACTATTTTAACGATACACTTAAAGAGGATGTTTCTGTAAGAAAAAACATAGAACGTCTTTGGGATGTTTTTATTAAAAAACCACTTACTAAAGTTAATATAGATCAAGCTTTAGTGCCTACAAAGGCAGAGGTGTTGATGAACAAATACGGGAGTGCTCCAGGAATGTGGTTAGAAAAAAACAAGACTGTTTTTATTTCCTTACCAGGAGTTCCTTATGAGATGAAAGCACTGATTGATGATGAGGTTATTCCTAAATTACGCGCACGTTTTAAGTTTCCTTATATTCAACATAAAACATTTTTAACCTATGGTTTAGGAGAAAGTGCTCTGGCCGAACGCATTGAAACCTTTGAAAATGAATTGCCTGAGTTTATTAAACTAGCTTATTTACCAAGTTTAGGACGTGTCCGATTACGATTGTCGGCTAAAGGAAATGATAGAGCTATTATTGAAGCTGAAATGAAAAAGCAAATTCAATTGTTATTATCTCAAATAGAAGATATTTTTACAGGTTTTGAAGAAGACTTATCTATAGAAGCTGTTATTGGTAAGTATTTAACTGAACAACAAAAAACCGTTGCAACAGCTGAAAGCTGTACAGGAGGCCTCATAGCAAAGCGTTTTACAGCAAATTCGGGTGCTTCTAAATATTTTAAAGGAAGTATTGTAAGTTATACTAAAGAGGTGAAAATGAGTGTGCTTAATGTTTCTGAAGCTATCATTGATAAACATTCTGTTGTAAGTGCAGAGGTTGCAAAAGCTATGGCTGAAAATGTATTACAGTTGTTAGATACCGACTTTGCAATAGCAACTACAGGTAATGCTGGACCAACAAAAGATGATACAGATGAAGATTTAGGTATTGTCTATATAGCTATAGCAACAAAAAGCAAGGTGTATTCAGAGAAATTTAGTTTTGGGAATCATCGTGTGAAAGTCATTAATAAAGCAGCAAATAAAGCCTTTGAAATGTTACAAAAAGAAATTTTAAAAAAGTAACACTTTTAGTTTGCCTGTATTGCAAAGTTTTATTAAATTTGCACCCTGTTTAAAAATATCCAAGTGTGATATTAGAGAATAGACAGTATAACATCATATAAAGTTAGAAAGAAATGTCAAGAGTTTGTGAACTTACTGGAAAGAAAGCGATGGTTGGAAACAACGTATCTCACGCAATGAATAGAACAAAGCGTAGATTTAATGCTAATTTAATTAAGAAGCGTTTCTATATTCCAGAACAAAATGAGTGGATAACTTTAAAAGTATCAACTTCAGCATTAAAAACCATTAATAAAATCGGTATTTTTGCTGCAATTAAAGAAGCGAAATCTAAAGGATTTTTAAAATAATAGCATAACGCGTTAAAGGCACGTACAATGGCAAAAAGAGGAAATAGAATACAGGTTATATTAGAATGTACTGAGCACAAAGAGTCTGGGAAACCAGGAACTTCACGTTACATTACTACTAAAAATAAAAAGAATACGCCAGATAGAATGGAGATTAAGAAATTTAATCCAATCTTAAAGCGTATGACAGTTCATAAAGAAATTAAATAATTCGAGATTTTCGTAAGAAAAGCTTAAATAATACATATTAGTCATGGCAAAGAAATCAGTAGCATCATTACAAACAGGAACTAAAAGACTTACTAAAGCGATTAAAATGGTAAAGTCACCAAAAACTGGCGCTTACATGTTTGTTGAGTCAGTAATGGCACCAGAGTTTGTCAGTGATTTTTTAAACAAAAAATAAATCAAGTATTTTGTATTTGATTACGAACTGCTTTCATCTTTGAAAGCAGTTTTTTTATGTCTATATTTGAAAAGTTTTCTGCCAAAATAGCAGTAATAATTTTTCGGCGCGACATTTGACAAGAACTTATAAATAAGAATTACTAATGAGTTTTTTTAAAAAAATATTTTCTTCAGAAAAAAAAGAAACCCTAGATAAAGGATTAGAGAAATCGAAAACTTCGTTTTTTTCAAAATTAAATAAAGCAGTTGCTGGTAAATCTAAAGTAGATGATGACGTTTTAGATGACCTAGAGGAAATTTTGGTAAGCAGTGATGTAGGTGTGAACACGACTTTAAAAGTTATTGATCGTATCGAAGCGCGTGTTTCGAAAGATAAATATTTAGGAACATCTGAATTAAACAAAATCTTACGCGAAGAAATAGCGGGTCTATTATCTGAAACCAATTCTGGCGAAGACACAGATTATAAAATACCAAAATTACCGAAACAAGAAGATGGTTCGAAAACACCTTATGTTTTAATGGTTGTTGGGGTTAATGGTGTTGGTAAAACAACAACTATTGGGAAGTTAGCATATCAGTTTAAAAAGCAAGGATTAAAAGTTGTTCTAGGAGCAGCAGATACCTTTAGAGCAGCAGCAATTGATCAACTTCAGGTTTGGGCAGATCGTGTAGATGTGCCAATGGTACGCCAAGAGATGGGAAGTGATCCTGCAAGTGTTGCTTTTGATGCCTTGCAATCTGGTGTTAATCAAAATGCTGATGTTATCATTATAGATACTGCAGGACGTTTACATAACAAAGTTAACTTAATGAATGAATTAAGTAAAGTAAAACGAGTTATGCAAAAAGTTGTTGGAGATGCGCCTCACGATGTGCTATTAATTTTAGATGGCTCTACTGGTCAAAATGCTTTTGAGCAAGCTAAACAATTTACTGCTACAACCGAAGTGACTTCATTGGCAGTTACAAAACTTGATGGAACAGCTAAAGGGGGCGTTGTTATTGGTATTAGTGATCAATTTCAAATTCCGGTAAAGTATATTGGAGTTGGTGAAGGTCTTGAAGATTTACAAGTATTTAATAAATATGAGTTTGTAGATAGTTTCTTTAAATAAAATGGGACACAATATTTATTTCGATTTATATATTAACGCATCAAAACAACAAGTTTTTGATGCGTTTTGTTTACCAGAACATTTAAATAGTTGGTGGACATTAAAATCTTCAGGGCAACCAGAATTAGGAGCAACTTATAATCTTAATTTTACTGACACATATAACTGGTTCGCAAAAGTATCAGACATAAAACCCAACGAACATTTCTATCTAAAAATGGTCAATTCTGATAACGATTGGATGAGTACAACTTTCGGAATAACATTAGAAGAAGACAACAATAGAACTTTAGTTAAATTTTCACACATCAATTGGTTAGAAAACAATCATCACTATAGGTTTTCTGCTTTTTGCTGGTCTCAATTATTACAAGGTTTAAAAAACTATATAGAAAAAGACATTATTATTCCTTTTGAAAAACGTAATTAATTTATAACTGCATTTATTTTTTCCCAAAGATCATCGTCAAAAGTAGAGAGTGCAAAATTAGTGTTATCAGCAGCTTCTCCCATTCTAATGATAACTAAATCTTTACTGGGTACAATATAAATTTTTTGATCATTTTTTCCTAATGCGCAATACATATCACTTGGAGCGTTAGGTATGAGTTCACCTTGAAATTCTAATTGTGATTGCGGTAAATGATAGGTCGACTTTCCGTTAAGCCACCATAAATACCCATAAGCTTGATTTATGGATTGCGATGTATTGGTTGCTTCGTTTAAAAAGTTTTCAGAGACTATTTGTGTGTCTTCCCATTTTCCGTTAGCAGAAATCATTAAGCCAAAACGTGCCATACTTCTTGTATTACTCCAATAAATATTTAAATCGTTTAAAGGAACCCAAGCACCAGACATTCCTATTTTATTTTTTAATTTGGAATTAAAATAACTCGTCCATGTTTCATTACTAGCACTTGCAAGAACCTGTTGCATTTTTACATAAACATTATGATATGCCCAACGATCACCAGCATCTGTGTTATATTGTAGATTTTCTGCCGAAATAGCATCACCTAAGCTATCATCTAAACCAGAGCTCATTGATAGTAAGTTTTTACAAGTAATTAAATGTTCTTTTTCTAACGGAATACTTGTCCACCCTGTTCCTATATAATCCGATACTTTGTTATCAATGTTTATTAAACCTTCATCTTGTGCGATTCCAGAAACAGTGGTTGTTAGCGTTTTTCCTGCACTGGCCCAATACCAAGATGCTACTGCTGTATGCTCATTCATGTAAGATTCAATCACAATTTTACCATTGTGAAGTAGTATAAAACTTTTGGTATTCTTTGCTTCTAAAAAGTCTAGAAGCGGTTGTATTTGATTTTGATTCCACTCTAAATCTGTAATTGATTTTGTTTCCCATTCATTTGAAGTTATAGGAGGGAAGTATATACTTTCTGGTTGCGCTTCTTGCTCTATTGAAGTTTCTGTATTTTCTGAAGAACAGTTTAAAATAGATGCAAAACACAAAACATAAAGCAGTAGATAAGCAGGTTTCATAGGGTGTAGTTTAGAGTAAGACTTAAAACTGTCAATAAGGTTTAATCATTTGAAAACAAATATATCACAAATCATTGCGTATCTTTGCAAACTGAAATTTGACTATGAGAACTAAATCACTTAAGAAAAACAAAATCAATGTTATAACACTTGGCTGTAGTAAAAATGTTTATGATAGCGAGGTGTTGATGGGGCAATTAAAAGCCAGTGGAAAAGATGTTGTTCATGAAGAGGAAGGTAATGTTGTAGTGATTAATACCTGTGGTTTTATTAATAATGCTAAAGAAGAAAGTGTAAATACTATTTTAGAATTTATGCAAAAAAAAGAAGCAGGAGAGGTTGATAAAGTTTTTGTGACAGGTTGTTTAAGTGAACGCTATAAACCAGATCTAGAAAAAGAAATTCCTAATGTAGATCAATATTTTGGTACTACTGAGCTTCCAGGATTACTAAAAGCTTTAGGAGCAGATTATAAGCATGAGCTTATTGGTGAGCGTTTAACAACAACACCAAAGAACTATGCTTATTTAAAAATTGCTGAAGGTTGTGATAGACCATGTAGTTTTTGTGCTATCCCGTTAATGCGTGGAAAACATAAAAGTACACCTATAGAAGATTTAGTAATCGAAGCTGAAAAATTAGCAGCTAATGGCGTTAAAGAGTTAGTGTTGATTGCTCAAGATTTAACCTATTACGGATTAGATTTATATAAGAAACGAAATTTAGCCGAGCTTCTTGAACATCTAGTGAAGGTTGATGGCATTGAATGGATTCGTTTGCATTATGCATTCCCATCAGGATTTCCAATGGATGTATTGGATGTGATGAATCGTGAGCCTAAAATTTGTAATTATTTAGATATTCCATTACAACACATTTCAGATGCTATTTTAAAAAGTATGCGTCGTGGTACTACAAAAGAGAAAACCACAAAACTATTAAAGGAATTTAGAGCTAAAGTTCCAGAAATGACTATTAGAACAACCTTGATTGTTGGGTATCCAGGAGAAACGGAAGAAGATTTTAATACACTTAGAGATTGGGTAAAAGCTATGCGTTTTGAGCGTTTAGGATGCTTTACGTATTCTCACGAAGAAAATACACATGCTTATAATTTGGAAGACGATGTTCCTGAAGATGTGAAAATAGACAGAGCTAATCAAATTATGGAAATCCAATCTCAGATTTCTTGGGAATTGAATCAAGCTAAAATCGGACAAGAATTTAAAGTTGTCGTCGATAGAAAAGAAGGAAATTACGAGTTTGATTCACCAGATGTGGATAACGAAGTCTTAATTGACGCAACAAGTACTTACTTGAAAACTGGAGAATTTACAAGGGTAAAGATTATAGAAGCAGAAGACTTTGATTTGTATGCCGAAGCTTTGAGCTAGAACAATTTTTAACTTTAAAGTTCGATCAAGTTATTGTTTACAAAAAAAATGGAGTTGACAAGGAATAGTTTGCCGTTTTCCCAAAAGCTTCTAAACATAACATTATCTGCCATATAAATAACGCTTCCATTTCCAATACGTTGTTCTCCAAAAATTAAAGTGTTGTCAAGTTTTTTTAATGCGTCTTTTCCAGCATAACCCGAAACATTTTTAGGGTTTTCACCAAGATAAGCAACGTTGTAACCGTTTTCTAATAAAGCATAGGATGCACTTCCTAATTTTAAAGTAAAATAGGTGTCGTTGTAACCGAACGCCATTGGGTGTGTATTGTCTACATCACTTTTAAAAATAGCACCTGTGATAAGATTCTTTGTATTATCACGTTCTCTGTCTGCATACTTAATACGTCTGTTGTCTTCTTTTTCTTTGTCCGCATCTTGTGTTTGATTTCGTTTTAATCCAAACCCTTCTTTGTCTGCAAAACTGTTTAAAGCGCCATCAATAGCAATGAGTTTTCCTCCAGATTGAATCCATGTTTTTAGTTTATCGATAAGCGCATCATTTAACAAACGACCATAATAGCCATTTGGCACGATTAATACATTGTATTTTGATAAGTTGATTCGATTTAAGTTATTCGTATTAATAGAGGTTACTGGGTAGTGGAGCTGTTGTTCAAAAAAGTGCCATAACTCGCCATAGCTCAATGAGGATGTGTATTCTCCAGAAAGTATTGCAATTTTAGGAGGATTAACTAGTTTTATGTCGGGAGACCCAAAATCTGGACCACTAGTTGAAAAGCCAGAAGAAATGGCATTAGGATCTCTTTCATGTTTTAGAGCAGCATCTATAACTTTTGAATCAAAGCTGGTTATTTTTTTGTTATCACCTCTAACAATAATTAATGAACCTCTATCGTATGTTTGTCCTTGAGTCGTAAATGGTTTTTCAGTAAATCGAACTTTAATACCTTGCTTTAATAGTTCAGCGAGAAACTGTGCGTCTTTTAAATTATTCCATTTCAAAACATAGCCAGTTGCCGAAGTATTTACTGTTGGAATTTGAATATCTGTAATTCTTTTTTGTTGACTAATTAAACTTGTACTTGCTATAGCGTCTAATCCATAAGCGTAAGGAATACTCCAAGCTGTAATATCATAAGTAAGAGAATCACTTAATTTAGCATTAGGTTCAAATAAAACTTTTACCATTTTTCCTTTAGGCTGATTTGTGTTTACGACTAAGTCATTTGAAGAGGTATTCATTTGTCCTTGCCTTGATGTGGCATAATTATAGCCATTTGCTTTTCCGCTTTGAGCGAAACCATAATCAATATCATGCTTGTCTAAAAGTGATGTTACTTGTTCAATTTTATCAGTATTACCTTTAAGAACATAGCTTTTATACTTTAGGTTAGCGTTGTTAAAGAATTTTGCAAATTCTGAATTTAATTTTTCAGCGTTTTTAGATGAAATTTCAACTGTAGACAATCCCGTTACAGTATGATGAGTTAGTCTATCTACTAAAGTTAATACATCACCTTCGTCATTTAAAATACCTAATCCTCCACGACCATGCCCAGCTTGCTCGTAAGTCATACCAATAGCTCCCATATAAGTTGGGTACGTGTCTCCATAACTTGGGTATAGTAAATCAAAACGTTCGCGAGTGAAATATAACCAACCTTCAGCATCAAAATACTTAGAATGATTTTTGCCTATTTGTGTTTGAAATTCGCGTTGCCAATCACTAATTACCTCATGAAAAGGCTCAGCTGCTGGTGCAAAATAATAAGGTTCATTAATGCCTTGTTCATGAAAATCGACATGAATATGTGGCATCCATTTATTATAGGCTTTTAATCGAGAAGCCGATTCTACTTGTGTGGCCCAAGCCCAATCTCTGTTCAAATCAAAAAGATAATGGTTTGGTCGTCCTCCAGGCCAAGGTTCATTATGTTCGCTTGCTTGCTGATCAATATCATAAGGAGTGCTAGCAGTTTCGTTATACCAATTTACATAACGATCGCGACCATCAGGATTAATACAAGGGTCAATAATGACTACCGTGTTTTTTAAATAGTCTTGATTTTCTGTGAGTAACTTATAAATGGTGCTCATTGAAGCTTCTGAACTTGATGCTTCATTACCATGAACATTATAGCTTAACCATACAATAGCAATAGTATTTAATGTTGAGGAGCCGTCAAGTAATCCAGCATTTTTAAGATTATTTGTTCTAATATTGTCAAGGTTCTTTATGTTTTCTTCAGAAGAAATAAATGCCAACATTAAAGGTCGTCTTTCATTAGTTTCACCATACTGTTCTATAGTAACTTGAAGAGGTTTCTGACTTTCGACATGTTTGAAATAATCAACGACTTGATGATGTCTTGAAAATTTACTTCCTAAATCATAACCTAAAAATTGTGAAGGTGACTGTAGGTTTTGAGCAAAAGTTACGGCTGATAAAACTAATGCAATGATAAAAGTGATTGATTTAATCATGAATTCAAATCTAAATTGATTGTGTTATTAAGTAAAGATAGGAACTGCTGATGAATTAACTAAAATTTAGGACTTAAAAAAAGTTAAGAGCAGTATCTTTACATTAGAATTGAACCTTAACTATGCCAGCAGACTGTATTCCGTTTAGAGAAACCAATTATTTTTCTTCATTGATTTGTGATTACTTAGACGAAAAAAACGAGATAAATTCGTTTTATAATCGCTTTCCTAATCTTGAAAATTTTAAAGCTCAAATTGAAGAAAAACAAAATTCGTTCACTTCAGATACACGAACAGTTTTAGTGAAATCATTAAAAAATCAATACAAATCAATTAATGCTTCTGAAGCAACGCGTAGTAATATTAACTTGCTTAATGATGCTGATACATTTACAATTACAACAGGACATCAGTTAAATTTATTTACAGGACCACTTTATTTTTTCTATAAAATAGTTTCTACTATCAATTTGTGTAAAGAATTAAAGATGAAATATCCTAATCAAAATTTTGTGCCTATCTATTGGATGGCAACAGAAGATCATGATTTTGATGAAATTAATTATTTCAATTTTAGAGGCCAAAAAGTACAGTGGAATAGAGCTGCTTCTGGAGCTGTTGGCGAATTAAATCTTAATGGATTAGAAACCGTATTTGAAGTGTTTGCCAATCAATTAAATTCTACGACCAATGCTGAAGATTTAAAACAATTATTTGAAAATGCATACTTAAAACATGGCAATCTCACTTATGCCATGCAGTACTTGGTTAATGAGCTATTTTCAGATTATGGGTTGGTGATTGTTGATGGAAATGATTCGGAATTGAAACAACTTTTTATTCCATATATTGAAGACGAATTAGTAAATCAAACGTCTTTTGAGAATGTGACACAAGCCAATACTAAGCTTAATAATTTAGATGGAAATTATAAAATTCAAGTTAATCCGAGAGAAATAAATCTGTTCTATATTACTAAAGATTTACGAGAACGAATTATTGAAATAGAGGGTGTTTTCAAAGTTAAGAATACAAATATTATATGGAGTAAAAGTGAGATACTAAAAGAGGTTGCAGACTTTCCAGAGCGTTTTTCACCAAATGTGATTATGCGTCCATTATATCAAGAAATTATTTTGCCCAATCTCTGTTATATTGGAGGAGGTGGAGAATTGGCATATTGGTTACAACTCAAATCTAATTTTGAAGCACAAAATGTAGTGTTTCCAATGTTGTTACTTCGTAATTCGGTGGTGTTAATTACTGATAAACAAAAAGAAAAACTTCAAAAATTAGAGATTTCGGTTAAAGATTTGTTCTTAAAACAAAACGATTTAAAAACAAAAGTAACAAAGCGTATTTCTGAAATTAATATCGATTTTTCATCTCAAAAAGCAACTCTTGAGAAACAGTTTAAAGGTTTGTATCAATTAGCAGAACAAACCGATAAATCTTTTAGAGGTGCTGTTGCTGCTCAAGAAAGAAAACAAATTAAAGGATTAGAAAATTTAGAAAAACGTTTGTTAAAAGCAGAAAAGCGAAAGCTAAGTGACTATCTTGAGAGAATTGTCGAACTTCAAAATGATCTATTTCCTGGGCAAAGTTTGCAAGAACGAAACATGAACTTTTCTGAATTTTATTTGGAATATGGAGATGAATTAATACCAAAGTTAATTCTCGACTTAAAACCATTGAAAGGTGAGTTTTTAGTGTTATCAATTTGATATAAAAATTAATGTTTTGTTGTCGGTGTTTTAGATGCAATTATTACTTTTGCACATGCAACACAACAAAGTCCTTATTTTAGATTTCGGTTCGCAATACACACAGCTTATTGCACGTCGCGTCAGAGAGTTAAACATCTACTGCGAAATACATCCATTTAACAAAATTCCTGTAGATTCAGAAAGCTTTAAAGCTGTTATTTTATCAGGTAGTCCAAACTCTGTAAGAGGAGAAGATGTTTTACATCCTGACTTATCTAAAATTAGAGCTAAAAAACCGCTTTTAGCAGTGTGTTATGGTGCGCAATATTTAGCTCATTTTTCAGGAGGAGAAGTAGCACCTTCAAATACTAGAGAATATGGTAGAGCAAATTTGAGTTTTGTAAAAGAAAATGATCATTTCTTTGAAGGTATTTCTAAAGGAAGTCAAGTCTGGATGAGTCATAGTGATACCATTAAAGAATTACCTACTAATGGTGTTTTATTAGCAAGTACTCATGATGTTGAGAATGCTGCTTTTAAAATAGAAGGTGAAACAACCTATGCAATTCAATTTCACCCAGAAGTCTATCATTCTACTGATGGAAAGCAATTGTTAGAAAATTTTTTAGTGCATATAGCAAATGTAGAACAAGATTGGACACCAGATTCTTTTGTTGAAGAAACAGTTGATGCGCTAAAAGCACAATTAGGAAATGATAAAGTCGTTTTAGGATTGTCAGGAGGTGTAGATTCATCTGTAGCTGCAATATTATTACATAAAGCTATTGGTGAAAATCTATATTGTATTTTCGTTAATAATGGATTGCTTCGTAAAAATGAGTACGATAGTGTGCTTGAACAATACGAAGGCATGGGATTAAACGTTAAAGGTGTTGATGCTTCGGCACGCTTTTTGGATGCCTTGGAAGATGTAAGTGATCCTGAGCTAAAAAGAAAAGCTATTGGTCGTGTGTTTATTGAAGTTTTTGATGATGAAGCGCACCTTATTGAAGATGTAAAATGGTTGGCACAAGGAACTATTTACCCAGATGTAATAGAAAGTGTTTCGGCAACAGGAGGACCAAGTGCAACAATTAAAAGTCATCATAATGTTGGCGGTTTGCCAGATTTTATGAAATTAAAAATTGTAGAGCCATTAAAATCATTATTCAAAGATGAGGTTCGTCGTGTAGGTGCTTCAATGGGGATGGATAAAAATATTTTAGGACGTCATCCATTTCCTGGACCAGGATTAGCAATTCGAATTCTTGGAAGTCTAACACGAGAAAATGTTCGTATATTACAAGAGGTCGATGCTGTTTTTATCAATAATTTGAAAACTTGGGGTTTATATGATAAAGTATGGCAAGCAGGAGCAATTTTGCTGCCAGTGAACAGTGTAGGTGTTATGGGTGATGAGCGAACATATGAAAAATGTGTGGCATTGAGAGCTGTAGAGAGCACAGACGGGATGACTGCTGATTGGGTGAATCTTCCATATGAGTTTTTACAAAAGACCTCAAATGAAATTATAAATAAAGTAAAAGGTGTTAATAGAGTGGTATATGATATAAGTTCAAAACCACCTGCTACAATTGAATGGGAATAAACCCTCTTTATTGTTTTGCGTAATTAAGAATAAAATAAATTTTAAATGAAGAAACTCATTCTTATCATAGTTGTTTTGTTTTGTAGCATATCTGTATATGCTCAAGATTATAAAACCCATAAGGTAAAACAAGGTGAAACAATAAAGAGTATTGCGAAGCTATATTTAGTGACGCCTTTTGATATCTATGCACTTAATCCTGATGCAAAAAAAACTATTGATGAAAATACGGTATTGATCATTCCTACTTCAAGAGTGAAAAATGAACCAGTACCAAAAGAGACTAAAGAAGTTGTGAGTTTTAAAACTCATAAAGTAAGGCGAAAAGAAACCCTGTTTAGTATTTCTAAAAAATATAATGTTGAAATAGAAGATATAAAAAAGTATAATACAAGTTTATATTCTGAAAACCTTAGGAAAGGGGACAAAATTAAAATTCCGAAGTTTAAGACTATAGTCAATAAAGTATCGTTTAGTAATACCATAAAAAAATATAAGGTATTACCTAAGGAAGGGAAATGGCGAGTGGCTTATAAATTTGGAATCACTGTTCCTGAGTTGGAAGCACTTAATCCAAAACTTGGAGAAGTTTTACAACCAGGTCAAAAGGTTAATGTTCCTAATATTAGCGATAATGAAGAGAAGTCTGTAGAAGAAACTTATAACTATTATACGGTTTTAAAGAGTGAAGGTTATATGGCGCTCAATAGAAAGCTAGGTGTAACTCAAAAAGATCTTGAAGCTCTTAATCCTGAATTAAAAAATAGTGGACTTAAGTTAGGAATGATTTTACGTTTACCTCAAAACGCAAAAATAGAGTATGTCATTAAAGATGTTGAAAAAACAAACTTATCTCATAGCTTGAGAAATTTAAGTACTAAAAAGATAGCCTTAATGTTGCCTTATAGAACTCATAAAATAGATGTAGATTCTGTAGCGGAAGCAAAAAAGAGGATAAGAACAGATCGCTTATTGTCTGTGTCATTAGATTTTCACGCAGGTGCATTAATAGCTATAGATTCAGCAAAACGTTTAGGGATTTCTACCGATCTAAAAGTCTTTGATACAAGAAATCGGCCTTCTGAGATTTCTAAGATTTTATCATCAAATGATTTTTCAGAGTATGATGCAGTGATAGGGCCTCTATTGCCTAAAAATTTAGATCGTGTAGCTGCAGAGTTAAAGAAAGATAATGTGCCGGTAGTGTCACCTTACTCTATGCCAATTAGTTTGTATAGTAATGTGTTTCAAACGGTGCCATCAAGTGATTTACTAGTTGAAACAATGATAAGTTTTGTGAAATTAGATTCAATGCCAAGGCATATGGTGATTTTTGCCGATTCTAAACATAAGGCCATTAGCGATAAGTTGGTGACAGAGTTTCCTTTAGCAAAACAAATATTTTCGAGAAAGAATAAAGAAGGAAAAGAAGCTTATTTTGTGTATCAAACCGATTTAGAAAATGTATTTAAAAAAGGGAAAAATATTGTCTTTTTAGAAACTGACAATGAAGGTTTCGCTTCTAATGTGATAAGTCTGATTAATGGTCTAAATATAGAGGGAACAGAGATTATTTTGATGACTACAGACAAAAATAGAGCCTTTGAAGGCAGAGAGATTTCCAATTATCATTTATCTAATTTAAAGTTTCATTATCCTTCAGTAAATAAAACTGCAGATATAGCAACCTCAAGAAATGCTTTTATTAGAGCTTATCGTCGGGAATATAATGTAAGTCCAAATAAATATGCTGTACGAGGATTTGATTTAACTATGGATTTGCTATTGCGTTTAGCTAGTGATGATGATTTGTATAAAGCTTCTTCTAGTGATGTAGAGACAGAATATGTAGAGAATAAATTCCGTTACTCAAAAAAGACCTTTGGCGGTTATTATAATGAAGCGGTTTATGTTGTAAAGTATGATAACTTAATCATTGTAGAAGCAGAATAATGACATCAAAAGTAACTTATTTAGGTGATTTAAGAACAGAAAGCGTTCACCTGAAATCTGAAAATCCTTTCATTACAGATGCACCTGCAGACAATAATGGTAAAGGAGAGGCGTTCTCTCCTACAGATACTGTTGCTACAGGATTAGCAAGTTGTATGATAACCGTTATGGGGATAAAAGCCAGAGATTTAAATATTGATATGACAGGAACAACTGCTCATGTCACAAAGACTATGGCAAGCAATCCAAGACGCATTTCTAAAATTGAAGTGATTTTAGACTTTCCGTTTGAAACCGATAAGAAAACAAGAACGATTTTAGAAAGAACAGCAAATACTTGTCCTGTACATTACAGTTTACATCCTGATATTAAAAAAGATATCACGTTTAACTGGAAAAACTAATGTTATTACGATTTTTAATTATTGTTTTATGTCTTTTCAATACAGCTTCTAAAGACGAGGTAACTATTACATGGAATGAATCTAAGAAACTTAGATGGACAGACTTTAAAGGTGCTGTAGAACAAAATTCGGATGCAGTTGCAGTAACAGCCTCAGGGATTACATTTTCGTTTTCAGTAAAACAAAGTAATGATATATTTATGAGTTTTAACGCTAATGCTACAGCGCATTTTTATCCTGAAAAGTCTTGGTATATCAAAGCTAAAGGTGATGCTCATATTTTAGCTCACGAACAACTTCATTTTGATATAACCGAACTTCATGTTAGACAATTACGTTATGGTATTTCAAAGTTAAAAGTATCTCAGAGTATTAAAGAAAATTTAAGACATTTACATCAGCAGGCAAATGAAAACCTTGCTAAAATGCAACATGCTTATGATGTAGAAAGTCAAAATTCTATACATGTTGAAAAGCAAGCTATTTGGTCTGAATTTATAAAAGGTGAGCTTAAAAAATATAGTGCTTTTGGATCAAAATAAAATGCTTCAACCAGATAAAAATTTTCTAATTAAACTTGCGCATACCAAGATGCCATTTGGTAAATATGAAGGACGCTATTTAATAGACCTACCAGAGTATTATATTGTTTGGTATCATAATAAAGGGTTTCCAAAAGGAGCGCTAGGAGATATGTTGACTCAGGTATATGAGTTAAAATTAAATGGCTTGGAATATTTAATAAGAGATATAAAAAGAAGGTACCCTAAATGATGCCATCTGTACTTTAAAATCTAAATTAGTATAAAACTGAAGGTTGCCATAGAAAATGTTAATAGCTTAGTTTTTATGCTCAACATATATTTTAGCACTTTCTTGTTTAATGATACATCCATCTTCTGAAATAGCTGTAACTTTTCCATTGATGCTAGATTCAAAACCAGATGAAAAGGTGTGCTCAATAACTTTAATTTCCATGCGAATAGTTAAAGACGCTCCCGCAGCAATAGTAACAGGAGGAGGAGGGAAAGTGACTGCTGTAGAGCCTTCGGTTGCAACATAAGAGAAATGAGCATAATCTACAGAAAAATTTGTTCCAGCTGTAATTGTAAACGTAGTTGTGGTAATAGAACCATCACTGTGAGGTACTCCAGTTAGTAGTTCGTTTTTAGTTAAGCCAAAATTTTGAGTACTTGGCACAAAGAAATAATGAATAGATTCATTGTCAAATTCGTTAGATTCACTAACGGTATTTAGCGTGTCAATTGAAATGGTTTCTTTATACATACCACAAGTTAAAGGGCCAATAGGACCAAAAATAATAGAGTCAAGTTGTGAAGTCGTTAATTGTGGACCACTAATCGTTTCTTCATAAATAATTGCATTTGGTATCGTATCAAAACCATAGTTGCCAACAATGGCTTTAAAAACCATAGGTTGAATTCGTTCACGAATAACATAAGCAGTATTAACATCTGCATTACCATTATTTGTCAGGTTTCTTCTTACTTCAAAAGCAGTGGGAGATACGATATCTACAGAGTCGTTTATACCCAATTGTTCAACCATAATTTTATCTAATTGCTGACTGTAAGTCTTTTCCCCAACACCAGTTAAATTAGGTTGACATGAGAGTGTTAATAGAATAGTTAGTGATAAAAATGAAAGGACTAAATTTTTCATAATATTGAGGTTTTACGTCGAAGATCTCAATGCAATTGCATTAAAGTTAATGAAAAAAAATATAACATGTTAAAAATCAATGTGCTATTTGTTGAAACTATTGTTGGATAATCTGAAAACTTTCATTCAAAATCCCTAAATTTGCCTGCGTTTAACAACGCAACATGAGCACTACTAAATATATATTTGTAACCGGAGGAGTAACCTCTTCACTAGGAAAAGGTATTATTGCCGCATCCTTAGCAAAATTGCTTCAAGCACAAGGCTACAGAACCACAATTCAAAAACTAGATCCTTACATTAATGTAGATCCAGGAACTTTAAATCCATATGAGCATGGTGAATGCTATGTGACTGATGATGGTGCAGAAACTGATTTAGATCTCGGGCACTATGAACGTTTTTTAAATGTGCCAACGAGTCAGTCAAATAACGTGACTACTGGTCGTATTTATCAAAGTGTTATTGATAAGGAGCGTCGTGGAGAGTTTTTAGGGAAAACGGTTCAAGTCATTCCTCATATCACAGACGAGATTAAACATCGCGTACAAATTTTAGGCAAGTCTGGAGATTATGATATCGTAATTACTGAAATTGGAGGTACTGTTGGTGATATTGAGTCGTTGCCATATGTTGAAGCCGTTAGGCAATTAAAATGGGAATTAGGAGCAGAAAACTCTATTGTTATTCACTTAACCTTAGTGCCTTATTTATCTGCTGCAGGCGAATTAAAAACAAAACCAACACAGCATAGTGTAAAAACTTTGATGGAAAGTGGTGTTATGGCAGATGTTTTAGTGTGTCGTACAGAACATGAATTGCCAATAGAATTACGTCATAAATTGGCTAAATTTTGTAACGTTCGTCCAGAAGCAGTTATTCAATCTATAGATGCTTCTACAATCTATGATGTACCAAACTTAATGCTAGATGAAGGTCTTGATAAAGTAGTGCTAAAAAGATTGGGATTAGAGAGTTCTCAGCCAAATTTAGAAAAGTGGAATCAGTTTTTAACACGTCATAAAAATCCATTAGGGGAAGTTACTATTGGTCTTATTGGTAAATATGTTGAGCTTCAGGATTCATATAAATCGATATTAGAAGCCTTTATTCATGCAGGAGCAGAGAATGAAGTTAAAGTAAAAATAGAGTCCATACATTCGGAATATTTAACATCAGAAAACGCTTCAGAAAAATTAAAACATCTTCATGGTGTTTTAGTAGCTCCTGGTTTTGGAGAACGTGGTGTTGAAGGTAAGATTGATGCGGTTAAATATGTGAGAGAGCATAATATTCCATTTTTGGGAATTTGTTTAGGGATGCAAATGGCTGTGATTGAATACTCAAGAAATGTGCTTGGTTTGAAAGATGCAAATTCTACTGAGATGAATGCGAATACAGTTAATCCTGTGATAGATTTGATGGAGTCTCAAAAGACAATTACAGATAAAGGCGGAACAATGCGTCTTGGTGCTTGGGATTGTGAGTTGTTGGATGGTAGTATTTCAAAAGCGGTTTATCAAACAAATGCTATTAAAGAGCGACATAGACATCGTTATGAATTTAATAATGATTACAAGCAACAAATTGAAGCAGCAGGAATGAAAGCTACAGGTCTAAATCCTGAAACTGGTTTAGTGGAAATTGTAGAAATCCCAACACATAACTGGTTTGTAGGTGTACAATACCATCCTGAATATAAGAGTACGGTAGCTAATCCTCATCCACTTTTTGTGGCATTTGTTAAGGCTGCTTTGAGTTTTAAAATAAATGGATAATAGTGTCAGTATGGCATAAAACTAATATTGGATAGCTTTTTGATAACCTCGAGCTATCGCTCCTTAACCAATTGGAGAAACTAAATATAACATGGAAGAAAAAAAATTTGACTTAAAATCTATTATAGGATTCATTCTTATCTTTGGAATATTGCTGTTCATGATGTGGAAAAATCAACCCACTCCTGAAGAACTCGCTGAACAGGAAAAAGCAAAGCAAGAACAAGTAGAAGCTGAGAAAATAGCTAGCAATAAAACTTCAGAAAACACTAAAGTATCAACTGCCGAAGACTATTCAACTGTAAAACCAGGAGATTCTACACGATTAGCAGATTTGAAAAATAAATTAGGTGCTTTTGCCTATGCTGCAACATTGCCTTCGGCAACAGATGATTTCACTACTGTACAAACAAACGTATTAGATTTAAAATTTAGTAATAAAGGTGGTTTTCTTTCCGAAGTGATATTAAAAGAATTTGTAAATCACGATTCTATTCCTATTGCTTTAATTCAAAACGGAAATGAATCCTTCAATATTAATTTCCCAACATCTGATAATAGAATCCTTAATACTAAGGATCAGTATTTTCAACCTTCTGTAACTAAAAATGGTGATAATACAGTTGTTTCGATGAAATTTAAAGCATCTGAGACTCAGTATTTAGAATACCGTTATGAGTTAAAACCAGATGACTATATGGTCGATTTTTCAATTCGCTCTCAAGGATTGAATACAGTCGTTAATAGTTCTCAAGAAATTAATTTAGATTGGAAACTTAAGACGTACCGTCATGATCAAAGTATCACTTATGAAAATCGTTATACACGATTAACTTACATGCATGAAGGTGATAAAATAAGTAAACTAGCACAAGCAGGAGAAGATGAAGAACTCATTGAAGATGTACGTTGGTTATCTTATAGACAACACTTTTTTAGTACAATTCTTGTTGCAGATCAATCTTTAAAAAAGGCTACTATTTCTTCTGAAACATTGGTTCTAGATGAAGAAATTGATACAATATTCACAAAAGCATATGCTTCTAAATTGCCATTAACGTTTACAAATGGTGAAGCAGATAATAATTTTAAATTTTACTTCGGTCCTACAGATAGTAAGGTTCTAAAGCAATATGATCATAATTTAGAAGAAAGTATTCCATTTGGTTGGGGGATTTTTGGATGGATAAATAAACATTTATTTATTCCGCTATTTAGTTTCTTGAGTGGCTTTTTACCTTATGGTATTGCTATTATTGTAATGACCGTTTTGATTAAGCTATTAATGTCATTTGTGCAGTATAAGCAATTTTTATCTCAAGCTAAAATGAAGGTGTTAAAGCCCGAATTAGATGCAATTAGAGAAAAGCATAAAGACAATAAAATGAAGGCGCAGCAAGAAACAATGGCACTTCAAAATAAGGCAGGCGCAAGCCCTTTAGCAGGATGTTTACCTGGTTTAATTCAATTGCCAGTATTTTATGCCTTATTTATGTTTTTCCCAACAGCATTTGCCTTACGTCAAAAAAGTTTCCTTTGGGCAGATGATTTGTCATCTTATGATGTCGTTGCAGAGTTACCTTTTACCATACCATTTTATGGAGACCATGTGAGTTTATTTCCAATTTTAGCAGCCATTGCCATTTTCTTTTATATGAAAATGACTACAGGTCAACAAATGGCTTCACAACCAACTCAAGAGGGGATGCCAGATATGGGTAAGATGATGAAGTATATGATTTATTTCTCTCCAATATTAATGTTGGTATTCTTTAACCAATATGCATCAGGTTTAAGTTTGTATTACTTTATTTCAAACTTAATTAGTATTGGTATTATGTTAGTGATTAAAAACTACATATTAGATGAAGATAAAATTCATGCACAAATACAGGTGAATAAAACAAAACCTAAAAAGCAGAATAAATTTCAGAAAAAAATGGCTAATATGATGGAGCAAGCTGAGCAGCAAAAGCAAACACAACAGCGAAGAAAAAAATAAATAATTATTTTTAATGAATACTATAAAAAGCTGTCACTATTAATTTGGCAGCTTTTTTGTAAGATAACATTTTGAAATTACTAACGTTATAACTGTGTTTGTTATCTAATCAAGCATAATTTAAATTTTATATTAAAATGAAAATAATAGCTACGATACTCTTTTTAACCCTAACTACATCTTTTTATGCTCAAACCTTCAATCAATTTGATGCCGAAGGAAAACGACATGGTACTTGGAGAAAATACTTCGATAAAACTAAAGAGTTACGTTACCAAGGACAGTTTACTCATGGTAAAGAAATAGGTGAGTTTAAATTTTATGTACTTAATAGAGGCAAAAGCGTGCTGAGTGCGACAAAAGTATTCAATGAACTTAATACGAAAGCAGAGGTGAAATTTTTATCCTCAAAAGGAAAACTTATTAGTGAAGGGCAAATGAATGGAAAACTGCATATTGGCAAGTGGGTCTATTATCACAATAAGAGCAATGCTGTCATGTCTACAGAATATTATAATGATAAAGGTAAGTTAGATGGTGAAAAGTTAGTGTTTTATCCTAATGGAAAAGCGGCTGAAAAAGCTAATTATATAAATGGAAAGTTAGAAGGAGCATCTATTTGGTATACTGAAAATGGAAAAATTTTAAAAGTATTTCAATACAAAAATGATGAGCTTAATGGACTGTCTAAGTATTATGATGCTAATGGGAATATTAAAGCAGAAGGAGTTTACAGAAGTGGTTTAAAACATGGAATATGGAAATATTATACAGGCGGAAAACTTGTAAAAAAGACAGACCATACCAAAAGAAGCAAAAACCCCAAGAAACAATAGTTTAAGTCAATACATAATATAAGTAATTACAATAGCAACAATTATTATGTTGCTATTTTTATTTCTTAATTTTGCAAAATGAAAAGAGTTATTGTTGGACTTTCGGGAGGTGTAGATTCTAGCGTTGCTGCTTATTTATTAAAAGAGCAAGGCTATGAAGTTATTGGTTTGTTTATGAAAAACTGGCACGATGATTCTGTAACCATCTCAGATGAATGTCCTTGGTTAGATGATAGCAACGATGCAATGATTGTTGCAGATAAATTAGGTATTCCATTTCAAACGATAGATTTAAGCGAGCAATACAAAGAGCGTATTGTAGATTATATGTTTGACGAATATCAAAAAGGAAGAACGCCAAATCCAGATGTGCTTTGTAATAGAGAAATTAAGTTTGATGTCTTTATGAAAATAGCTCTTGATCTTGGTGCAGATTATGTAGCTACAGGTCATTACTGCAGAAAAGGAACAATAGAAAAAGAAGGCGAACACGTTTATCAATTATTAGCTGGTGTTGATACAAATAAAGATCAATCTTATTTTTTATGCCAATTATCTCAAAAGCAATTATCAAAAGCCTTATTCCCAATAGGCGAATTAACAAAGCCAGAAGTACGCGAAATTGCGACCAAATTAGATTTGGTGACAGCAGATAAAAAAGATTCGCAAGGCCTTTGTTTTATAGGAAAAGTAAGATTGCCAGAGTTTCTTCAGCAAAAATTAAAGCCTAAAGAAGGTGTTATTGTTGAGATTCCTAAGGGAAATGAATGCTATAATGTTGAAACTCCAAATTTCAATACAAAAGAAGAAGAACTTCAGTTTTTAGCAAAGAAAAATGTGTATTCTGTACAAGATGGAATTGTAGTAGGAAAACATCAAGGTGCACATTACTTTACTAAAGGACAACGTAAAGGGCTGGCCGTTGGAGGAACAGTTGAACCTTTATTTGTTATAGATACTGATGTTGATGATAATGTTATTTATACAGGTCAAGGTAAACAGCATCCTGGATTGTATAAAAGAGCATTGTTTGTAACTAATGATGAATTGCATTGGATTCGAGAAGATTTAATTTTAAATATAGATCAATCTATGCAGGTGAAAGCGCGAATTAGATACCGTCAAGCTCTTGAAAATGCAATACTTTATAAAGTTGATGACGGCCTTTTTGTAGAGTTCGAAAATCCGCAATCCGCCATAACAGAAGGTCAATTCGTTGCATGGTACTTAGATGACGAATTAGTAGGTTCGGGAGTAATTTCTTAAATTGCAATAAAGAAATCTTAATTATTCATGTTTAAAAACGACTAAGCTTTTAAACTGTAATATGTATTGCTATGAAAAAAATCCTACTCCTTTGTGTTATCTTATTCCAATATAATGCTATGGCTCAGCAAGATGCTTGGGTGTACTTTAATGCTAAAGATAATGTTGAGTCATTAATTAGTAATCCAATTTCTATTTTAACTCAAGAAGCTATAGATAGAAAAAACACCCACGGTATTGTTATAGATGAACGAGATGTTCCTGTTAACGAAACCTATATCTCTTTGTTGAAAGTACCCGAAACTGGTGTTACCGTTTTTGCAAAATCAAAATGGTTAAATGCAGTATATGTTCGTGGTAGCATAGACAATATTAATGCTTTAGTTAATGATTTTGCATTTGTAGAATCAGTTGAATTTGCTGATAAGAGTTTAAATTCTAATTCTAGAGTTGAACAGATCGATGATAAATTTTTAATTGAAGAAAGCCAAGTGGCTTTTAACTACGGAAATACCCAAAACCAAGTGGAAATGATCAATGCAAATGTACTTCACTTAGATGATTATACTGGTGAAGGTATTGTTGTAGCTGTTCTAGACGCAGGGTTTACAAACGTAAATACAATGGGCGCTTTTCAGCGTTTAAGAGATAATGGAGATCTGCTTGATGGCTATGATTTTGTTAGTCGAAATAATAATGTATATGCTTTTACGGGGAATGATCATGGTACAAAAGTGTTGAGTGATATGGCTGGTTTTATTCAAGATCAGTTTGTAGGTACTGCACCTGATGCGTCGTACTATCTATTTAGAACTGAAGATGTCGCTAGCGAAACACCAGTAGAAGAAGCCTATTGGGTTGAGGCTGCTGAGCGTGCTGATAGTCTAGGTGTTCATATTATTAATAGCTCATTAGGTTATAAAAACTATCAAAATACAAATTACAGTCATACAAATGAAGATTTGGATGGAAGTACAACTTTTATAACTAGAGGTGCAAATATTGCCAATGAAAAAGGAATTTTAGTTGTGTCCTCCGCAGGGAATTCTGGTGCAAGTGGTGTAGGAGCTCCAGCTGATGGAACTGGGGTTTTAAGTATAGCAGCAGTAGATGCAGATGGAAACTATGCAGCATTTAGTTCACAAGGAAGTATATTTCAGCCAACACAAAAACCAGATGTTGCAACTCAAGGATTGGCAGCATTTGTAATTGATAATTTAAATACTATTGTTAATAATAACGGAACATCATTTAGTTCCCCTATTATGGCAGGAGGGATTGCTTCGTTGTGGCAAGCCTTACCAAATGCAACTAGCGAAGAGATAAAAGATTATGTAAGGCAATCTGCATCGCAATATACAACACCAGATTATTTTTTAGGATACGGAATTCCTAACCTTCAATTAGCCCTAGATATTGGATTGTCTTTGCAAGAAGAAGAGTTTTTTGAGTTTAAAGTATATCCTAATCCAGCTGTTAATATTTTAAATATTCAAATTCCTTCAGTTAATGAAAATACAACATTAACAATTTATGATATTCTCGGAAAAACGATTTTAGAACAAAATATGATACAACCTTCAAGTCAGTTGGACGTGTCTTCGATGTCATCTGGTGTTTATATTTTGTCGTTTCAATCGGGAGAAGCATCAAAAACATTCAAATTTATTAAATCTTAAATGGCAAATAAAATTACCGAACTCTTCAACATTAAATACCCAATTGTTCAAGCAGGAATGATCTGGAATAGTGGATGGAAACTTGCTTCAGCAGCTAGTAATGCAGGTGCGCTAGGCTTAATTGGAGCAGGCTCTATGTATCCAGATGTGCTGCGCGAGCATATCCAAAAATGTAAAAAAGCAACCAATAAACCTTTTGGGGTTAATGTTCCAATGCTATATCCTAATATTGAGGAAATTATGAATATCATTGTTGAAGAAGATGTGAAAATTGTTTTTACTTCTGCAGGAAATCCAAAAACATGGACCTCTTGGCTAAAAGATAAAGGTATTACTGTTGTTCATGTGGTGAGTAGTGTGAAATTTGCATTAAAAGCACAAGATGCTGGAGTTGATGCAGTTGTGGCTGAGGGTTTTGAGGCTGGAGGACATAATGGTCGAGAAGAAACCACTACATTGACATTAATCCCAATGGTAAAAGAACAATTAGATATTCCTTTAATTGCAGCTGGTGGAATTGCAACAGGACAAATTATGCTTGCAGTTATGATTTTAGGTGCAGATGCTGTACAAGTTGGAAGTCGTTTTGTAGCAAGTGAAGAATCGTCTGCGCACCAAGCTTTTAAAAAGGTTGTTGTGGATGCTAAAGAAGGAGATACTCAATTAACATTAAAAGAATTAGCACCTGTTAGGTTAATAAAAAACAAATTCTTTAATGAGATTCAAGAGTTATATAAAAAGACACCTACATTAGAAGATCTCAAAAATTTATTGGGTAGAGCTAGAGCAAAACGCGGTATGTTTGAAGGTGATTTAGAAGATGGTGAATTAGAAATTGGACAAATAGCAGGCTTGATACACGATATAAAGCCTGTTGCTCAGATAGTTGAAGATATGATTTTAGAATTCAAGTTTGCTCAAAAACAATCTCATGACATTATACTTTAAAATAGTATATTTGAATAGCTATTAATTATTAAATATTCAGATTAAATTTATGAGCTCAAGGCGTAACGTTTTGGTGGCTGATGGCGACAGTACTTGGGCTTTATCAGTGATTACATGTTTATCACAGATAGAAGATTACAAGTTGTTTGTATTATCGAACACGAAGCGTACAGCAACAAAGTATTCTAAGTATACTTCATATTATAAGTTTTCCGAAAGAGGTGATGATGCTAATTGGTTAAAGGTTATTAATTCTGAAATTGAAGCCAATGATATTTCCATAGTCATTCCAATTGCTGAAAAAGAAATTGCTTTTTTTATTAATCATCTTGATAGCATACATTCAGCAGCAAAGGTTATTCCATTACCGGAATTTAAAGATTTTGTAATAGCGACAGATAAGAAATTACTTAGTGATTTTGCTATCACTAATGATATATCACATCCTAAATCATTTCATGTAACTTCTGAAAAAAATAAAGATGAGTTTTTCTCAGCCGCTAATTTTCCTGTTCTTATCAAACCTATAAATTTAAAGGGAGGAGATGGTATTAAAAAAATTGACACGCTGTCTAATTTTCCAAAACAAATAGAAGGACCTTTATTTATTCAAGAATATATTGAAGGTTATGATGTTGATTGTAGTGTTTTATGTCTCAAGGGCAAAGTGTTGACGCATACTATTCAAAAAGGAAATTTGAAAGGGCATAATGATTTTGCGCCACAGTTAGGATTTAATTTTTTAAAGAATGAAACCCTTCTAAAGGTGGTTGAGGATATCATGTCAAAATTTAATTGGTCTGGTGTGGCGCATTTAGATTTGCGTTATGATGAGAATACAAAAGATTACAAGCTTATAGAGATAAATGCACGTTTTTGGGGAAGTGTAGATGCTTCGGAGTGTGCTGGCATAAATTTCCCTCATTTATCAATTCAATTGGCTTTAAATGGTTTTATTTCAGAGTATGATTTTGAAACTATTCATTATATGAGATTAAAAGGCGTCTTAAAATCAATAAAACGTCAACCTACATTTATCTTCAAAAAAACATTTTTAATGAATAATACAGAAGCTAAGTCGTTTTTAAAAGATCCGCTTCCAACGATGTATAAATTTAGAGAATGGTTTGGGAGGCGGTTTTAGGTTAAAAGAATTTTATAATGGAGGTTTTATATAGTCTACTTAATCCATTATCATAACTATTAAGTACTTTTTTTAAACCTTCAATATCCAGTGTTGTGTCAAATGTTGTTTTTGTTGCATTTCGTTTACTAGTAAAGTATAGTGTTTTTGTTTTTATGTCAACAAAAGGGCAATAGTCCATTTTGTTGGAGTTTATATTTTCTCCCATATTTTTTGCGATACTCCATTCTTCATTGTCCTGTTTGTAGCTAATGTATAGATCTCCACTACCAAGGCCTTCTTTTCTATTGTAACAGGTGTAAATTAAAAAAGATTCGTCTGGTGCGATGTAAGCATTAAATTCATAACCATCAGAGTTAATAGCATCACTTAATACTTTTGGAGTGTTGTAAACACCATTTTCAAAGGTGCTAACATAAATGTCGTCTTTTCGCTTTAAATTTTTATTATCTAATGTAAAATAGAAGTTTTTAGAATTGGTTATCACAGGATAAAACTCGTCCATTTGACTATTTATTGGCGCTCCCATGTTTTTAGCCTCAGACCAATCCGCATTTTTTTTTGGTCGAGTAGCATACCAGATGTCAAAGTCTTTTGTTGTTTGAGAGGTATGATCTAAGGGTCTGTTAGATGCAAAATAAAGTGTTAATCCATCTTTTGAAAAAAATGGCTCAATATCGAAATAACGTCCAGAAAAGGGTAATACTTTTTCGGAAGCCCATTTGCCATCTTTTAGTGTGACACTTACTAAAGCCGAAACTTCACCCATAATACTTTGAGCAGAGAAAACTGCTTCATTTAGATTAGGGGATAATGCTAAATCTCTAGCATTAGGGAATTGAGACACAATGTCTTCCAAGAAAGGAGTGGTGCTTTTATTCTCAGACTGAGAATAAACTAAAGTATTAAAAAAAAGAATAATAAAGACTAAAGATTTCATATGACATATTTAAAGGAACAAATTACAAAATTGGTAAGTTCAAAAATTTAAATTTTTGTTAATTAATGAAATCTATAAAATAGTAAAAAGAGGACAAAGCCTCTTTTTACATGAAACGTTTTTTAACAACAAAATTTTTAAATCCCTCTAAAATAATAGCTAAAAAAAGTTCCTACCCAAATACCTAACCTACTACAATAAGGTATTTATTATGGATAAAAATAAGAGTTTAGTAAATGTATGACGTATTTTTTGTAGTCAACTTATTAACAATTTTAGTTCATAAATTTTTAATAATCAAACAATTGGATTTTATTTCAACTAAAGTGTAATGACGTTGGTTTTACCCAAAACAAATACATTAACTTTGGGCTTCCAAATTTTTATCTTTTGATTTTATCACAATATACTAGAGAGTTTAACTATAATTTAAAATTGGCTGCACCAGTTATTTTAGGAATGTTAGGTCATACTTTTGTGAGTTTTGTTGATAATATTATGGTTGGCCAATTAGGAACAGCCGAACTTGCAGCAGTATCATTAGGAAATAGTTTCATGTTTATTGCCATGTCTATTGGAATTGGATTTTCAACAGCTATTACACCTTTAGTAGCCGAAGCCGATGCTGCTCATAATTTTTCTGAAGGTAAATCATCTTTTAAACACGGCTTATTTCTATGCACAGTATTAGGAATACTTTTGTTTTTGTTTGTGTTTTTCGCAAAACCTTTATTGTATTTCATGAAGCAACCGGTTGAGGTTGTCGAATTGGCATTACCTTATTTAAATTTGGTAGCTTTTTCATTAATTCCATTAGTTGTTTTTCAGGCATTTAAACAGTTTAGTGACGGATTATCTATGACTAGATATCCTATGTATGCTACTATTTTGGCTAACGTAATAAATGTAATTTTAAATTATATATTAATTTTTGGAAAATTTGGTTTTCCTGAAATGGGAATTGTTGGCGCAGCATACGGAACACTAGTTTCTAGATTTGTAATGGTAGTTCACTTATGGTGGTTATTAACTAAAAAAGAAAAATCTAAAGCCTTTGTTACTAATATTAAATTTTTCGTTTTAGATAAGTTAATGATTAGAAAACTCATTAATCTTGGAACACCAAGTGCTATGCAAATGTTTTTCGAAGTCGCTATTTTTACTGCTGCAATTTGGTTAAGTGGTCTGTTAGGAAAAAATCCTCAAGCCGCAAATCAAATAGCATTAAATTTATCTTCTATGACATTTATGGTCGCAATGGGATTAAGTGTTGCATCAATGATACGAGTAGGAAATCAAAAGGGAGTACACCAATATTTTGAGCTTCGACGTATTGCTTTCTCTTTATTCCTTTTGGCTACCTTATTAGGAGTTTGTTTTGGAGCTATCTTCTTTTTATTTCATGATGACTTGCCAAAATTATATGTAGATTTTGATGATAGTAAAAACTTAATAGACAACACCGAAGTCGTTTCAATTGCAGCTAAACTAATGATTGCAGCAGCAATTTTTCAGATAAGTGATAGTATTCAAGTTGTAGTTTTAGGAGCATTAAGAGGCTTGCAAGATGTGAAAATACCAACCGTGATTACATTTATTTCGTATTGGGTTATAGGTTTTCCAATTAGCTATTTTCTTGGAAAGGAAGATGCTTATGGCAGTTTCGGAATCTGGTTAGGTTTGTTAGCAGGTTTAACAACAGCAGCAATATTATTATTTATTAGATTTAATTATCTTACGAAAAAGTTAATTTTGTCAAATACAAAGAACTAAAATAGAATATGGAATTACCAAAATTTATACTAGGTGATAATACAGACCACCCTAATGCTATCTATGTGATTCATACCGAATTTCCTAGATTTATAATTAATCTTGAAGATGATGATGTGGAGTGGTTTGAAGAATTTGATGAACACGATCAAAAAGAAATTGAAAGTGAAGCTGAAAATTTAATCCAAGCAGCTACAGATTTTTATGATAGAGAAGTTTCTAGATACGATGAATAATGTTAGAAGAATTAGTAGAATTTGATATCGAATTATTTATTTATTTAAATAATTTAGGCTCTAGTGCTTGGGATGGGTTTTGGATGTTTTATACAACCAAATTTAACTGGATTCCGTTTTATGCTGTTTTAGCATACTTAATGTATAAACGACTCAATACCAAAATGTTTTTGATGACTTTGTTGGTTATTGCTTTAATGATAACATTTACAGATCAAGTAACTAATCTCTTTAAAAAAGTTTTAGTCATGAGATTGCGACCATGCCATAATGGTGATATTGACGGATTGTTTAGATTGGTGAAATCATATTGTGGTGGAAAATATGGTTATTTCTCTGGCCATGCGTCAAATTCTATGGCTGTAGCAGTGTTTACGAGTTTAATGCTCAGGTCTAAATATAAATTCTTACCATATATTTTAATCATTTGGGCAGTGGCAATGGGTTATAGTAGGATTTATATCGGTGTGCATTATCCGTTGGATGTTTTTAGTGGAATGATATTTGGGGCATTTTCTGGAATTTTATTCTATAAATTAGATACATATTTACAATCAAAATTTCAATTTAAGTAAAAATAGTGTTACTCTTTTTATCTACTTGCTATTGATTTCGTTTGATTTAAAAATTGTTATTTTGTAGCTTCAAACCTTATATATGAAAATACTTGTTACAGGAGCAGTTGGTTTTATTGGTTCTCATACAGCTGAACGGTTGCAAAGCCTTGGTCATGAGGTTATAGCATTAGATAATTTTAATGACTATTACAGTTTAGAATTAAAAAATCTAAATGCGAAAGCGTTGATCAAAAAAGGGGTCACTATTTTGAAAAAAGATTTGCGTGATGATGATTTAGCTGAAACGCTGCCTAAAGACGTTAATTATATTTTTCATTTTGCGGCACAACCCGGAATTTCTGTAAGCTCTACATTTGAAGATTATTTCACTAATAATATTATAGCAACCAAAAATTTAGTGGATTATGCCTTATTGTGTGACGATTTAAAGTTATTTGTTAATATTGGAACATCATCTATTTACGGATTAGAAGCTACGTTCCCAGAAAGTATTGCTCCTAAGCCTGCTTCGCATTATGGTGTTACTAAATTAGCTGCCGAGCAGTTAGTACTTCAAAAAAGTAGAGAACAGTACATGCAAGCTTGCTCATTACGATTATACTCAGTAATTGGTCCACGTGAACGTCCTGAAAAAATGTATACTAAGCTTATCGATCTAGGCTTAAAAGACAAAGCTTTTCCGTTATTTGAAGGCAGTGATAAACACCTGAGAAGTTTTACTTATGTTGGTGATATTGTAGATGGTGTGGTGAGTGTGATTGGTAATGAATCTAAGGTAGATGGTGAGATTATTAATCTAGGAACCGAAGTCGAACATACCACTAAAGAAGGCATTGAAGCTGTAGAAAAAATGTTAGGAAAATCTATTGCGCTTAATGTGATACCAAAACGTCCAGGAGATCAATCACGTACTAAAGCTAATATTGATAAAGCAAGGGAATTACTTAATTATAATCCGCAAACAACTTTGTTGGAAGCTGTTAAGAAGCAGGTAGAATGGTTTAAGGCTAATTTTTAAGTTTTAATAAATATTCTGCAGCAACGAATGGTGTGGTTTTTCCATCTTCTATGAATTGTAATTGAGACTTAAGAGCTTCTTTTATTTTTGGTGTATTAAAGAAATCAGATTTTAAACGCTCTTCAATAGTTTGAAGTAACCAGAATTTATTTTGCTCAGTTCTATGAGTTTCAAAATAATTATTCTCTTTTGTATGATCCAAATAATCTGTTATTAGCGACCATAAATTTGAAATACCTTCACGTTTTAAAGCACTACAAAGTGTCACTTTAGGTTGCCATTCTGATGCTTTTTGAGGGAAAAGATGTAAGGCTCTATTAAATTCAACCTTAGCTAGTTTTGCAGCTTTTAAATTGTCGCCATCAGCTTTGTTAATCGCAATTGCATCAGCCATTTCAATAATTCCACGTTTAATGCCTTGTAATTCATCTCCTGCACCAGCTATTTTTAATAGTAAAAAGAAATCTACCATACTATGAACAGCAGTTTCACTTTGTCCTACACCAACAGTTTCAATAATAATGGTATCAAAACCAGCAGCTTCACATAAAATAATAGTTTCACGTGTTTTTCTTGCAACACCACCAAGCGATGTCCCAGAAGGAGAAGGCCTAATAAAAGCATTGTCGTTTTTTACTAAATCTTCCATTCTAGTCTTATCTCCCAAGATACTGCCTTTACTCAAACTACTACTTGGGTCTACAGCTAATACAGCTACTTTTTTACCAATAGCTGTAAGGTGTATTCCAAGAGCTTCAATAAAAGTGCTTTTACCAACACCAGGGATTCCAGTAATACCAATTCGAACCGACTGGTTAGTCTTAGGTAAACAATGTTTTATAATCTCGTTTGCTTTTTTAAGGTGCTTTGGATTTGAACTTTCAACTAAAGTAATAGCTCTACTCAGCGCTGTAATATTTCCATTTAAAATTTTAGAAACTAAATCTTTCGCTGTTGGTTGTTGTTTTCTTTTGTTTTGAATGGTTTTAATAGAAGATGCATTGGTGATATCAGATTGTGATACACCTTTTTTTTTATACAATGCAGATGATTTAGATTTTTTTGACAAATCTTTATTTTTTGTCTTTTAATACATTTAAAGGTACTGCTATTTTTGTATTATCCCAAGCCATTGTAAGTTTGAGATTATCTGTAGAGTTGTCAAATGCAATTGTAAATTGCTCGACTGTAGCATCTAGTTTTTCTATAGGGACATCAATTTCGAGGAAATCATAATTAGGATCCCACATTACTTGCATTTCTTCGTTAACACCCCAAGCATATTGTTTTTTATTAAAAAGGACACTCCAAACAGAATCTTTAGGAACCGTCCAAAGGGTATACTTTCCTTTGGGTAAATAAATACCTTTAATTATTAAATTTTTATTTGTTTCAAAAGTTGTTGCTTCGTTAGCACCTGTTCGCCAGACCTTATTATAAGGGACTAATGCACCAAAAACATCACGTCCTTTTTTTGAAGGTCTGTTATAGAATATTTCAAGTGTGAGATCATTGAGTCTAAATTCTACGGTATCTTTAGGACTCAATCGATTGGAAAAAATATCTTCAACAAAATAAGAATATAAAAAAAGTCCGACAGCTACAGTAGACAATGTGAGTAATAGGCGTTTAAAAAGCGTGTTCATAGTAAAATAAAATTGTGCTAAATTGTGATCAAAGATAATTTAAATGCTAAATTAATAACGCTGAGATTTCAGTTTTTCTTATTAAATTTAAAAAAACAACAAATTTTTGCAACACTCACTTTTTTGTATCGTCTTTAAAGTGAACCTATACCAAAAATAGCTTTCAAAATGATTAATAAAAGTTATAGAGGTATATAACCAAACCAAAAGAGATTTGAAAACATTTCAAGTTGACATTATTGAGCAATGCAAGCAGAATAATCGAACTGCGCAATTAAAATTATACAATCAATATTGTGATGGTATGTTTACTGTTGCGATGCGATTTGTAAAGGATTCTATGGAAGCTGAAGATATCGTACAGGAAGCCTTTATTAAAGCATTTGCAAAACTCAATCAGTATAAAGCTGAAGTAACTTTTGGAGCTTGGTTAAAACGTATCGTTGTAAATAAAAGTATCGACTGTTTAAAATCCAAGAAACAACATTTAGAAGAATTGGATGAGGTGCACCTCAAAGTTGTTGATGTAAGTTATGAAAACGAATGGTTAGTAGATGATACAATGAGCCTAGATGAGGTTAAAGATGCAATTAACAAGTTGCCTGATAAATATCGCTATGTCGTGATGTTATATTTGGTTGAAGGTTATGACCATCAAGAGATTTCAGAAATATTAAATATTACTGAAATTGCATCAAGAACACAACTCTCTAGAGGAAAATCGAAATTAAAAGAACTTTTAATACCTATTAGAAATGGCACAAGATCTTAAACATCTATTTGAAAATGAGCAAAAGCAGTCGCAATTAAAAATGAGCGAAGGTCATGAAGCACGTTTTCTTGAAAAATTAGATGACGCATTACCTAAAGAATCATTAGTTGAAAAACGTTTCAGTATGTTGCAAATTGCAGCAAGTATTGTGCTTCTAATTGGATTAGGATTTGGAGCCTCTCAATATTTAAATGCACCTCTTTTACCAGAAGGAACTGAAGTCGCAGGAGAAAATTCTAAAAGCGAAAATTTAGGAAGTGAAACTCAAATGAAATCTCTAGGCGATATTTCTCCAGATTTAAAAAAGGTAGAAGATTACTATTTAGCAAACATTAATTTAGAGTTATCTAAAGTAAAACAAACTCCAGCAAATAAAGAATTGTTTGATGGTTACGTTGTGAGATTGGCTGAGTTAAATCAAGAATATAAGCGTTTATCGGTTGAATTAACTAATAATGGACCCAATGAATTAACGGTTAGTGCATTGATAGATAATTTGAAGTTGCGTCTTAATTTATTGTATCGCTTAAAAGAACAGTTACATGATTTAAACACTTCGGAAGAAGTAAAAAACAGAACATAAACAATACACTGAAAGGCTTATTGCCATTATGATGAAGGGTCTATTTCAGAATAAAACAAAAAAAATGAAAACAAAATATATAACAGTATTCCTAGTATTGATAGGTTTCACATTAAGTGTTTCAGCACAGCAAAAACTAACTAAAATATCAGAGAAAATAGATGTTACTAAAGACGTTACTATCGATTTAAACACAAGTTATGTGCAAATAGAGATTGATACCTGGAACAAAAGTACCTTAGAAGTTGAAGCTTATATTGAAGGTGAAAAATTATCTAAAGAAGAATTAGAAGATGCCTTAAAACATTGGAATCTTAAAGTTGAAGGCTCAGGAAGTAATGTAAGAATTACATCTGATGGATCTCATGGATCTTGGGAGAACCTTGATGGCTTGCATATCGATTTAGAATCTTTAAATCTTGGGTTAGAATCTTTAGAAGTTCTAGAAGTTTTAGGAGACTTAAATCTTTCAGAATTTCCAGAAATGCCAGAAATGCCTGAGTTACCTGAACTACCAGAAATGGCTCATTTTGATGTGCCAGATGTTCCTGAACTTCCAGAATTACCAGAACTACCTAAAGGTATTACTGATGTGAGTTTTGATACCGAAGCTTATAAAAAAGATGGAGATGCTTATCTTGAAAAATGGAGTAAAACCTATCCTGAAAAAGATCGTAAAAAAATGAAAGCTTGGGGAAAAGAGATGGCAAAAGTAGACTTTTCTTCTTATGAGAAAAAAATGGAAGTTTGGGGAGAAAAATTTGGTAAAAAATTCGGTAAAGATTACGAAAGAAAAATGGAAGCTTGGGGAGAAGAGTTTGAGAAGAAATTTGATGGCGAATGGTCTAAAAAGATGGAAGTTTGGGGAGAAAAGTATGGTAAAGAAATGGAAGCGCGTGCGAAAGTCTTAGAAGAGCGAATGGAAGAAAGAGAAAAGACAATGGACAAACGTCAAGAAATGGTAGAAAGACGTATGGAAAAACGCCATGAAACTCATGAAAAAAGACAAGAAATTCATGAAAAACGTCGCTTACATCTTGAAAAACGTTTGGAACGAGGAGATAATGTCAAGCGAACGATTAAAATTAAAATGCCTAAAGGTGCAAAGTTGAATTTGAATGTAAGACATGGTGAATTAAAAATATCTTCAATTTACAATCTAAAAGCAGATTTATCACATACTACATTAGTAGCAAATCACATTGATGGAAGCGAGACTTCCATCAATGTGTCTTATTCTCCTGTACACATCAATACTTGGAATGCTGGTGAATTAATTTTGAAATACGTTGATGATGCACATCTTAATACAGTTGGTAGTTTAAGACTTAATAGCAACTCGTCTGATATGTATATTGATAATCTTATAGGAAATGCGATTATTGATGGTAGTTTTGGCGATTTATCAATTCTCAATATTACAGATAGTTTTACAAATCTTAATGTGGTTTTAGAAAATAGTGATGCTGTTATTAAACTTCCTAAGACCGATTATAGTGTGTATTTTAAAGGCAATCGTTCGCGATTAAATAATAAATTAACCACTCAAAAGACTATTGAGTTTTATCCCAATGGAAATCGTAATGGGAAAAGTATTGTGCTCAATGCAAAGTATAGTAATATTATACTTAAAAATTAAAAACGTATTTTTATGATATAACACTACGTTAAACAATTATATCATGACTTTATTAAAACAATTTTCGCTAGTATGCCTTATTTTGGTATGCTTTTTTTCATGTAAAAAAGAAACGGTTATAGTGGTTCAAGATACTCCAAGTGAGTATGCTGAGTTTGTTAGTGTAATGAAAACTCAAGGGATTTCAACAGGGAATATCCTGATCTATAAAGATGGCGCTATTGTTTTTAAAAGTGCTAACGGGTTACGATCTACAAATCCGGTAGACTCTTTAGATTTGAATTCTCAGTTTCGATTAGCTTCTGTAAGTAAGCAATTTACAGGGATGGCAATTATGAAATTAAAAGAAGCTGGTGAACTAGAGTATGACCAAAATGTTAATACGGTTTTAATCGATTTTCCGTATGACAATATTACAATTCGTCAGTTACTACATCATATTTCTGGTCTTACAGATTACGAACGATTAATAGACGAGAACTTTGTTAAAACCGATTCTACAAAAAACTACATTCTAGGAAATAACGAAATATTAAAAGAATTTTACCGTGTTAATCCTGAGCTAGATTTTCAGCCAGGAGAAAAATGGGAATATAGTAATACAGGCTATTTAGTGCTAGCTTCAATTGTTGAACACATATCTGGTCAACACTTTAGAGATTTTTTAAGAGAACAGATATTTGATCCAGTTGGAATGACTAATACCACATTATATAAATATCAAGAGGCAATCGATACAAAGATGCCAAATCGTGTGTTTGGTTATCGACTAGCATTAGACCAAAAAACAGTTATTGCTAATGATTATAATATTGTTAATGATGTTAGAGGTGACGGAGGAATTTATTCAACTTTAGACGATTTATACAAATGGAATATGGCTCTGGCTAATTACAGCATTATCTCAAAAGAGTATTTAGATGAGGCTTGGGTGTCAGGAAAAACCAATGATGGTGAGTATTTTGGCTATGGTTTTGGTTGGTTTTTAGAGTATAATCCTGGCGAACCAAAAGTGGTCAACCATTCGGGAGGTTGGGTTGGTTTTGCAACATTTTTGCATAATGAAGTTGATTCAAAAAGTGGTTTCATTGTTTTAACTAATAATTCAACCGAACATTTTGGAGATATTATGAGAGGTGTGACAAACCTTATAGAAGGCCAACCATACGAGATTCCAAAAGCTCATATTAAAAATGTACTAGCTGAAAAAATTCTTTCTGAAAATATCGAAAGTGGGATCAAATATTATAATGAACTCAAAACTAATAGTCCTGATGATTATAATTTTGAAGAAGCAGAACTCAATGTTTTAGGGTATAGGTTATTACAATCAGATAGAGTAGAAGATGGGCTTCAGGTTTTTAAATTAAATATAGAGCAATTTCCAAATGCAGCGAATCCTTATGATAGTTATGGTGATGCGCTTTTAATGAAAGGCGACACCTTACAAGCTCTAGAAAATTTCAGAAAATGTTACGCTATGGATAGCACGTTAAACTATGCTGAAGAGAAAGCAAATGCTCTTGAAATAGCCTATAAGCTTAAGGAGTAGGTTTCTATGACTCCCAAAACATTTTCTCAATTTTTAGCAGATCCATTTCGTCAATCATTTTATGTTTTACATCCTTCTATTGTAAAATCTGATTACGTTCCATTAGATTTATCGGTTACTAATAAAGCACTTAATGTGATTGATGTGTCTTCTTCGGAAATTTTAGCAGATTTTATTAATAATCATATTAAAACTAATTCGGCAAAAGTTGCTTTTGGAGGTTATCTCGAAACTCGAAATATTTACAACCGGAGCAATTATTTTAATGCTGCTAATCCCGAAACTCAACGTAATATTCATTTAGGAATTGATCTTTGGATTGCTGCTGAAACACCTGTCTATACACCTTTGAGTGCTGTAGTTCATAGTTTTAAAAATAATACAAATCATGGTGACTATGGCCCAACAATCATTTTAAAACACACAATTGATAGTATTGAATTTTATACGTTGTATGGTCATTTGAGTATAGAATCTATACAAGACTTAAAAGTTGGACAACAATTTAAGCAAGGTGAGCAAATAGCAACTTTGGGAGCTGTAAATGTTAATGGAGACTATCCACCACATTTACATTTTCAAATTGTAAAAGATATGCAAGGCTATATAGGTGATTATCCTGGAGTGTGCTCTAAAGTGGATTTGGAATTTTATAGTATGAATTGCCCTGATCCTGAGTTTTTGTTAGGATTAATGGTGTAAAACCTGACAGTATTAACCATCAGGTTTTAATTAAGAGTTAGTACTGTATAGATTAGAAAGAGAATTGCGCTTTTGTGACCGCTTTTTCATCAAGTGTACCTATAATTTGTCCTTGAGGAATTCTAACGGCAGGGAAACAACCTTTTTCGAATAATAAAATATTTAAGGAACCTCCATATTGGAAATAGCCTACTTCTTCTCCTTTTTTAATAGGAATAGGATTCGATGCGCTAACCGATTTAAATTTGTCTTTAAATACAATTGAAGAAATCGTATTTAAACCCACAGGAATCATTGCGACTTTGCCAAATTTTTGAGTTTCAATAATAAGATAACCACGTCTAAAATGTTCAAATAAACTGTAATCATAACCGTAACCTACATTACCACCATTAATAAGTTTTGGAAAATCGTCTATTCCAAAATAGAAACCAGAAACATCTTCATTCGATTCTATAACTGAGCCTGCAATTGGCGCATGATATCTATGGTAAACTGTTGGCATCAAAATACAAGATACTGCTGTTCCGCCTTCAAAATCACTTGCAAACGAAGAATTATTAAGTAGCTGTTTTACGTTTAGTTTTTGTGTTTTAACTTCTAAAGGTGTATCTAATGCTAAATTATCATCAATCATGTTTACAATAGCATCAGCTGGAGATACAACTACCGAATTATCATCTGGACTACTTACAGGACGCATTCCAGGTTTTAATTCACGGAAAAAGAATTCATTGAAATTTTTGTAACCTCCTTCGGGAATAATATAATCATCCATTTTTGAACCTAATTCAGACATCCATTCTTCAACTAATGGTAATGAAGCAGCACTATCCATCTTTTGCCCGTTTATATCCACAAATGCATAGGTCATTAAATACCCCATTAAGGATTGAACAAAAGTTAACCCATGAGGGTTTAAGTAATATAACCAGCTAAATTTTTGGATATATTCTAGCCCTGTAGCCATGTCTGGATTCCATGTGTACCAAGATTTAAAGAAGTTACATAAGTCATCAATGGTGGCATTTTTCCAGTTGTATGTAGCACTAGGATCTGTGCCAACAGGGATTGGGTTTACATTTCCAACAGCTGTATTGTAGTTTGTTGCGAAATCTAGAGTGTTAGCAGTATACCATTGTTGTAACAATGTTGTAAACTCTTCGATAGAACTGATATTAATATCTTCTTTTGTCATGATTGGAGTGAATTATGTGTTTCACACAAAAGTCTAAAAATCATGAACAGCTTGTATAGGTGAATCTACCTGTTTCTGAAATTGATATCCTACTAAATTCATTTAAATTTCAATAAATTGATTCGCGTAGAGTTTAAAAAAAAATCCCGAAGTTAACTTCGGGATTTTAAATTCTATATTAATTATAATTTGACATTCTTACGTTTGAGTTTACAAAACCGAATACGCTTGTGACTAGTCTTCAATTAGAACCCATTCGCCTTTAGCAATTAAAGGTTCTGCTTGTTTGTATTTTACGGTTTTATTTTCACCACTCATCACATGTTTTATAGTCACACGATCGTTACGACCAATTTTTGGTTGGTCACGTACAATAGTTTCGACAACCTGTGGTTGGCGTTGTGTGTTTTGACCAGCAGCTCTGCTTTGTGCAGCGCGCTCATCCATATTTGGAATCTCGTCTTTTTGCGTTTCTAACTTTTCTTGTTTACGTGCTTTTGCTTCTTGAATTGTATTCTGTGTTTCAGTAGGTAATTCCCCTTTGAATAAAAATGAAATCACATCTTTATTGACTTGGTCTATCATTTCCTTGAACAACTCAAAAGCTTCAAATTTATAAATTAACAACGGATCTTTTTGCTCATGAACTGCTAATTGTACCGATTGCTTTAATTCGTCCATTTTACGTAAATGGGTTTTCCAAGCATCATCAACAATAGCTAATGTAATGTTCTTTTCAAAATCGTTAATTAATTGCTTCCCTTTAGTTTCGTAAGCTTTTTCTAAGTCGGTTACAACCTGTAAGTTTTTAACACCATCAGTAAAAGGCACAACAATACGTTTGTATTTGTCACGCTGATTCATATATACATTCTCAATCACTGGGAATGCTAATTCGGCATTACGTTGCATCTTTTCTCTGTAATGCTCAAAAGCAGCTTTATACACTTTTCCAGCAATATCTTGAACGGTTCCCTTTTCGAATTCGACTTCTGAAATAGGAGAACTCATAGAAAAATATCTAATCAATTCAAATTCAAAGTTTTTGAAATCGCTTGCTTCTTTATTAGCTTCAGTAATGCCTTCCGAAGTGTCATAAATCATATTGGCTAAATCAACACGTAGACGCTCGCCATGAAGGGCATGACGACGACGTTTGTAGACTACTTCACGTTGCGCATTCATGACATCATCATATTCTAATAAACGCTTACGAACACCAAATTGATTTTCTTCAACTTTTTTCTGTGCGCGTTCAATAGACTTAGAAATCATAGAATGCTGAATTACTTCACCTTCTTGTAATCCCATTTTATCCATCATTTTAGCAATACGCTCACTACCAAATAGACGCATTAAATTATCTTCTAGAGATACGTAAAATTGTGAACTTCCTGTGTCTCCTTGACGACCAGCACGACCACGTAACTGTCTGTCTACACGACGCGAATCATGACGTTCTGTTCCAACAATGGCTAAACCACCAACTTCTTTTACTTTATCTATTAACTTAATATCGGTACCACGACCTGCCATATTGGTTGCAATTGTAACTTGTCCTGGTTGACCAGCTTCAGCAACAATATCAGCTTCTTTTTTGTGAAGTTTCGCGTTTAATACATTGTGAGGTACTTTTCTAATGGATAGCATTTTTCCTAAAAGTTCAGAAATCTCAACATTAGTTGTACCAATCAAAATTGGACGACCAGCTTGCGAGAGTTTTGTTACTTCATCAATAACAGCATTATATTTTTCACGTTTGGTTTTGTATACTAAATCTTGTCTGTCATCACGTACAATTGGTCTGTTGGTTGGAATTTCGACAACATCTAATTTATAGATTTCCCAGAATTCTCCAGCTTCGGTAACCGCAGTACCAGTCATACCAGAAAGCTTGCGATACATTCTGAAATAGTTTTGTAATGTTACTGTAGCAAAAGTTTGCGTAGCATCTTCAATCTTTACATTTTCTTTCGCTTCAATCGCTTGATGTAAACCGTCACTATAACGACGACCATCCATAATACGACCTGTTTGCTCATCGACAATCATAACTTTGTTCTCCATCACAACATACTGAATGTCCTTTTCAAATAAGGCATAAGCTTTCAGTAATTGGTTGAGTGTATGGATACGTTCAGATTTGATTCCGAAGTCTCTAAATAATTCTTCTTTCTCTTCAGCTTCATTCTCTTTACTAAGACCTTTGGCTTCAATTTTTGCGATTTCAATACCAATTTCTGGCATCACAAAGAAATCTGGATTGTCTTTACCAGATAAGAATTCAACACCTTTATCTGTTAATTCAACTTGATTATTTTTTTCTTCGATAACGTAGTAGAGTTCTGCATCAATTTTCGGCATTTCTCTATTGTTATCTTGCATGTAGAAATTTTCAGTCTTCTGAAGTAATTGTTTAATTCCTTCTTCACTTAAAAATTTAATTAAGGCTTTATTCTTCGGAATACCTCTGTAGGCTCTTAATAGTAAAAGACCACCTTCTTTAGTCTCACCTTCGGCAATGAGTTTTTTTGCTTCAGCTAAAACACTTACCATTTCTTTTCTTTGAACGGCTACGATGTCGTCTACTTTTGGTTTTAAGTCAGTAAACTCATGACGATCACCTTGTGGAATAGGTCCTGAGATAATTAATGGTGTACGTGCATCATCGACTAATACCGAATCGACCTCATCAACAATGGCATAATGATGTGGACGTTGTACTAAATCGTCTGGCGAATGCGCCATGTTATCTCTTAAATAATCAAAACCAAATTCGTTATTGGTTCCATAGGTTATATCTGCTCGGTATGCCTTTTTACGAGCTGCGGAATTAGGTTGATGATAATCAATACAATCAATACTCATTCCATGAAATTGAAAAATTGGAGCCATCCACGCGCTATCACGTTTTGCTAAGTAATCATTAACCGTTACAAGGTGTACACCTTTTCCTGCTAATGCATTTAAGTATACAGGAAGTGTAGCGACTAAGGTTTTACCTTCACCAGTTTGCATTTCTGCAATCTTCCCTTGGTGCATAGCTGCTCCACCAATTAATTGAACATCATAATGTATCATGTCCCAAGTAATAGCTTTACCTGCTGCATCCCAAGAATTTGCCCAAATAGCTTGATCTCCATTTAGTGTCACATAATCATGATCACCAGAAATTAAACGGTCAAATTCATTAGCTGTTACAGGAATTTCTGGATTATGTACAAAACGTTTTGCTGTTTCTTTAACCACGGCAAAAGCTTCTGGCATAATTTGGGTTAGAACTTCTTCGGTAACCGCATACATATCATCCTCGATTTTATCTATTTCTAGATAAAAATCTTCTCTTTTGTCAATATCATCAGTGGCTTCAGCATCTTTTAATAATTGATCAATAGTATTTTGAAGCGGCTTACGTGCTTCAGCAATTTGAGTTTTAAAGGCTATTGTTTTTGCTCTTAACTCGTCATGTGATAATTGCTCAAGTGCATGTTCAAATGCATTAACTTGGCCTATAATAGGAGAAAGGGCTTTGACATCCTGTTTAGATTTATCTCCTACGAATGCTTTTAGTACTGAATTTAAAAAACTCATTTGTGTTTATTTTATTTAATATGATAATAAAAATGATCTTATCACTATTCTGAACTTGTTTCAGAATCTCATATTTTTTGATTCTTGTTGTGAGAACCTGAAACGAGTTCAGGTTGACGTTTTAAATTTTTAAGTCAACTTTTTATCTTCAAAAGTGTTAGACCTCAAAGATATGATTTGTGTTATGTTTTTGCGAAAAAAAAGGCACAAAAAAAGTCTCTAACATGAGACTTTTTAACTTTTCTTATATCTAAATAGTAAATATGATGAATCAAATTACTTTAATATTCGTCTTCGTTCCAGAGATAGTCTTCATCTGTCGGATAGTCTGACCAAATTTCTTCAATGGAGTCGTAAGAGTCGCCTTCGTCTTCTATCGCTTGTAGATTTTCAACAACTTCCAAAGGAGCCCCTGTTCTAATAGCGTAGTCAATTAATTCGTCTTTCGTTGCTGGCCAAGGCGCATCACTTAAATAAGATGCTAATTCTAATGTCCAATACATTTCTTAATGAGTTTATTTTTTTGCAAAAATAAAATTATAGTTCATAAAGTCAAGAAAAAAACCAATTAATTAAATAATAATTTTAAAGAACTTACATTTTCAATCGTTTAAGCCTAGTAGAACTGATAACTTATTCTGCAAAGTGGTATTTTAGGATTCTTTCTTCGGAATCCATTTTACTTCTTCGGCTTGTAAATCAAATGACAACTTTCGTGCCAACACAAATAGGTAGTCAGAAAGTCGGTTTAAGTACTTTAAACTTTCGGGTTGAAAAGGTTCTAAATCGTTAAGCGCACTTGCTAAGCGTTCAGCTCTTCTGCATACACAACGTGCTATGTGACAGAATGACACAGTTTGGTGTCCGCCTGGTAAGACGAAGTGTGTCATTGGAGGAAGTGCATCATTCATGGTGTCCATTTCTTTCTCTAATTTTAAAATGTCTGTTTCAGAAATTTTAGGAATGTTAAGTCGATCCTTTCCATTTTTAAGTGTTGCTTTTTCAGGATCGGTTGCTAAAATTGCTCCAACAGTAAATAAACGATCTTGAATATCAATCAATACGTCTTTGTAGTGGCTATTAATATTTTGATCTCTAATAAGACCTAAATGTGAATTAAGCTCGTCTACAGTTCCGTAGCTATCAATACGAATATGGTGTTTAGGTACACGAGTACCACCAAAAAGTGCTGTGGTGCCTTTATCTCCTGTTTTTGTATATATTTTCATATACGCAAGTTAATAGATAAGGGTTAAAAGCGAAAAGGTTTCTTGAAATTTAATCCTTTATTGAGGGTCTTATTACCTCAGGCTTGTCTAGATATCAAAAAATAGTTTTTGAAAATAGAGCTTGTGACTTGGATCAAGGGTATTGATTTATTTACGAAAACCACGTTTATTAAATAGAGATCCTTTTCTTTTAATCTGTCGTTGACGCTTATTTATTTTCGTGATGATTCTAATAAATATATAGAGCCCAATAAGAATTAAAAAAGGAATCATATTTATTTAAATTTTCGCCTGTTCTTTTTTCTCTCGTAAGAATTTTTATAGTTAGATCGTCGTCCTCTAAACGCATTGCCAACAAAGGCTATTATTAAAACGATGACAATAATGTATATCAGCATGTATCTAAAAAATTAATTCCTGGTATCACTCTCAACCAATCCATCACGAAGTCTAATAACGCGTTTAGCGTGTGCGGCAATTTCTTCTTCATGTGTTACCATAATTACAGTATTTCCTGCTTTATAGATGTCATTAAAAAGTGCCATAATCTCATGACCTGTTTTAGAATCTAAGTTTCCTGTAGGTTCATCTGCTAAAATAATAGAAGGTTTATTTACTAATGCACGACCAACTGCAACACGTTGACGTTGTCCTCCTGAAAGTTGGTTTGGTTTATGATCCATACGATCTGCAAGACCAACATCTGTTAATACTTCTTCAGCACGTTTGTTGCGTTCAGATTTAGACTTCCCAGCATATACCATTGGTAATGCAACATTATCAAGAGCAGTAGTTCTTGGTAGTAAATTAAAGGTTTGGAATACAAAGCCAATTTCGGTATTTCTAATTTCGGCTAATTCATCATCGCTCATTTGACTTACATCTTTTCCATTAAGAATATAGGAACCAGCAGTAGGTGTGTCTAAGCAACCTAAAAGATTCATGAGTGTCGATTTTCCTGAGCCAGAAGGTCCCATGATAGCTACATAGTCTCCAAGTTCGATATCTAGATTGATGCCTTTTAATACATGAACGGTTTCTTGACCGAGTTGAAAATCACGAATGATATCTCTAATTTCAATGACGTTACTCATACTGAAAATTTGCTTTTTAATTCTGTTATTGCAATATACTTAATATGACGTTGAAATGTAACTGATGTTACAATCTAATGTAGAAATTTTCTTTGACTTGCTCTTTTCTGAAGAATACAAACCCCCAAAAAAACGTGTCTATTGTTACTGTGACTTTAGGATGGGTTTTAATAGTTTCCCAAGCATTAACCATATCTTTTGACCAGTGTATATCATCAAAAATGAAGATGGAATCGTTGTGAGATGTTTCAATTAAGGTATTGAAATAATTTAAGGTTGCATCTTTATTGTGGTTGCCATCAAAAAAGATAAGGTCGTAATTTCTGTCTTTTAACTTCGGAAGAATGGTTTCAAATTCACCTATTTCTATAGTAACATTTTTTATATTGAAATCATCCAATTGTTGTTTTGCAATTGTAGAAATATTGGGACAGCCTTCAGCTGAAATAATAATATTGTTAGAATGCCCTAAAGCCATCGCTTGAGTAGCAATGCCTAGAGAAGTTCCAAGTTCTATTGTATGTTTGGGTTTAAAATAGTTCACAACTCTAAATAGTAATTGTGCTCTTTTTTTTGAAGTCCCAGCCATTTTTGCAATGGCTTTGATTGCTCTTGAATTTGATTTGAACACTCTTGATCCTGAGCCAAAATCGGTGACTTCAATCGTTTGTTTGTTATTTAGTAAAGCTGTTCTGTAGTTTGAGAGTTTTGAATACTCTGGGTATTTCGTATGGTCATAAAAACATTTTGTTACCAAATTATACACAAAAGGAGAATGTACTCCATGTTGGTTGGTAGATTTAAATAAAAATTTCAGATATTCTATAATTTGAAACATAATTAAGATTCAAACTTCTCTGACAATTCAAACCAGCGCATTTCTTTGGTTTCTATAGCTTCAATTATTGCTTTTAATTGTTGTGAGAGTTCATTGACTTTCTCTTGAGATAAAGAGGTGTCATTAAATTTTTCTTCGAGTACTTTTTTGTCTAATTCTAACGAACGGATTTTACTTTCTAAATTTTTGTATTCTTTTTGTTCATTATAAGATAGTTTTTGGGCTTTGTTTTGGGTTTCTTTTTTTTCTGAAGTTCCTGCGTTTACTATTTCAGCTTTTTTTTCTGAAGGTTGTGACGATTCGTAAATGCGATAATCGGAATAATTACCTGGGAAATCTTGAACAATACCTTTACCTTTAAATACAAATAGATGATCTACAACTTTATCCATAAAATATCTATCATGGGAAACCACAAGCAGGCATCCTGGGAAATCGAGTAGAAATTCTTCAAGAATATTTAGTGTTACAATATCTAAATCATTAGTTGGTTCATCTAAAATTAAGAAATTTGGATTCTGAATTAAAACCGTACATAGATACAAGCGTTTTTGTTCACCACCACTTAATTTTTCGACAAAGTCATGTTGTTTTTTTCCATCGAAAAGAAAACGTTCTAATAATTGTTTAGCGCTAATTTGACGACCTTTGGTTAATGGGATAAATTCACCAAACTCTTTAATAACATCAATCACCTTTTGGTTTGGTTTTACTTCAATTCCGCCTTGTGTATAATAACCAAATTTGACCGTGTCTCCAATAATGATCTTACCTGTATCTGGTTGTGAATTGTTAGTTAGCATGTTTAGGAATGTAGATTTTCCAGTTCCGTTTTTTCCAATAATACCAATACGTTCACCGTGTTTGAAAACGTATTCGAAATCATCAAGAATCACAGTGTCTTTAAATGCTTTTGAGACTTTATGAAACTCTACAATTTTGCTGCCAAGACGTTCCATATTAATCTCTAGCTGAATTTTGTGGTCTTTTCGGCGTTGGTGAGCACGTTTTTTTATATCTGAAAAATCATCAATTCTAGACTTCGATTTTGTAGTTCTGGCTTTAGGTTGACGACGCATCCACTCTAACTCTTTTTTGAAAAGCTGTTTGGCTTTACCAGTTTCTACTTGTTCTTGTGCTATTCGTGTTTCTTTATTTTCTAAGTAGTATGAATAATTCCCTTTATAGGTATATAATTTTCCATGATCAAGTTCTATAATCTCGTTACAAACGCGTTCTAAAAAGTAACGATCATGCGTTACCATAAAAAGCGTGAATTGGGCTTTAGCAAAATATTGTTCTAACCATTCTATCATTTCTAAATCCAAATGGTTGGTAGGTTCATCAAGGACTAATAAGTCTGGATTGCTAATTAAGGCTTGAGCTAAAGCAAGTCGTTTTATTTGTCCACCAGACATTGTGTTAATTTTTTGCTCAAGATTATCAAGTTTTAGCTGTGATAAAATTTGTTTAAACTGAAGTTCAAATTCCCAAGCATTATAAAGATCCATTTGTTCAAAAGCATTTTGATAAGCTTCAGTGTCTTCGAGGTTTAATAATGCTTTCTCGTAATTCTCAATAATTTTTAGTTGGGGAGAATCTGAATTAAAAATAGTATCATTAATGGTTAAATTTGGATCAAAATGAGGGGATTGTGAAAGAAAAGAAATTCGCAATCCGTTTCTCATAACAATTTGACCAGAATCAGGTGTGTCTGCTTTAGAAAGGATATTTAATATTGAGGTTTTTCCACTTCCATTTTTGGCGACAAATGCAATTTTGTCATCTTTATGTATGCTGAATGATAGGTCTGAGAACAGCTCTAATTCACCATAAGATTTCGATATGTTTTCAACTGTTAGATAATTCAAAAGATTTTTTTTACAAAGAAAGCGATATTATGTGATTTACCATTTTCTTTTGTAATAAATTCAAAGTATAAAAGGTATTGCTAAAAAAACAAGTAATTATTTTTATATTAATAGTGATAAACTATATTTGTGAAGCAACAAGTAACTTAACAATGAATAGACTATTATTGCTTACAGGATTATTACTGTGTATCTTATCGACATCCTGTATACCACATAAAGATATTGTTTATCTTCAAAATGTAAATACTGCTACAGATTCTAGTCAGGTTATGCAAGAACAACAAAAGCCTTATCGTATTCAGATAAATGATATTTTAAATATAAGGGTTAAAGCTCTAGATCAAGAAACGGTAACTATTCTTAATCCGGCAGGAGAAGAGAATTTAAGCGCAAGTAGTGCTGAACGTGCTTATTTTGATGGGTTTACCGTTGATGTGCACGGAAATATTAGAATACCAACACTTGGTAAGATAAATGTTCTTGGATATACAACAGAGGAGATTGAGCAAATAGTAGAAAAAAAACTATTAGACGAACAATTTAAAGAAACTGCTAATATTTTTGTTACTGTAAAATTAGCAGGACTTACTTATACTGCGAGTGGAGAAATTGGTTCTCCTGGCACTCAAATTCTCTTTAAAGATCGGGTTAATATTTTTGAAGCTATTGCTAATTCTGGTGAAATACCAGTAACAGGTAATAGGAGAGAAGTTCAGATTATAAGGCAATATCCACAAGGACAACAGATTCATATGTTGGATTTAACAGATCGAGAAGTAATGAATTCTCCATACTACTATATCCAACCTAACGATATCATTTATGTGAAACCCGTAAAACAGAAGACTTGGGGATTAGGAACAACTGGACGAGAGAGTTTGCAAACGATTGTATCATTATTAGGTATTATCACTACAACCATATTATTAATAAATAGATAATTTATGGCTTACAATGAAGATCATGGCATAGACAGTGTGGAATCTGGAAGAGTCAGTTTCGATTTTAAAGGTTATCTTTTTAAAGTACTTAACCTTTGGAAGTTTGTATTGATATGTATAAGTTCGGCACTTTTAATCGCTTATTTAATAAATGTTAGGAAACAGAATGTATATAAATTAGATTCTCTAATTTCTGTTGAAAACGATCAAAATCCTTTTTTTACGGCAAATACTAGTATTTCCTTTAATTGGGGAGGTGTTTCAGGTAAAGTAGGCAAAGTAATTACAGCTATTAAAACTAGAAGTCATAATGAAAAAGTAGTTGACTCTTTACAGTTTTATATGAATTATTTAATTCAAGGGACATATCGTAAAGAAGATATATATAAAAAAGCTCCATTTAATTTTAATATAGATAAGGCTGGAAGTCAGGCAATAAACACACCAATTGGTATACGTTTTTTAAATAATAACGAGTTTGAAATTTTTACTAATTTTGAAGAAACTAATTTAAAAGCGCAACGCTATAGTGATAAAAAAACATCTAGAGTAAAAGTGCCTACTGGAGCTTTTAATACGAAATTTAAAAATGGAGAACCTATTAATTTGTCGTTTTTAAATGGGCAAATTTTGACTAAACCATCCTCGGAGATTAAACCAGGATCAGAGTATTTTATAAGCTTTGTGAATTTTGATGGCATAGTAAATAGTTATAAAAAAAATATTATAATTTCACCTTTTTCTGAAGCCTCTTCAGTTTTAAGATTACAACTTTCAGGAAATAACAAAGCTAAGATTGTTGACTATTTAAATGCAACATCAGCTATTTTAAGTCGGTCTGAATTAGAACGAAAAAACTTATACGCAACAAATACAATTAAGTTTATTGATAGTAGTTTAGCTGCTGTAAATTCAAACCTTAAGGATGTAACAAATGAGATGAATTCATTTAGAAAGAAGAATAAAATCTTTAATGTTACTGATGAGATTTCTCAAATTTCTGCGCAATTAAGAGAATACGATTTAACCAAGGAAGAAGAAGAATCAAAACTAAATTATTTAAATAACCTTGAGAATTATTTAAATACAAAAACAGATTACAGCAATATAGCAGCACCTACCACAGTAGGGATTCAAGAGCATAATATTTTAAACAGTGTGTCAAAAATAATTGCTTTGGCTGCAGAACGCCAAAATCTTGAGTACACTACAAAAGAAGGCTCTGAATTGTTTAAAGATTTGGATAGACGTATTGATTCTGAAAAAAATGTGCTTTTAGAAACCATAGATGCGACTAAGCAAACTATTGGCATACAGTTGTCTACGATTAGCAGGAGTATTGTGAATCTTGAAGCTAAATTAAGTGATCTGCCTGAAGATCAACAACAATTTTTAAAAATACAAAGGAAGCTTGATATTAGTCAAGAAGCATATGATGTATATACCGCCAAAAGAAGTGAAGCGGCAATAGTTAAAGCGGCAAACATATCTGATATTACTGTGATTGATGATGCAAAAGATATTGGAGGAGGTCTTATTGGGCCAAATAAGTCTTTAAATTATATGATGGCTTTAATGATGGGATTCTTTATTCCTATGCTTCTCATATTTGTTGTTTTTTTATTGGATAATACAATTCATGGTTCTGATGAGGTTGAGCAACTTTCAAAAATTCCAATTTTAGGGTTAATTGGAAAATATAATTACAAGAATAACTTAATTGTTTTTGAAAAACCTAAATCTGCAGTTGCAGAATCCTTTAGATCAATTCGTTCTAGTCTACAATTCATTTATAAAAAGCTAGAAGCTACAGATGGTAAAACATTAATGATTACATCATCAGTAAGTGGCGAGGGAAAAACATTTTGTTCTATCAATATAGCTACAGTTTATGCCTTGTCAGGAAAGAAAACTATCTTATTAGGATTAGATTTGCGTAAGCCAAAGATTTTCGGGGATTTTAATATTGATAATGATAAAGGCATCGTAAACTATCTTATTGAAGAAAGCTCTTTCGAGGATATTAAATATAGTACTCATATTGAAAACCTTGATATTGTACCATCAGGCCCCGTGCCTCCAAATCCTTCCGAATTATTAATGAGTAGTCAAATGAAGATTTTGATTACCCAACTAAGAAAGGATTATGATATGATTGTATTAGATACGCCTCCTTTGGGTCTGGTAACTGATGCTTTAGAGCTTACTCAATATGCAGATGCTACCATTTTCATGGTGCGTTTAGACTATACTAAGAAAGGGATGTTAGCATTAATTAATGCTAAACACCGTACAGGTGAAGTCAAGAATATTAGCTTTGTATTGAATTTCTATAAGCATAAAACAAATCATAATTATGGTTACGGTTACGGTTACGGTTATGGCTATGGCTATGGTGTTTATGGAAACGCTTATCATGAAAGAGATAATAATTCGATTTTAAAGCGCGTAAAACGTTTATTAAAGCGTGTATAAAGTGATAAGTAAAACACAGCTTTTTGGAAAGCGTATTTTTGATGTAATATTATCTGTAATTTTATTACCTATATTTATTATACCAATAATTATACTTGTTTTAATTGCAACACTTGATACTAAGCAATATGGTGTTTTTTCGCAATTAAGAGTAGGACAACATGGACGACTATTTAAAATATATAAATTAAGAACTTTAAAAAAAGGAAGGCATGATTTAGGACATCTAAACAGAAGCGCTACTAGATTAGGTGAGTTTTTTAGAAACACAAAAATTGATGAACTCCCTCAGCTTTTTAATGTTTTAATAGGTGATATGAGTTTTGTTGGTCCAAGACCTGATATACAGGGATTTGCAGATAAATTGATGGCTGATGATAGGATTATTTTAAACGTTAAACCAGGAATTACAGGTCCTGCCACTTTGAAATACAGAGACGAAGAAACTATATTATCGAAGCAATTTGATCCTGAAACATACAATAGAACGATTATTTGGATAGATAAAGTCGAAATCAATAAAAAATACGTTCAAAATTGGAGTTTTTATTTAGATTTGAACTTTATTATAAAATCAATTACTTAAGAGAAAATGAATACCAAAAAAAAAATAACGATTTTAGGTCTTGGCTATGTTGGATTGCCTTTAGCTGTAGAATTTGCTAAAAAATATATGGTTGTTGGATTTGATATAAATGAAAAACGTATCAATGAGCTTAGAAATGGAGTAGATAAAACTCTAGAAGTTGAAAATGATTATTTAAAATCTGTTTTGACTCAAGACTCAAATTCTAATACAGGTCTTTTTATATCAAATAATTTAAACGATATTGAAAATTCTAGTATTTATATAGTTACAGTCCCTACGCCTACAGATGCTTTAAATAAACCAATTTTCACACCTCTAGTGAAAGCAAGTGAAAGTGTTGCTAAGGTGCTAAAAAAGGGAGATATTGTTATTTATGAATCTACAGTATATCCTGGTGTAACAGAAGATATTTGTGTTCCAATATTAGAAAAACAATCTGGATTAAAATTTAATAAAGATTTTTATGCTGGCTATTCACCAGAACGTATTAATCCAGGAGATAAAAAGCATACTGTTACTAAAATACTAAAGGTAACATCTGGTTCTACTCCAGAAATAGCTAAAGAAGTAGATGACTTATATAAATCAATTATTGTAGCAGGAACACATTCTGCTCCATCTATTAAAGTAGCTGAAGCTGCAAAAGTTATCGAAAACTCTCAAAGAGATATTAATATTGCCTTTGTTAATGAATTATCTAAAATATTTAGATTATTAGATATCGATACAAAAGCTGTTTTAGAAGCTGCGGGAACCAAATGGAATTTTATAAAGTTTTCTCCAGGGTTAGTTGGTGGACATTGCATTGGTGTAGACCCTTATTATCTAGCGCAAAAAGCAATAGAGTCTGGTTATAACCCCGAAATTATTTTAGCTGGTCGAAAGATGAATGATAGCATGGGTGGTTATGTAGCTCAAGAGACTGTGAAAATGATGATTAAAAAAGGAGCAAGAATTAAAGATTCAAATGCTTTGGTTTTAGGAATTACATTCAAAGAAAACTGTCCTGATATAAGAAATTCTAGAGTCATTGACATTATTGAAGAATTTCAAACGTATAATGTTAATGTAGATGTTTACGATCCTTGGGCTTCAAAAGAAGAGGTGACACATGAATACGGGTTTGACTTATTAGATAATAAGTCTCAACTAAAAGATAATTATGATGCTATAGTTTTAGCCGTATCTCATAAGGAGTTTCTAGAATTAGATTTGCAAAAGTTAAAATCAGATATTGGAGTTATATTTGATGTAAAATCATTACTTCCAAAACACATAGTAGACGCAAGGTTATAATGTACGAAAACAAATACCATAATCAGGACTTAAGTCAATTGTCATTTCTTATCACAGGAGGCGGTGGATTTATAGGATCAAATATTGTCGAATATCTTTTAAAAAATAATGCAAGGAAAGTACGCGTTTTAGATGATTTTTCTAATGGACATAGAGAAAATCTTATAGAGTTTCATAGCAATCCAGCATTCGAGCTTATAGAAGGTGATATTCGAGATTTGCAAACTTGTAAAGATGCTATGAAAGCTATAGATTATGTGTCACATCAAGCCGCTTTAGGTTCTGTGCCTCGCTCTATTGATGATCCTGCAACAACAAACGAAGTAAATATATCTGGGTTTTTAAATATGTTGATAGCTTTAAAAGAGTCTTCTACGGTAAAAAGAATGGTATATGCGGCATCGAGTTCTACCTATGGTGATAGTCAAACATTACCTAAAGTAGAGGCTAATATTGGTAACCCATTATCTCCATATGCTGTTACGAAATATGTAAATGAATTATATGCAGATGTCTTTGGAAAAACTTATAATACAGATGTTATTGGGTTAAGATACTTTAATGTTTTTGGACCAAAACAAAGTCCAGATGGCGCATATGCTGCTGTTGTTCCTTTGTTTATGCAAGCTTTAAAAGATAATGAGTCTCCTAAAATAAATGGTGATGGTGAGCAAACAAGAGATTTTACTTTTGTTGATAATGCTGTACAAGCTAATGTTCGCGGTTTTTTTGCCTCAGAAAAAGCGAAAAATCAAGTGTTCAACGTTGCTTGTGGCGAACGTATTAGTATTAATTATTTATGGAACGCTCTTAAAGACTCTGCGAATTCTAATGTAGATGCAGTTTATGGCCCAACACGACAAGGAGATGTTAAAGATTCATTGGCAGATATTTCAAAAGCAAATGAATTATTAGACTATAAACCACAGTTTACAGTAAAGGAAGGATTAGGAATTACTTGGGATTATTTTATTAAATAATTAATTACTTTTTAATTACTAAATTTACCTACTACAAGACCATAAAATGAGTAAAACACTTTCAATTGTTATACCGGTATATAATGAGCAAGACACGATTCATTTAATACTAAATTTAGTAAAAGAGGTAGACTTAATTGGTGATATTGAAAAAGAGATAATCATTGTTGATGACTACTCAAATGATAATACCAAAGCATCGATTTTAAAATACCAAACCGAAAACTCAAATTTTCCATTAAAACTATACGCTCACGAAAAAAATAAAGGAAAAGGAGCTGCGCTACATACAGGTATAAAAGAAGCTACTGGCGATTTTCTTGTCATACAAGATGCCGATTTAGAATACGATCCTAGTGAGTATAATTTGTTGTTAAAACCAATGTTAAATGGGGCGGCAGATGTTGTTTATGGCTCTCGGTTTATTGGCGGAAAACCACATAGAGTTCTTTTCTTTTTTCATACTATCGGAAATAAATTTTTAACATTACTTTCAAATGTTTTTACAGGTATAAATATTACAGATATGGAAACCTGTTATAAGCTTTTTAAAACGGAAATTATACAAAGTGTTAAGCTAAAAGAACAACGATTTGGATTTGAGCCAGAGGTAACAGCTAAGATTTCTAGAATAAAAAATATCAGAATTTATGAAGTAGGAATCTCTTATTATGGGAGAACTTATGAAGATGGAAAAAAAATTGGCTGGAAAGATGGTGTAAGAGCTATATACTGTATTTTGAAATATAATATATTTTCTAAATAAGACTTAAAAACGAAACGAGTGGCGACAGAAATAAAGTTTGAAGAGCAAGATGTAATTGGTGAAACTACCCTAGAAGTAATAGCCAAAGCGGATAAGTTTAATAGATGGATGTATCAAACCATTAAGCCATATTGTAAAGGGAAAGTTCTTGAAATTGGTAGTGGGATTGGTAATATTTCGACATTTTTCATGGAAGATCAGTTCGAAATAATGCTTACTGATATTAGAAAAGGTTACTGCGAAAAGTTAACATCTACCTTTGAGCAAAACCCCTGTTTTCTAGGAACTGAAGTTATGGATTTGACAGATTTAGAATTTGATGAAAAATTTAAATCTCATCTTGGACAATACGATACTGTTTTTGCCCTAAACGTTGTTGAACATATTTTTGATGACGAATTGGCTTTGAAAAATTGTAAAAAACTATTAAGAACAGGTGGTCATCTTATTATATTAGTGCCATCTTATCAGAAACTATACAATGGTTTTGATAAAGAATTAGGACATTATAGACGCTATACAAAATCACTATTAAGTCCCGTGTTTTTAAAAAACGCATTTACGATTATTCATAAACAGTATTTTAATTTTATAGGAATATTTGGTTGGTATGTCACAGGTAATTTAATGAAAAAAGAGACTATTCCTGGCGGACAAATGAAATTATATAATACGTTAGTTCCTGTTTTTAAGATTATAGATAAATTGATTTTTAATAGTGCAGGACTTTCAACAATTGTGGTTGGAAAAAAGAATAAATAGCTGCACTTAAATGTCATTTTTAACTTTTTGAGACTCAAATTTTAAGTAATGCAAATTAAGAAAAGTGATATTTGGATAAAACGATTTCTGATAGCCATATTAGGTTTAGGTATTGTCATTTCTATTGTCAATTTTTTTAATCTTAGAAGCTTATGGTTAGATGAAGCATTATTATCTATTAGTATTGTTGATAGAAATTATGCAGAATTATTATTGCCATTAGAACGAGATCAAGTTGCTCCAATCGGTTTTCTGTTTATTGAAAATTTTTTTGCTACACTTTTTGGAAATACAGATTGGTCTTTACGAATTTTTCCCTTTTTATCATTTCTGTGCTCAATTGGCCTTATTTATAAATTAAACAAACTCCTGTTTAAAACGTCAATTATTGCGCTAATATCGGCAGCTCTTTTTTGTCTAAATACATTTATTCTATATTATTCGATAGAGGTAAAGCAATATATGTCTGATACCTTTATTTGCTTGTTAGTTTTGGTAAGTGCTTTGTCTTATTTTAATACAAAAACAAGAGTGTCACTTATAATTTATACTTGTATCTCTTTTCTGTCGGTTTGGTTTTCTAACATTGCAGTCATTATGTTATTTGCTGTTGGTTTGGTTGGTGTGTATGATATTATAATTAAAGAAAAGTTGAAATCACTTTCAGGTTTACTTCCAATTATTTCTGGCTTATGTTCCTTCTTGTTGTATTATAGTCTATTTATATACAAGCATCCTGCTCGTGATGCTATGACTGTTTATTGGATCGATAATGTTGGCTTTCTCTATCAAGATGTATTCTCTTGGGAGTTTAGATATTTCCTTCGTACAAGAATTCAATCTATTCTTTACGTTTTGTTAGAGGTTGGGAATTATTGGATTTTCACACTGTTTTTTTTATGTATCGGATTTATATCAAACTTAAGACATAAGAAGGCATTAGTCTTACTTATAGCACCTATGTGTATTCATTTAGGTTTGTCGTATTTTAAATTATATCCTTTTGATAGACGGTTAATTTTGTATTTAATACCTCTGTTAGTTACGTTAGTGGCTGTAGGAATTTATAAAACCTATCAGTTTATAAATGAAAAAGGTGTTAAGTTGCCTGTTTATGTATTGCTAATTCCTTTAATTATCAATTTAGTAGCTGTGATTAAGTTAGTGCCAATTGAAAAAGAAGAGATTAAAAAAAGTATGTCATATATAAATTCTAATCTAGAAAGTGATGATGAGATTTATGTATATCGCGTGTCAAAAGTTTCTTTTAACTTTTACAAAGAAGACTATAACAAGATAGCGCATCATAAAGCTATATTTTATTCCGAAGTCGATCGAGAAAACTGGTCTAATCATGATATAGATTTAGAAAACTTAAAGCCCAATGTTTGGCTTGTTTTCTCACATACCAGAACAATTGATAAGGATAGTTTTACTGAGAAAGATTATATTTTAAATACATTGAAGACAAAGGGTTATATAATTGTAGACAATCAAGAGTTTGAAGGCACTTCAGTTTATAAAGTGGAAAAGTAAAGACTGAGAATCATGTTAAACAGATTCTCAGTCTTTATAGACCCAAATTTTCTTCTTGATTTCTTATATTAGCCAAAACAAAATATTAGACTATTGAACACCGAAGCTGAAGATTCATGGCTATATGTGATTTCATCCAAACGTAAATTAATTAATTTTAATTTTGAAGAGATATGGAGATATCGTGATTTGCTTATATTATTTGTTAAAAGGGATATTGTAACGGTTTACAAGCAAACCATATTAGGTCCGCTATGGTACATTATTCAGCCGCTTTTTACATCAGTTATATTTACTTTAATTTTTAATAAATTAGGTCAAATACAAACCAATGGCATCGATCCATTTCTCTTTAATTTAGCAGGTGTAACTGCTTGGAATTATTTTAAAGAGTGCTTAACAGGTACATCTAATACATTTACCTCTAACCAAAATATTTTTGGTAAAGTCTACTTCCCTAGAATTATACTTCCTTTATCTATAACGATATCCAATTTGTTGAAGTTTGGAATTCAGTTATTAATATTCTTTGGGTTTTGGTTATATTATTATAGTCAGGGTATGAATCTTAGTATAAATTCAGGGTATATACTATTATTTCCTATTTATGTCATAATGATGGGAATGTTAGGTCTTGGATTGGGAATGATTATATCCTCAATGACAACTAAGTATAGGGATTTAACAATCTTAGTTGGTTTTGCAGTGCAGTTGCTTATGTTTCTTTCAGCAGTACCTTATCCTGTTTCTGAAGCGAAAGCAAAGTTTTCAAAAAACATCGCATTATTTGTTGAATTCAATCCATTAACACAAATTATTGAAGGCTTTCGATTTATGTTATTAAATACAGGGTCATTTACATGGTTCGGCTTTTTTTATACCCTAGCAGTTTGTATCATCTTATTTTTAGTAGGATTATTGATCTTTAACAGAACAGAAAAAACATTTATTGATACCGTTTAATTAATGACTCAACCTAAAACTATTTTAGTAGCCGAAAACATAAGTAAGCAATACCGACTCGGAGTAGTTGGTACAGGTACTATTAGTCATGATTTAAATCGTTGGTGGAATCGTATACAAGGAAAACAAGACCCTTACTTAAAAGTAGGAGACACTAATGATCGAAGCACTAAAGCTAATAGTAATTATGTTTGGGCTTTAGAAGATATTAATTTTGAAGTTAAACAAGGCGAAGTATTAGGGATTATTGGAAAAAATGGTGCTGGAAAATCCACCTTGTTAAAATTATTATCTCGTGTAACAAGTCCTACTACTGGTGAAATAAAAACCAGAGGAAGAATAGCATCTTTACTTGAAGTAGGTACAGGGTTTCATCCAGAACTTACAGGACGTGAGAATATTTATCTCAATGGAGCAATTCTTGGAATGACCAAGGCCGAAATTAAGGTTAAAGAAGATGAAATTGTAGAGTTTAGTGGTTGCGAACGTTATATCGACACACCAGTTAAACGTTATAGTAGTGGTATGCGTGTGCGTTTAGCATTTGCTGTTGCGGCACATTTAGAACCTGATATTTTAGTTATTGATGAAGTTTTAGCTGTTGGTGATGCCGAATTTCAAAAAAAGGCCATCGGTAAGATGCAAGACATTTCTAATAGTGAAGGCCGAACTGTTTTATTTGTAAGTCATAATATGGCAGCCGTCAAAAGTCTATGTACTAGAGCACTTGTTTTAGAGCATGGTAAAATTGTATTTGAAGGCTCACAAAATGATGCAGTTAATTTTTATTTATCTACTGAAAAACATAAACATCAAATAAATTTAGCAAGTAGAACTGATAGAAAAGGAAACCAGAAAATGAAAGTAAGTAATGTTTCATTTTTTAATAAAAAAGGGGATGAAGTCTATGAAGTGATTTCTGGAGACTATCTTAAAATTAGAGTTTCTTTAGAAAAACATAAACCGGTCAATTATAAAAAATTATTTATTGGCATCAATTTTATTGATCCTAATATGAATTTTTCACTATCCTATGTCAATGATGAAATGGGATTTTCATTTGCCGATTTAGAACAGAAAGATACCTTCGAACTCGAAATACCAAACCTCTATTTGAGAGCACGTGATTATAGTTTAAGACTATTAATTACTGAAAATGATACTAATGCTCATAATTTTATTGACCTCATTGAGAATGCAGCATCTTTGAATATTTTGGCAGGTGATATATGGGGTTCTGGTAAATTAAATAGAACTGGGAGTATTGCAATATTACCAGGAAGTTTCAATATACCTGATTAATATGAATATCCTAAAACGTTTATTTAGATTAAAAACTAAAGGTAATTTAGTGAAAGTGTATTCGCATCCACGGTCAGGTACACATTTCGTGGAAGCTTTTTTGGCGAAAAATTTTTATAATACTAAAAATTTGAAAATCTCACCAATTACTTGGGGACATTGGTCAAATAGAAAAACAAAACAAGCGGGAAATCCTTATGGTAAATTATTTGGTAACCATTATTTCGCGAATAGAAATGTAAATGATATTCCAAAAGTTTACATTATGCGCGATGGTCGCGCTGTAGCCTATTCTGTTTGGAAAACACCTAATTTTTTACATTCTGATTTAAAAGATTTATCTTTTTCAGAGTTTTTAAAAACAAAAATAGATTGGTATGGTACACCTTCAAAACAAGTTGAGCCTTGTCAAACAATTATAGAACATTGGATAGATCATGTTAAAAGTTGGCAATTATTAGAAAAAGAAAATTCTAATGTGTTAATTATAAACTACGAAGCTTTGGTTGATGAGCCATATGTGCAGTATAAAAAAATTCATGATAAGTTTTTTAAACAGCAAAAATTGCTTACTATTAATCAACTTGAAACAGTGAAATCTCCAGTCGGACTTTTGCCTAATAAAGCGATTAAGGATAGTTGGAGAGACGTTTTTAATGATGAAGACGAAGTTTATGTTTCATCTATTTTAGTCAAATGCAATTTTAATATAGAATTATAGCTGTTCGTTGTAACAGTTAAACTGTAAACCATGATATATTTATTAAAGAAAATAAAAAACAAACTTTTTAAAAAGAACAAGTTGACCAAAAAAGAACAACGTCATAAGCTTGTTGGTTCTGCTAAATCTTGGAAACTAAAACAAGATTTCCAAATATCATTTCTTTTAAATCAAGGTTTGAAACCTTCAGATAAACTTTTAGATATAGGTTGCGGTACTTTAAGAGGAGGTATTCCAATAATTAAGCATTTAAATGAAACTCATTACTATGGTGTTGATGTAAGAGAAGATGTATTAATAGAAGGCATAAAAGAATTGAAGCATGAAGGGCTACAATATAAAAAACCTAAATTATGTAGTTTTAATAACTTTAATGAACTTGAATTTGATGATAAATTTGATGTAATATTTGCATTCTCAGTTTTAATTCACCTTCAAGATTCAATTTTGGAAGATTGTTTATTCTTTGTAAGTAAACAACTAAATGATTCTGGATCATTTATGGCTAATGTCAACATTGGGGAACGGCCAACAGGAAGCTGGTTAGAGTTTCCAGTAATGTTTAAATCTATAGAGTTTTATGAGCAATTAGCTCAAAAAGCTGGCTTATCTGTGAAACAATTAGGGACAATAAAAAGTTTAGGTCATAATTCTAACGATGAATTATCGAATAATCAAATAATGCTTGAATTTAAGAGACTCTAGTTTAGCTAACATATGAAACAGCCACTTAAAATAGCTATTGTTGTTGGTACGTTTCCAGTGGTATCTCAAACATTTATTGTAAATCAAATTAATACACTTATAGATTCTGGTCATAGAGTAAGCCTTTATGCTTATAAAAAAGGAGAAATCGATAGTCTCCATGAGTCTCTAAAAAAACATGATTTATTAAAAGAAGTTATTTATTTAAGAAAAAATACTCCTAAGAACCTTCTTCGTTTTTTTGAATTTTTTGTTTGGACATTTAAAAATCTATTTAAGATAAGGTGGCGACGTTATTTTAAAACTATAAACGTTTTTAAATATGGAAAAAAAGCCTATTTGTTAAGCCATTTTTTTGCAATTAAATGGAGTCTCATTCAAGACGACTTTGATATTATTCATATACATTTTGCACATAATGCTAGGCTAATTTCCTATTTAAAATCTGTTGAGTTATTTTCAAGCAAAACAAAATTGGTTACAACGTTACATGGCTATGATTTAGTTCCTAGTAAGTCCGAATTTTATAAAGATGCTTATAGCATTGTATTTGAGCAAACAAATATGATTACTGTAAATTCGTTGTACTTAAAAAAACAATTGCAAATATTACAACCACAACTTAATACAATTAATGTACTGCCAGTAGGTTTGGACACAACGTTTTTTTCTAAAACACAACCAAAAATAAGGTCTAACTTTTTCGATATCGTATTCTGCGGAAGACTTATAGAGTTAAAAGGCCCTGAGATTGCCATAGATATTGTTGATGTATTATTAAAAAAAGGGCACACTAAAATAAGGTTGCATATGATTGGTGATGGACCATTATACAAGCATTTGGATGAAATAATTAAGGATAGAAGTTTACAAAATCATGTGTTTTTGAAAGGCGCTCAAACCCAAGAAATTATTAAAAAAGAATTAGAAGAAGCTGATGTTTTGATTATGCCAGGAATTCCAGATCCTAAATCTGGTCAAGAAGAAGCACAAGGTTTGGTGATACAAGAAGCACAAGCTATGGAGTTACCCGTAGTTGTATCTGATGTAGGTGGAATGAAATATGGCTTGATACCAGATGAATCAGGTTTTGTTGTAAAGGCTAATGATATTAATGCTTTTGTAGATGCTTTAGAACTGTTGATTTTAGATGAGACTTTAGGTTTGCAAATGGGAAAAAAGGGGATGCAATTTGTAAAAGAAAAGTTTGACAATATTGTGTTGACGCAACGTTTGTTAGAATTATATAACCAAGCTATTAAAACAATTTGATAATGTTAGAGAAATTAACCACACAGCAGTATAGGGAATCTTATTCCGCAACTAGACAGATTAATAAAGAACGTCTTATGAGTGTGTATTCATATTACGATTCATTCTGGGGTTTATTTATTGATGACAAAAAAAGTAATCAAACGCTTATCGAAATAAATGATTTCCTAATTAGCGTGTATCGAAGACTTATTTTTAAAGCTCATAGATTATTCCTTAAGTTTGTCGTGAACCCATACTTAATGAAGCGTCCTTCACGATTTCTTTCGGTTTCTATTATCGTAGCATTTGAAAAACATTAATTATGTGTGGATTTTTAGCTGAGTTTTCATTTGATAATCAACCCGTATCAAATTCAAGAGATTTTAATACATTATTAAACCTTTCAAAGCATAGAGGCCCAGATAATACAGCTGTTTTTCAAGATAAAAACTTCCAACTTGGATTTAATCGTTTGGCAATTTTAGATACTTCAGATAAAGGGAATCAACCCAAAATAAGTCCAAATGGTAGATATCATATTGTCTTTAATGGCGAAATTTATAATTTCAAATATTTAGCTGAAACGTATCAATTTACAAACCTTAATTCATCTTCTGATACCGAAGTGATTATTCATCTTTTAGATAAAGTTGGGGTTCAAAAAACTATTGAATTGTTAAACGGAATGTTTGCTATTACCATTGTAGACATCATAACTAATATGGTTTATTTAGCAAGAGATTTTGCGGGTATTAAACCCTTGTTTTATGGTAAAAATAAACACGGTATCGTCTCTGCATCTCAATTTAATCAGGTGTATAAGCATTCTTGGTTTAAAAATGATTTGCAATTGCGATCAGATATAATGAAAGAGTATTTCGGATTTGGCTATATGCAAGCGCCTAACACAATTTATGAACATATTTTTCAAGTCAATCCAGGTGAATTGGTTCAAGTTGATAGCTTCGGAAATATTAACAAAACACAAATTGTTGCGTTTGAAAAAGAAATCAAACCGAGAACATCTAGTCCCAACACAAATTTAGAAAATGTAATAAAGGATGCAGTAGATCGGCAATTGGTAAGTGATGTTTCGGTAGCTACGTTTTTAAGTGGCGGAATTGATAGTCCGTTAATTAGTGCCTATGCAAAAGAAGCAAAACCAGATATTGAAGCGTTTACACTCAAAGTTGATGATCCAAAACTTAATGAAAGTGCTATTGCTATAAATTATGCAGAAGCCTTACAATTAAAACAATTTGTTGTAGCAATTGAAGATTCAGATATTTTGAAAAGCATAGATGATCATTTCGAAGCATATACTGAACCTTTTGGTGATTACTCAAGTATTCCAACATACGTTATTACTAGAGAAGCAAAAAAGCGACATACAGTTATGTTGTCTGGTGATGGTGGTGACGAATTGTTTTTTGGGTATCCTAGAATGCGTGATGTTTTAAACAAACGATTTTGGTTTAAAATACCATTACAACTCAGAGTATTTTTAGTAAGAATCACTAATACTTTAGGAATTACAAAAACCTGGGCACCTTACTTTAAAACATTTAATGATTTTATTACGAATAAACAGCTTCATTTGCCTAAGGCCACATTAGATAAAGTGTTTCCTGATATCACATTTTCTGAAGATATGAAATTACGTTATCAGTTTAGTAACTCTTCAAGAAAAAATCTTTTGCAACAATTGCGATGGAATGAGTTTTATGCACACCTGCAACGTGTTTTAATAAAAGTTGATCGTGCGAGTATGCAACATAGTTTGGAGGTTCGTGTTCCGTTTTTAGATAAAGAGAGTATTTCTAGAGCGTGGCAATTGAATAGTCGTTTAAAAGATAAAACAGAACTAAAAAAAGAACTCAAAACCTTATTGTCTAAGAAGGTTCCAAGTACGCTTATTAATAAAAAAAAGATGGGATTCTCTGTGCCTTTGTATGATTGGCTTCATAACGATTTGAAATCAGATGTAAAGACCTGGGTTTTTGAACGGCCATTTTATGGTGAAGATATTATGGATGTGTCTGTTTTACAGCAATATGTTAGTGATTTTTTTGATGGAAAACATAATAATTCTTGGGGTGTTTGGCATATTTATGCTTGGCAAAAATGGGCAAGTCTCCATGTTTAAATAAAAATGATACTTATATGTTTTAATATCGCTTTCCGAAGTTTTTACTGCTAAATCTGGAAATAAAATTCCTATATTCGTATGCGAATTTATGAAGCACATTAGAACTCAAATATTACCTTCCAAACAGAGTTTTGCTAAGATTAAAGCTCCACATGAGCTCGATTTAAAAGCTATTGCTATTTTCGTGGCTACAGGCTTTTTTTTAGATACAGATACGTATTATAAAGATGAAGTTTGCTTGTTGCCAGGTCATGATCATACTATTGATGATGATGGATTTCTTATTGAAAGTAAACCATGGTTTAATTGGCATTACACACCTAGAAAAATCACTTTTGATCAAGCGCTTACCGAATATGAAAGCTTATTAAAAACCATAACGAAAGAACAAGTCGGCGATTCTAAAGTTATATTGCCACTGTCTGGAGGTTTAGATAGTAGGAGTCAAGCGCTTATTTTTAAAGGATTGCCAAATGAAGTGCAATCGTATAGTTATTCTTTTAAAGGCGGATTTTCAGAACATAAAATAAGTGAAAAGGTAGCTGGTGCTTGTGGTTTTAAATTTAAGGCGTTTCAAATTGGACCAGAATATTTATGGGATGATATTGAAGAATTAGCCACTATAAATGGTTGTCTTTCAGAGTTTACTCACCCAAGACAAATGGCTGTTTTAAAAGACCTAAAACAAATGGAAGGTCGAATTTCTCTTGGGCATTGGGGCGATGTTTTATTTGATAGAGGTGTTCCTGAAGGGATTCAGAATAAAGATATTATACCATTATTGTTTAAGAAAATGGTTAAGAAGGATGGTTTTGAACTCGCCAAAAGATTATGGGGCGCTTGGAAAATTGAAAGTGATTTTAAGACGTATTTTATTAAACGATTAGAAACCGCATTAGCAAAAATTGAAATCGATAATGTAAGTGCAAAAGTTAGAGCATTTAAAACCTCACAATGGGCACATCGATGGACAACTACTAATCTTGCTATTTTTGAAGCAGCACATCCTATTTGTTTGCCTTATTATGATAATCGAATGTGTGAATTTATTTGTACACTACCAGAAGAATATCTTGCAGACAGACGTATGCAGTTGGCACATTTAAAAAAAGATGACACCTTATCAAGTATAACATGGCAAGATCAAAAGCCATTTAATATTAAAAATTATAAGTATAATAAATCACCTTATAATTTACCATATCGTATTGTCAATAAATTAAAGAGAGAATGTAACGGGTTTATTGGGAAACCTTATATTCAACGTAATTTTGAATTACAATTTTTAGGAACAAAAAATGATGAGAATTTGAAACGTTATTTGTTTTCAGAATCTTATCTTGAGTTTATTCCAGAAGACATAATTAGAGATTTTTATGATAGGTTTAAAAATGAAGATGTTGTTTATTATTCACATGCTGTAAGTATGCTTTTAACACTATCGCTTTGGAATAAAAAATATTATAAAAATTAGCAATGAAGTTATCTGTTGTCATACCTGCTTATAATGCAGCTCAGTTTATCGAAAGCTCTTATCAAAGTATTATTAATCAAAATATTGATGATATTGAGATTATTTATGTCGATAATAACTCAACTGATGAAACTTCAGATGAGATAAAAAAACTTCAGCAAAAAGATAAAAGAGTATCATTCTATTTTCAATCTAAACAAGGCGCAGCACCAACTCGTAATAAAGGACTTGTAAATGCTAAAGGCGAGTATATTTATTTTTTTGATGTAGATGATGGTATTTATCCTAATGCTTTATCTAAAATGATAGCGGTATTAGATGTCTATAAAAATGTTGAAGCTGTCGTTGGGAAAATGGTGAAATCGCAGCATGATATTGATACGACAAAAAAACCAAATGATGAAACGTTTGATGTTACTGTAAACTCTAAACCATATTGGGGTTTAGTATGGTTTTCAGATTTGAGTCAAGTTGTTGGTCCACCAGCATTTATGTATCGTAGAAGGGTGTTTGATACGATTGGAATTTATAATGAAGATTTAAGAATAGGTCAAGATACAGCATTAGATATCAAATTAGGAATGACTTGCGATATCGCTTTTATAGATATGTACGTTTATATGTATTATAAACACACAGACTCTACAATAGAAAAGAATAAAAAAAGTACGCCACGTGCATTCATGCAATGGCCAAGACTCGTAAAAGAGCATTTGCCTTTTTATTTAGAAAATAAAACACCTATAGCGTTCGATAAATTGCTTTTTGAGCAATTATATAAAGTCATGGGGAAGCAAGTTTCCTTTACGAAAGGATTTTATAAAAGGAAAGCAATTAAAAAGGATTTATTAAAACAAGTGTCTTTAGTAGAGATTCCGTTTTTAATTCGTTTTTTTATGTCTATTTTGGTTGTATTCCCATTATCTTCTGTTTTTAAATTTTATGGTTATTATTTAGTGCCTTATATTGTAAAAAAAATATAGCTTTTAGTCGTTCATGATATCACTTTTAAAACATGCTCACAGAAAATACCTTATTACTAGATTGTATTCGAAGTATGTAAGTAATAATTTAATTATTCAAGAAGATATTGAACAAACTGTTAGTGTTAGAGGTTGTACCGTTAATCCCAATACTATAGAAAAGAAATTTCATCATTTGATGTTGTATTATCCTGAATATGCACATATCTTCTTCTGGAGAATAAACCAAAGGTACCACCGATGGAAAAAACACTTCACAAAAGATTTTAATTGTAAAATTTTTGGAAGTACTAAAATTGATGGCGGTTTAATGTGTTATCATCCATTCGCAACCGTTATCAATGCAAAATCTATTGGTAAAAACTTTGAGTTTAGAAATAGCTTAACTATTGGAAATAAAAATAATGATAATGCATTAGTTCCTGTAATTGGAAATAATGTTGTTGTTGGTGCTAATGTTGTAATTATTGGCGCTATTACTATTGGCGACAATGTAATTATTGGCGCAGGTTCTGTAGTTGTAAAAAATGTACCATCAAACTCTGTTATTGGCGGAAATCCAGCTAGAATAATTCGATCTTTAAATAATGAATAAACGAATTCGAATCCTTTTTACAATTTCAAATTTTAATACTGCTGGAAGCGGTAAAGTTGTTTACGATTTAGTTAATGGTTTAGATAAATCTAAATTTGATATTCATATTGCTTGTGGTGATAATAAAGGTGTCTTTTTTCAAACCGTAGAGGCCTTAGGCTTACCAATTCATATTATTGAAACAAAGACAGCATATAGACCCTATTATTCATTATTATCAAGAATATCAAGAGTTTCTAAATTTTATAAAACTCATGATTTTGATGTTATTCATTCGTGGCAATGGAGTAATGATTGGACGGAAGCTTTGGCTGCAAGATTAGTTGGTAAAAAATGGATCTATACAAAAAAAGCCATGGGCTTTAATAAGCATTGGAAGATTAAGAGTTTTTTGGCACATTATATTGTTACAATTAACAATGAAATGCAACAGTATTTTCCAAATAAAAAGGCTCAAAAATTAATTCCATTAGGGATTGATACAAGTTATTATAGTCCAGAACATTTTATCAAAGAGCCTTCAAAATCATTTCGTATAATTACTGTTGCAAACTTAGTTCCTGTTAAAGGTATCGAAGTTTTAATTCAAGCCATTCATAGTTTAAATGATAAATCGATTACGCTATCTGTATTAGGCGATTGTGATAATGAATATGGCGAAAATATGCAACAATTATGTGAGGGTTTAAAAATGTCTGATCAAGTTACTTTTTATGGTAAAAAATTGGATGTGCGATCATATATCGCGCAATCTGATATGTATGTAATTCCAACTTTAGATCAAGGTAGAAAGGAAGGCATGCCAATGGCATTGGTTGAAGCAATGTGTATGGGTATTCCTCTTTTAGGTTCTAATATTACTGGAATTAATTTTGTCCTGAAAGATTTTAATGAATTGCTATTTCCAGCTGAAGATGCAAAGGCACTTAGCGAAAAAATTAAGCATATGAAATCTTTAGATGTCGAAACAAGACATGCAATTGGGCAAAATTTGAGGCACTATTGCATTGACCATTTTTCCATGAAAGATTTCATTACAGCTCATGAGCATTTATATACTAAATTAGTCATCTCATAGTATGGCAAATTTCAATAAGCATATTGTTATTGTTGGAACAGCTAGAAGTGGAACCAGTTGGTTGTCTGAAACGATAGCTTCACAGCATCGTTATCGTATGTTATTTGAACCAGAACATGATACCCAAACTAAAAAAGGGTATTTGTTATGTGATAAATGGATCTTGTCTAAATCTGAATCTAAAGACGCACATCAATATTTAAGACGTGTTTTTAATAATAAAGTTGATTGTGACTGGATCGCTCAAAACAGCAATAGAAAACTAAAAAGACATCTTTGGCCATTTGTACCCAAAAAATATATTATAAAGTTTGTAAGAGCTAATTTATTGGCCGAATTTATTAATAAAACGTATCATATCCCTGTAATACATCTTATCAGAAACCCATATGATGTGATTACATCACAACAAAAAGTTAAGTTTCCGTGGCTTTATGATTTATCACATTTTGCTAAACAAGATCGATTGGTTCAGCTTATTAAAGATAAATTCAATTTTGATATTACAACATATATCGAGTTGTCTGATGTAGAACGGTTAACTTTGAGATGGTGTATTGAAAATGTATTGCCTATTGAAGTATTTGAATCCTATTCTAATCATGTAAAACTTATTAGATATGAAGATTTATTTTCTAATATAGAGGTGTTTTATAATTTATGTCATGAATTTCAAATAGAACCCATAAAAAACTTAGAGGATTATTATAAGAAACCATCCTCTAAAACACATTCAGAAAGTGATATTCTCTCAGGAAAAAAGGGAGAAACTAACTTGCCTGAATCAGAATTAATTCAAATCAATAGAATTTTAGATACTTTTAAAACAAAACTGTATCCTAAAAAAAATATGACATAATAGCTTATGCTTTTTAACTCTGTAGATTTTGCGATTTTTTTACCAATAGTTTTTATACTGTATTGGTTTGTTGCGAAAAAGCAATTAGAATTTCAAAATGCATTGCTTGTTGTTGCCAGTTATGTGTTCTATGGTTGGTGGGATTGGCGCTTTTTATCACTAATACTATTTAGTACACTTGTTGATTTTTTTATAGGAATATACCTCAGTAAAACGTCTAATAATCAAAAACGTAAATATTTGCTATGGGTGAGTATTACTGCTAATTTAGGACTTTTAATGTTCTTTAAATATTATAATTTTTTTGTAGACAATTTTAGTAGTGCATTTACATTTTTTGGATCAGAAATTCAGCCCGATACCCTTAATATTATTTTACCTGTTGGGATTAGTTTTTATACATTTCAAACATTAAGTTATACGATAGATATTTATAGAAAGAAATTAGAACCAACGTCTAGTTTTATTCAATTCGCGGCTTTTGTGTCTTTCTTCCCGCAATTGGTAGCAGGACCAATTGAACGTGCTAAACAATTATTACCACAGTTTAATATAAAGCGAACCTTTGACAGTGACTTTGCAATGAGTGGTGTTTATCTCATTATTTGGGGATTATTTAAAAAGGTCGTTGTTGCAGATAATTGTGCCTTTTTTGTAAATCAAATATTTGATGGCAGTTCAAATTTTTCATCAGTAGAATTGTTCTTAGGGGCTGTTTTATTTGGATTTCAAATTTATGGTGATTTTTCAGGTTACTCCGATATAGCTATTGGTGTTGCAAGATTATTTGGATTTTCTTTAATGGTGAATTTCTCATTCCCTTATTTCTCGAGAGATATAGCTGAGTTTTGGAGACGCTGGCATATTTCATTGTCAACATGGTTTAGAGATTATTTATATATTCCACTAGGAGGATCGCGAGGAACGTATAGTAAACGTATCCGTAATGTCTTAATTGTATTTCTTGTAAGTGGTTTTTGGCATGGTGCTAACTGGACGTTTATAATTTGGGGAGGCATTCATGCACTTTTATTTTTACCATTATTATTGGTTAATAAAAATAGAACCTATGTAAATAGTAGTCGGATGACATTTCAGCAACTACCTAAAATAGCACTAACATTTATCTTAGTTACTTTAGTTTGGATTTTCTTTAGAGCAGATAATGCATCAATAGCGATACACTATATTGGAGATATTTTTAGCTTTAATGGCACTTCAGTAGCCATGTTTTATAAAAATAGTAAGTCTTTATTATTCAGTGCAATTATAATTATAGGAGTAGTAACCATGCTTGGTTTTGAGTTTTTTGCGTCTCAAAAAAACAAGAAAGAAGTGACTTTGTCTCCTTATATGGCTATTTTTATAGCAATCCTTATTACTTTTATGGGTGTATTTAAAAACCCTTCGGATTTTATTTATTTCCAATTTTAGCTATGAAATTATTTTTGAAGAAATTAGGTGTTCTATGTATTGGCTTTCTTGCCCTAGCATCAATTTTGTCTTTTGGAAGTTTGTGGGCTTTAAGGCAATCTAGTTTTTATAAACCTTCATTTCTAGCTAATGAGATTAAAGAAACACGTTTTGACTATATTATTTTAGGAGCAAGTAATGGATTAACAACGCTTAATACCAAACTGATAGATTCAATGTTGCCTATTAGAGGGCTTAATTTATCTATGGATGACACCTCAATTTCTAGTCAGTTTTTAATGCTGCAACATTTTTTAGCTGAAGGTAAGCTCACAAAGTATTGTGTTTTGGCTTCTAACCCTAGTAGTTTGGATTTTAAAAGAAATACTATTAATGATAATGATTATAGATTTTTGATGTATAATAATCGCGATTACGTTAGCGATTATTATAAACAATTTTCTAGTAGAAGGGCACATATCTTGTACTATTCAAAATGGATGCCCGCTTTAGGGATGTCTTATTATAATGCAGAGTTATTTTATCCGTCTTTAAATAGTCTCATAAAACCTAAACGAAGAAATCGTTTTGACGATAAAGGGAATTATACCTATCCTGTTTTTCATAGTCAAGATGAAGAAATAACTAATTTTGAAGATATGCCAATTCAATTTTCAAATCGTTTTGTATCCAAAATAAAAAAACTATGTGAGGATAATAACATCAAATTTATATGCTACATTCCACCGATGAAAGCAAAAAAAGCTCAAATAAACTCCTCAAAATATAAAGTAATTAATCATAGTAATGCGTTAACAAATACTAAATATTTTTATGACGTTATTCATGTGAATTCTTTAGGGAGAAAAGCTTCAAGTATTAATTTTGCAAACACTTTTTCGACCTATATAAAAAATAATTTATAATCATTTGTGAAGCATAAACTCAAAATAGCAATCTATTCAGGAGAAATACCAAGTACTACGTTTATTGAACGTCTCATTGTAGGTTTGTCAAATAAAGACTGCGCTATATTGCTTTTTGGACGCGTAAAAAAAGCAGTTAAATACAATGATAATGTTATTGTAAAAGGATATAAATCAGGTAGAATACAAAAAGGAATATACTTATTAGTCTACAGTTTTTTATTAACATTCTTTAGAAATAAAGACAAGAAAAAACTAGATCAATTATTAAAATCCCAGTCTCGAGATAGCATGTATGATAAAGTGAAATGCTATCCTGTACTTTGGCATAAACCAGATATATTTCATATTCAATGGGCTAAAGGGCTTTCAGAATGGATGTGGGTAAAGACATTTGGTATTAAACTCGTTTTAAGTTTGCGTGGCGCTCACATCAATTATTCACCAATTGCTGATGCTAAGTTAGCAGCAATGTATCACAATCATTTTCCAAATGTTGATGGTTTTCATGCGGTGTCAAAGGATATTGCTAAAGAGGCTGTGAAATATGCAGCTCATGAAGAAAAAATTAAAGTCGTATACAGCGGATTAAACGTAGAGCTATTTACGAATACTCAAAAAGTAGAATCAAATCAATCTTCTGTTTTTAATGTTATTTCTGTAGGACGTCCACATTGGAAAAAAGGATATGGTTATGCTTTAGATGCTTTTAAACAGCTTAAAGAACAAAACTTTCAATTTAAATATACAATTGTTGGTGGTGTCAATTTAGAATTGATTTATCAAATAAAAGAATTGGGTTTAGAAAATAACATTATTAGCATCGAGCAAGTTCCTTTTAGCGAAGCGCAGCGACTCATAAAAGCATCAGATCTATTGTTTTTACCCAGTATGGAAGAAGGCGTTGCTAATGTCGTTTTAGAAGCTATGGCTGCAAAAAAAATAGTTTTAACAACTAATTGTGGAGGTATGGAAGAAGCTGTTGTTGATGGGGTTAATGGTTTTGTAACACCTATAAGGAATTCTCATAAAATGGCTGAAAAAATAGTAGAGATAAGTCAGATTTCAAATCATCAAAAACAACAAATCACGAGTAAAGCCTTAGAGACCATTCAAAAGCAACATACCGAAGAACGTATGGTTTTAGGGATGTTAGATTTATATAACAATTTATGAAGCAACAACAACATTCTATAATTACAGTAGGTATTGTTTTGTCTTCAGTACCAGGTTATTCTGAAACATTTTTTAGAAATAAAATTAACGGCTTACAACAAAACGGAATTAATGTTATTTTATTTGTTGACATGTTTTCACATGAGTCTATAGATTTGCCATGTAAAATAGTGTCTGCACCAAATTTTGGTAAAACTATATTTTCTAGGTTAAAAGCAAGTATGATTGCTTTTAAATCTATTTGTATGTATCCCAAAAGGAGCATAAAACTCTATCAACTTGATAAAAAAGATGGTGTTCGTTTAAAAAACAGAATTAAAAACCTCTTGTTTAACCAATATTTGCTAAGTCAGAAATTAGATTGGTTGCATTTTGGTTATGGCATGTTAGCAAGTAATAGAGAGAATGTAGCAGAAGCTATCGGCTCAAAAATGGCAGTAAGCTTTAGAGGGTTTGATCTTTATCTTTCGCCTTTAAAACATAAAGGCTGTTACGATAAATTGTTTTCTAAAGACGTTAAGTATCATGTGCTTTCTCAAAAAATGAAACAAAATTTAGTGAGTTATAATATTTCCGAAGCTAATATTAAAGTGATTACACCAGCTATTAATACTCATCTTTTTCAAGAAATATCACAAGATCATACATCAAGAAAGGTTGTTAATATTACCTGTATTTCTAGACTTCATTGGGTTAAAGGGATTAACTACTTATTTGAAGCCTTATCAATTTTAAAACAAAATGGTATTGATTTTAAGTTTACTGTTATTGGTGATGGCGAAGAAAAAGAACGATTGGTGTTTTCTGCGCATCAATTTGGAATATTAAATGAAGTCATATTTACTGGGAAACTACCGCAAAAAGAAGTAGTAACTTATCTTAAGAAAACCGATATCTATGTGCAGTATAGTATTCAAGAAGGTTTTGGAAATGCGGTATTAGAGGCTCAAGCTATGGGTATATTTTGTATTGTATCTGATGCTGATGGATTACAAGAAAATATATTACATGAAAAAACAGGATTGGTTGTGCCCAAACGTAATCCTAAAGCTTTAGCCAAAGCTATAGAATATGTACATGGTTTAGATGCTAAAAAAAAGCAAAGCATCACGAAATGTGCTATTGATCGTGTTAGAAATGACTTTAATTTAGAAAAACAAAACACATTATTTTTTGAATTTTATAGGAAGTAATTCTATGATTTGTGCTTTGAAAATGTAATTTTGAAGAATGCTTGGTATATTCTTAATTATATCACTTACTATTGACCAATAAATATGTAATCATGACAAAGTATGAATTTATGCGTTGGGCGACTTTCCCAATGATGCCTACTCATTTATTAACAGTTAGGAATGACATAAAACGACTTTTAAAGTCTGGTAAAAAAACAACTCAAAACTTATCAATTCTTGATGTTGGTGGCCGAAAATCACCTTATACAATTAATCTGCCAGCAGATGTTACTTTGTTAGATGTGCCTCAAGAAAGTGGAACTCGAGAAGAATTAAATTTAGGTTTTACAGATCATATTTTATCGTCTATTCAAAAAAAACGAAGTAATATTTCAGATATCGTAATTCAAGATATGACAAAATCTAAACTTGAAGACGGTTCTTATGATGCTGTAGTTTGTATTGAAGTTATTGAACATGTAGAAGAAGATGATGTCTTTGTGAAAAATATAGCTAAGGTTATTAAAAAAGGAGGCTGGGCGTATTTTACGACACCTAACGGTGATTACATTAAAAATGAAGGTCCAGGAAAAAACCCTGACCATGTTAGACACTATACAAAAAAACAATTGCAAGCTGTATTAGAAAAATACTTTGATCATGTAGAAGTGAGATATGCTGTTAAAACAGGTAAATATCGTGTTTGGGGATTAAAAAGTTTTAAAAAAAGTAATCCTTTAGATCTGTTTAAATCTATTACAGGTAATATCATTAATAGGTTTCAATCTAAAGGTGTTGAAAATAAATCAATAAAAACAGCGCATTTAGTAGCTGTTGGTTACAAATAATTGATATCTTAAGTTGCTCTAATTAAGAGTTATTTAAATACTATTTGATGCGTGTAAAAAAAGAACTTAAGCGACTGCATTATTTTTTAAAACCGAAAGCAGAAAAATATAAAACTGGTAAGCTTTGTGGTGTGTCTTTAAATTTACTTCCTGGAACTTTAAGGCCTAAAGAAGATCAAGATGATGCTTGGTGGTTTTATCTTACCAAACATCATAATGTTGTTCTAGATTTAGGAGCTAATATTGGATATACGGCTTTATTAGCACTCATACAAGACCCGAAACGACAAATGATTCTTGTAGATCCCAATCCAGAAGCACTACAAAAAGCAGCTATGAATATTATTCAAAACGGTCTTGGATGTAGAGTACAATATCTTACTGCTTTTGTTGCTGATAAATTAGATGATACAGTTAAATTTTATACAGTAGGAGCAGGTGCTGCAGGAAGTATGTATGCTTCACACGCTGAAACCGCAGCTTCAGTAAATTCATTTATGGATGTTAATACAGTAACCTTAGATTATATTTATTCTTTTTATGGCATTAAGCCAGATTTAGTAAAAATAGATGTTGAAGGTGCTGAAACTTTAGTAATGAAAGCAGCCAAGCAATTAGCTGCCGAAACAAAATGTACTTTTTTTATTGAAATGCATGATGTTGAAAATTTAGGAATAGAAGCTGCTGGAAATTTAATGATAGAATGGTGTAAAGAAAATGATTATCATGCTTGGTATCTTAAAACAGCAGAAACACTAACATCAGGAAAGACTATAGCAGATAGAGGTAAATGTCATTTGCTTTTATTACCAATAGAAACAACATATCCAGAATATTTAAAAGCTATAAGTCAAAATAGTGCTCTCCCAAAATCAATTTAATGCTTTTTAGCTTCTTAAAATATTTGCAGCCAACTCATTATTTCCAACGCTACACGAAAGCTGGGAGGTCGATATTTCCAAAAGTAAATGAATTACCAGATTATATCATTAAGCAGTTAGAGCCAGATAGTCAGTTTAAATCACAACAGGCTATAACTTATGATTTGTCATGGCAAGCTATTCAGTTAGGTTATATTGGAGATGTTGCTACCTATGAAGGTTTTGATAGTTTACCATTAAGAGACAACTATCACTTTATTAGAAAATATTTTCACTCAGCTTGGGTGCTTTTTGTGTTAATACTTCGAGTAATTACATTTCATAATCCGTTTAAAGAATTTGATGCTTGGTTAAATACTCGTAATATTAAACAAGTTCGAGATAGTAAACAATCCATTGTTTATAATGATTGGAAGGATTTTAAATCACAATTAGTATCAGAAAACCCATTAATAAGTGTGGTTATTCCAACACTAAACAGATATGATTATTTAGAAGCTGTATTAAAAGATTTAGAACATCAAGATTATTCTAATTTTGAGGTTATTGTTGTCGATCAATCAGATAATTTTAATAGGGAGTTTTATAAAGCCTTTAATCTTAATTTTCAAGTTATCAATCAAAAAGAAAAAGCATTATGGTTGGCTAGAAATACAGCAATCAAAACAGCTAAAGGTGCATTCATTGCTCTATCAGAAGATGATGTGCGTATTAAACCAGATTGGATTAGGATGCATTTAAAATGTTTAGATTTTTTTAAAGCTAAAGTTTCAGCAGGTGTTTTTTATCCTGAAGGAAAACAGATCCCAAAGTCACGTTCGTTTTTTGCTATAGGTTCTCAGTTTGCTACAGGAAATGCAATGCTGTATAAAGATGTATTTAAAGACGTAGGTTTATTTGATAGGCAATTTGAAAAACAACGAATGGGAGATGGTGAATTTGGAATGCGACTATATCTTGAAAACATAAAAAGTATCTCCAATCCTTTAGCGTCATGTGTTGATGTTAAAGCAGGAACTGGTGGTTTGAGAGAAATGGGAAGTTGGGATTCTTTTAGGCCATCAACGTTTTTTGCTCCAAGACCAATACCAAGTGTGCTTTACTATTTCAGAACATATTATGGAAATACTTCTGCAAGACTAGCATTACTTAGAATAATACCAATATCAATATTTCCTTATCAATTTAAAAAGAATAAACCGTTGTTGTTATTAGGTTTAATTGTAACTATCTTGATTTTACCAGTCGTGTGTTATCAGGTTTTTAAATCTTGGAAATTAGCTACAAAAAAAATAAAAGAAGGCGCTTTAATTCAACCTTTAACGTGAGTCAATCTAATCGTAATATAGTCATTGTAACTTCCGAATTTCCACCACAGCCTGGAGGTATTGGAAATCATGCGTATAATTTAGCAAGCTATTTAAATCGCCATGGCTGTAATGTTAAAGTTATTGCAGATCAACGATCTAAAAATGGTAAGGAAGAAGCTGTTTTTGATCAAGAATTAGATTTTTTGGTAAAACGGATCAAGCTGTACAATTGGCGAATTGTAATGTATATAAAACGTATTTTACTTACATTTAAGTATTTTAAAAACGCGACACATATTATAGCTACAGGCAAGTTTTCACTCTGGAATGTTGCTTTTTGTAGTTTCTTTTTTAAACAGAAAATCATTGCGGTTATTCATGGCACAGAAGTAAATTTTAAATCATCACTACTTCGGAAATCTATAAATTTTTCACTTAAACGTTTTGATCAAATTGTAGCTGTTTCTAACTATACAAAAAAGTTTGTAACGCATTTAAATAAAGATATTGTAGTAATTCCTAATGGTATTGATAGTTCTAAATGGCATAATTCTAAGGCTCAAATATTATTAAAAGGCCAACCAGTATTAATTACAGTGGGTCGAGTAAGTTCAAGAAAAGGGCAGTTAAATGTGATTAAGCAATTACCTGAGCTTATCAAAAAATTTCCTGAGTTGCATTATCATTGTGTTGGTATTCCTACAGAGGTAGATCGGTTTCTGAAAGTTGCTAAATCGTTAGATGTGTCTTCTCATGTGACATTTCATGGAAGTGTAGACGATAACCAATTAAAACAAACACTTGAAGCTTCTGATGTTTTCGTTATGTTAAGTACCGAGAGTGCTACAGGTGATGTGGAAGGTTTCGGAATTGCTATTTTAGAAGCTAATGCTATGGGAATTCCTGCTCTTGGAGCTACAGGATGTGGTATTGAAGATGCTATTAATCCCCATAGTTCTGGAATTTTAATTGAAGTAGACGATTCAAACCAATTTATAAATGGGATTACTGAGATTTTAGCTGAACGGTCTAAATTTAAATATGGAGCAGTAACTTGGGCAAAAACTCATGATTGGAATACAATTATAAACCAATATTTAGTATTATTTGAATGAAAGTATTAACTATAATTTCTCATACAGAACATTATAAAACAGCCAATGGCACCATTTTAGGCTTAGGGTCAACTGTGACCGAAATTAATAATTTATTGTCAGTGTTTGATGAAATACATCACGTGGCAATGTTGCATTCAAATCCTCCTCCTCCAAGCGCATTGCCTTATTCATCTAATAAAATTGTATTCATTCCAATTCAAGCTGTAGGAGGATCACGTTTAAAGGACAAAATCTCAATATTATGGAATGCCCCTAGAGTTATTAATACAGTAAGAAAAGCATTAAAGCAAAGTGATTGTTTTCAATTTAGAGCGCCAACAGGAATTGGTGTTTTTGTAATCCCGTATTTAGTGTTTTTTAGTTCAAAAAAAGGCTGGTTTAAATATGCAGGAAACTGGAATCAAAAAGCGGCACCAATGGCTTATAGATTTCAAAAATGGATGCTTAAAAATCAAAATCGATATGTGACAATTAATGGTCAATGGTCAAATCAGCCTAAACAATGTCTGACTTTTGAAAACCCGTGTCTCACAATGCAAGAGCTTGAAAAAGGAAACATGTTTGCTATGCAAAAATCGATTGCAGAAAGTCTGATTGATTTTTGTTTTGTTGGTCGACTAGAAAAAGAAAAGGGTATTAGCATATTAATTGAAGCGTTTCATAACCTGAGTGATGATGATAAAGGAAAAGTCCGAAGTATTCATATTGTAGGTGATGGTAAAGACAGACTTGATTATCAAGAACTGGCGAAAAAAACGAATTTGAATTTTGTTTTTCATGGGTTTTTGTCAAGGTCAGATGTTCATGAAATTTATATAAATTCTCATGCTATAGTACTGCCGTCAGCATCAGAAGGGTTTCCAAAAGTAATAGCTGAAGCTTTAAATTATGGTTGTATACCTGTAGTGTCTAATGTTTCGGGAATTTCGCATTATGTTAAAGATAACGAAAACGGATTCTTATTAGATGCTATTTCAGCTAAGAGTGTACAGACTAAATTGCAAAATGTGTTACGCTTGTCATCTCAAGATTATTCTAAAATGATAGCTTCTAGAAGAGAAAACATTGAAAAATTCACTTACAAATACTACAATAATAGAATTAGTAACGAACTAATTAAATAACTCTTTTATTTAGAATTGACTAAAAATTTATATGGTTTTATTGGACGCTTCTTTTGAGTAAAATAATTGAGATGTTTTAATTGAAAACTATTGTATGTAAAGCAATATGCTTGTTTGATTTATGAAAATTCACATTTTAAATTCATGATTTTTTAAGTGATGACATTAGCAAAAGTTTTAACTTCACCAAACTTAATTGACTTAGAGTGGAATTGAATGTCGTTTAAGAAAAGTAAACCGAAAATTTTTCACTAAAAAAAAACTTTAATTCATTATTAAATTTTTGTAAAGTGCTGATTTATTAGGTGTAACTAAAAAAAAAATTCTATTTTAGCCTTTGCTATTGATCTAATTATTATTGATGAATTTAAAAAAAATACTTTGGACCTTCAAACGTCACCCTTTCTTGTATTTAACAAGGTTTAGACTATTATCAAAAAATTCAAACATAAGCGAAATAAAAGATTTTACTTATAATTATGTGAATAATAAAACTGATATTCCTGAGTATTTTCATAAGGTTAATATAACTATTTTCAAGGATGAAAAACCAAGTTCAGATTTAGATCTGGTTAAAAAAATAAGCTCATGGCTTCTGAATAATATAAAAGGAGGACCTGGATTAAGTGTGCCATCTGACGAGGCGCTTAAAATTATGCTTGAAGGTAAAGGAGGTGTCTGTAGTGATATGGTTCAGATTTTTAATAATTTTTGTGTTATAAATGATATAAAAGTTAGAGAATGGGGAGTAACAAGAGCCCCTTTTAATAGGGAATATGGAGGGCATTCATTTAATGAAGTGTATTGTAAAGAACTTGGTAAATGGATTTTGATTGATGTTTCTTACTGTACAATGTTTTTTTATGAAGATCAACAAATTCCTCTGTCTGTTATAGAACTCTACCAATTATTAAGAGAGAATAAAAATGTTCACTATAAGGCATTTAATAATAATAAAACGCCTAATAAGGCAAGTGTTGAGAAAAATTATTTAAATCCAGATACTATTCCTTTTTTGATTTGCAATTACTCAAATAAAACGTATGATTCTTTTTTAAAATTTTCTAGGCCACTGATACCTATTTTTATGATTCATTTTGTTTTATATACTATTTCTAAAAGTTATTACTATAAATTTCCTTTAGATGATTATAAAAAGATATTTTCGTAGCACAATTAGTTTTCTTTTTATTACAATATTCTTAGTAGGATATTTCTAATAATAATAATAATAAAAAGATAAGCATTATTTAAAGTAACATTGAAAACGAATACTTCATACATAAGTGTCATTATACTTCACATGCTTATTGGAATGCTTATTTATTTTAATGAATCGCTATCCAAGGTTTATTTTTTTGTTGCTTTAATTTATTTTTTATACCGCATTGTATTTGCTGCTAACAATCAAAAAACGATTGAAATACTTACCGCTTGTGCTTATTTTGTTGGAGCTGAGGTTTTATTAAGAATGACAAAAGGCGCAATTGCGTATGAAGCTGTAAAATATTTAGTCATTCTTTTTGTCGCCATGGGAATGTTTTATAAAGGTTTATCTGGAAGAGCTTACCCTTATTTTTTGTATTTAATGTTGCTAGTTCCATCCATTTTTGTTGCGTCAACAACTTTAAGTTTTGATGCTAATTTCAGAACAAATATTGCTTTTGTATTAAGTGGTCCTGTATGTTTAGGATTTTGTGCTTTGTATTTTTTTGAGAAAAAGGTAACAATAAAGCAGCTCAATAAGCTCCTTTTTTATATGGCTTTGCCAATAGTAGCAAATACAGTTTATATTTATTTTTATAATCCAACCGTTAGAGATGTGCTTTCTGGAACAGCTTCAAATCGTGCAACTTCGGGTGGTTGGGGAGCTAACCAGGTAGCTACTATTTTAGGGTTAGGAATGTTTGTTTTCGCAGTACGTTTATTTACAAGTTCTCCATCATTACGGATAAAAATATTTAATGTTATTCTCTTTTCAGCAATTGCTTTTCGTGCCATAGTAACATTTAGTAGAGGTGGCGTTTTAACAGCAATACTATCCATTATGGCATTCTTAGTTGTTTATTATTTTACAGTTTCATCAAGACAAAAAAATAATATAATTGTGGTGTTTAGTGTCTTTTGTATCGCCATGGCAGCTATTTGGGTGGTTAGCTCTAATCAAACAGATGGGTATATAGATTTAAGATATACGAATAAAGATCATTTAGGTCGTGAAAAAGAAGATGTTACTACTGGACGTGGTGAATTGTTTAAAAAAGAATTAGACGGCTTTATATCTAATCCGTTTTTAGGTATTGGATCTAGTAGGGCTAAAGATCAACGTATTGAAGTAGATGGTCAAGGTGTAACTTCGCATAGTGAAGTTAGTAGGATTTTAGCAGAACATGGTATGTTAGGCGTAATGATATTAGTCATATTGATGATTAAACCATTAGGGTTTAGGTCTCATTATAAAGGAAACTATTATTTCTATGCATTTTTATGTTTTTGGTTTGCAACTATTAATCACTCCTCAATGCGAATTGCTGCTCCAGCTTTTATTTATGCGTTAGCACTTTTAAATGTTATTAATGAAAAAAATCCTATACATAGGAAACAACTTAAAGAGTAAGAAGTCTAATTTATCAGGAATTCAAACTCTAGGACCTTTATTAGAAAAAGAAGGGTATAAAATGTTTTATGCATCTTCTAAATCTAATAAAGTGTTGAGACTGTTTGATATGGTTAAGTCATGTCTAACATTATCAAAACAAATAGATTTGGTTTTAATTGATACTTACAGTACTCAAAATTTTTATTATGCATTAATTGTGAGTCAACTATGTAGCGCTCTTAAGTTGCCTTATATACCTATTTTACATGGTGGAAATCTGCCTAAAAGATTAAAAAGAAACCCCAAAATGAGTCAGTTATTGTTTGAAAATGCAAAATGTAGTGTGGCTCCATCGCTATATCTCAAAAACGCATTTGAAACATTTAATTATAAAAATGTGGTTCATATATCTAATGCCTTAGAGGTTATAAATTATCCCTTTTTAAATAAAGTATATGATTCGCCCAAGTTATTATGGGTTCGTTCTTTTTCTAAAATTTATAACCCTAAGCTAGCAGTGAAGGCTTTTAATGCTATAAAGCAAACATACCCTAATGCTGAGTTATGTATGATTGGTCCAGATAGTGATGGCACATTAAAAGACGTAAAAGCGTTAGTTAAAGAGCTAAAGTTGAATGTAAAGTTTACAGGGAAACTTGGTAAAAAGGAATGGATAGAACTTTCTAAGACGTATAATGTCTTTATTAATACAACCAATTTTGATAATATGCCAGTTAGTGTTATTGAAGCAATGGCTTTAGGCTTACCAGTCGTGTCTACAAATGTAGGCGGTATTCCATTTCTTATTCATCATAATACTACAGGGCTTTTAGTAAATCCTGATAGTGTTAACGAAATGACCAAAGCTATATTGGACCTTATGACTAATAAACAGAATAGAACTATTTTAATACAAAATGCTAGAATTCAGGCAGAACAATATGACTGGGTAAATATAAAAAAACAATGGTCTAATATCTTAGAGAAAGATTTTTGTTAAAAGATACTTTAACTTGTTATATTTACATGAGATTACCTAAAAATAATGAGTAGAAAAAAAGATATACATTTTGAGATTTCTGAACGCAAAGTATTATTGCGAATTTTAGACCTCCTTATGATAATATTAGGTCTGTATTTTTTGCAAAACTCCTTTGATTACAACTATTTAACAATTGAAAAGGATAATATCGTTGCGATTATTGTTCTCGCTATTTATATCACCGTTTTTGGAACCATATTTGAAATATATGATCTACAAAAATCTAGTAAGTTAGATGTTACATTTAGAAACATCGTTTTAACAGCATCAACAACGGTGTTGTTCTACTTATTAACTCCTGTTTTAACACCATTTCTTCCTGAACAAAGACTTCAAATATTTTATTTTTACCTTATAATTATTACAATGATTTTTATTTGGAGATGGGCTTATGTAGCATTTGTATCTGCTCCAAGGTTTTATAAAAAAGTACTCTTAGTAGGTGAAATTTCTAATATAGAAAGTGTTATTAAACCTCTAAACCAGACGGATCCAAATTATAAAATTGTGGGTTTTATTAATTGTGAGTTAGAAACAGAATCGCAAATAAAATTTAAAGGATTAAGAGAGTTTCAGCCAGAAGAATTAATGGATGTGATTAGAACAGAAAAGATATCAGAAATTTTAGTTGCTACTCATAACTCTGAAACTATTACTTCAGAGATTTATCACAATTTAATTACCTTATTAGATCAAGGATTTATTATTAGAGAGTATACTCAAGTTTTTGAAGAAATTACCTATCGTGTACCAATTCAGTTTGTAGGGAAAGATTTTTATAAATATTTCCCTTTTAGTAGAAGTAATCAAAATACACTATATCTTACTTTTCAAAGAGCATTTGATATTTTACTGTCTATTATTGGTATAATTATAGGACTATGCATTCTTCCATTTGTGTTTTTAGGAAATTTAATAGCCAATAGAGGTCCTTTATTTTATTTTCAAGAACGCGTTGGTCAAAACGGAAATCTTTTTCAAATTGTTAAGCTTAGAAGCATGATTGTAAATGCTGAAGCAGGTGGTGTGAAATGGGCTCAAAAAAACGATGTTAGAGTTACTAAGTTTGGTGTGTTTTTAAGGCGTTCTCGACTAGATGAGTTTCCACAGTTTATTAATGTCCTTAAAGGTAATATGAGTATTATTGGTCCGAGACCAGAACGTCCATTTTTTGTAAATGAACTTTCTAGAATTATTCCATTTTATGAAACAAGGCATATTGTAAAACCTGGTCTTACAGGTTGGGCACAAGTTAATACACGTTATGGGTCTTCTGTAGATGATAGCTTAACAAAACTTCAGTACGACTTATATTATATTAAACACAGAAGTGTGTTTTTAGATTTAAATATTGTTGTAAAAACGTTAAGTACAATACTCTATTATAGAGGACAGTAAAATTTAAATTAAAATTTTTCTTTTGGTCTTCGGAAAAAGCCTATTAAGAACACGAAAATTAGTATAAAGAAGCTAATTCGTGCGATATAATCTCCCGCCATAACATAAAATGTTATTTTTTCGTTTGTTTTTAACTGCCCAGACAAAGCCCCTTTTTCATTATATTCAAGACGACTTGTGATATCTCCCTTGGCATTTATAATTGCAGAAATACCCGTATTTGCACTTCTTACAATGTCACGTCTCGTTTCAATAGCACGTAGCTTTGCATAACTCAAATGCTGTTTATGGCCTTGGGTTTCATTCCACCAAGCATCATTAGTGATAATCGCTAAAAAATTCGCATCATTTCTAACATAACCAGCAACAAATTCACCATACACAGATTCATAACAAATAATTGGAGCTGCTTTAAATTTTGAGTTTGACGATGTGAATACGCCTCTGTAATCCTGTGTGGTTTTCATAGCAACTGTACCACCAAGGTCAATCATAGCATCACCAAGAATAGGTTTCAAAATATCTTGATATGGAAAATTCTCTATACCAACAACCAATTTTGATTTGTTATACTGTGCAATAGAATCGGATGTGTTTATTAAGATCGCCGAATTGTAATCATCATACCAAAGTGTCTCACTGTATTGGTTCGTTTCTTTCCTAATTCGTTTTGGATCATTGAACACATCAATAAACGAAATTCCTATTAAAAGATTTACTTTAGGATGTTGATTTACATAGCGTTTTAGGCGACTTTTTAGTAACGAACTTTCAAACTGATTTAGACGTGTGCTTTCCGCTAAAAACGTCTCAGGAGCAATTATAAAATCGGTAGAATCTGAGATTTTAGTATTAGACAATTCAAAAAGCAATTTTGAAAACTTAATATTTGTCATATTGTACTTTTCAGAATACGGGTCAATATTAGGCTGTAAGGCAATCACATTTACGGTTTCACCTTCATGCACATAGGTTTTATAAATTACCAATGAAATAAGAATAGGAATAATAACCAATCCAGCACATTTCAATAGTAAAGATTTTATAACGGTTTTAGAATGTTCTTTTTGATAAGATAATACACCTTTAAAAATAATCACGTTTAAAATCCAAACCCATAATGTGCCACCAAAAGCACCTGTGTATTCATACCATTGAATCCAGCTTATATATTCAGAAAACCCATTTCCTAAGTTTAACCAAGGCCAAGAAAACTCCCATTCTAAATGTAATTTCTCAAAGCTAATCCAAAGTGTAACTAAGAATAATAAAGCTCGATTTTGGGATTGGCGTTTAGCATATTTATGATAAAACAATATTAAAGCGGCCATTAATGCTGAGTTGACAAAAACAGCAAAACTTGCTCCAAATAAATCAGCATATCTTAACCAACTAGTCGTTGTTATATTCCATATAAAAAAAGTGAGGTAAGAGAGGCCAAATATTTTTAAACCTTTCCTTTTTTCGTCAGATAATCGTATCTGTTGTTCGGTGAGAAGTAAGGGGACAAAACCAATAAATAATAAGGCAGGGAACCCGTAGGTTGGCCATCCAAAAGCTAGTAATAATCCTGAAACTAAAGCGAGTAAAGTACGGTTCACTATCTAAAGATACTAAAATCGAGTTTTAATGAAAATACATTGGAGTATAATGCGGCACTTTGATCTCCAATATCTGTAAAAGCATAGTCAATTTGTATACCTCTATATTTAAACCCTAAGCCTAAGCTTGGTTGGAATGTCAAATCTTCAGAATTGTCAATTTGTAATTCATTTTGAAAATTACCAAGACCAGCTCTTAAAAATACAAGATCGGTATATCCAAACTCAAAACCTAAAGCAGGATTTACACTAGCAAAAGATGTTGATATAATATCATTATTTTGTTCAAACCTTATGTTAAGGTCAAAAGAGGTTAATAGCGAATAGTCATAATGAAATATGAATTTTTTTGACATTCCAATTTGTAATTTTGGAATGGTAAGTTCTGTACTTTCAGGTACGGTTTGATTTTGACCTTCAATAGCATTTTGTATGGTTGCTAATTTATCATCATCAAAAGACCAAGCATTAAAAGTTGTTGTAATGTCTCTTGCCATGATCCCAAATTTCCAGTCGTTTTTACTTTCAAACTGAATACCAGCATCTAAACCAAATCCCCAAGAATTTGCAAAATCACCAATAATACGTCGAACAACTTTTGCGTTTATACCATAACTTAAACCATCAAGAGGTAATTTTCTAGCATAAGAAAATGTTAACGCATAATCTGCGGTAGAAAATAAACTAATACGATCGTAATTTATAGTCCCTTGATCATCAATTAACTGTGTTGTGTCTAAAATATCATCAACTCCAAATCGTATAAGTGATATTCCAATAGCACTCTTGTCGTCAAGTGGTTTTGCAAATGCGATATAGTTATAGCTAGCAATATTTGCAAAATAATTAGAATGTAATAGTGCTAATTGGTTGTCTTCTAGATTTACCAAACCTGCAGGATTCCAATAGCCTGAGTTAACGTCTGCTGTATGCGAAACAACACTGTTTCCCATGCCTAGCGCAGCTGCATCCACACCAATATTTAAAAATTCATTAGAATATTTAGTCTGAGAAGAGCAAAAAAATGTAATCAAAGTCGAGGCAATGAATATAAGTTTTTTCAACAGCAAAATTTTTTTTACAAAGATGCACAATATTTTCATCTATTAAACTGTAAATAAGCGCAGATATTGTACTTGTTTTAGAATAGTCGTAAATAGTTTGTTATTTTTACACAAACCTTATGCATGTCGATAAAAAAGTACATTCCAAATTTTATAACGCTTCTTAATTTATTCTGTGGAAGTATTGCAGTTATCTATGCAATACATAACAATTTTATCGCTGCATCTGTATTTGTATTTCTTGGTATTTTCTTTGATTTTTTTGATGGATTATTAGCAAGAAAACTGAATGTGCAAAGTGAGCTAGGTGTCCAGTTAGATTCGCTTGCCGATATGGTTACTAGTGGATTAGCTCCTGGGGTTATTATGTATAAATTGATATTATTTAGTGGAAATTCGCCACAAATATCTACACTAAAGGAATGGAATTCTTCATTTGATTTCTATATCCCGCCAATAGCACTTATTGGTTTATTTATCACATTAGCATCTGCTTATAGGCTAGCTAAGTTTAATATAGATGAAGACCAGCAAACCTATTTTAAAGGATTGCCAACTCCTGCGAATACTTTACTTATAGTGTCATTACCATTAATTATTGAATTTCAAAATAGCAGTTTTGTAACGGCTCTAATTTTAAACCAATGGTTTTTAATTGGGTTTACATTGTTGAGTTGTTATTTATTGAATTCAAACATTAAATTATTTGCTTTAAAGTTTAAAAACTTTGGTTTTGCAGATAATAAGTTTAGATATACTCTAATTATTTCTACACTAGTATTATTAGCACTTTTACACTTTATTGCAATACCAATAATTATCATATTATATATTATACTTTCTCTAATTGATAATTTAACGACCAAATAACGTATTTTCATGTTAGAAATTATTTTCACATTATTAATGCTTGTATTGCTTCAAGCTGTTTTAGGATTTGACAATCTACTTTACATTTCTTTAGAATCAAAAAAAGCACCACTTTCAGAACAAAAGAAAGTTCGGAAAGTAGGTATATTAATAGCTATTGTATTAAGAATTATTTTGTTATTTGTTTTGGTTTCAATTATCGATTTTTTTCAAGAACCATTTTCATTTTTAACAGGAGAAATAAAAGATATTGTGCATTTTGCTTTTAATGGACATAGTTTAATTGTTCTAGCAGGAGGTGGTTTTATAATATATACTGCGATTAAAGAAATATGGCATATGATTGCTGTTCAAGATTTAAATCATGATGTTGAAGCTGGCGCAAAGCGAACTAAATCTTCAAATGCTGTGATTACAAGTATTGTTATTATGAATTTAGTGTTTTCATTTGATTCTATTTTGGCAGCTATAGGTCTAACAAGTGATATAGAAAACTCAACAACAGCTTTTATTGTTATGGCAATAGCCATTGTTGCTAGTGGATTGTTTATGCTTGTATTAGCAGATAAAATTTCGGCTTTCTTAGCAAAAAATAGAATGTATGAAGTTCTTGGGTTATTTATCTTATTTATTGTAGGAATTATGTTAGTAACCGAAGGTGGACATCTAGCACATTTAGAACTTTTTGGAAATGAAATTGTTCCTATGAGTAAAACGACATTTTATTTTGTACTTGCTGTTTTGGTAATTGTTGATGTGGTTCAAGGACGTTACCAAAAAAAATTAATTGCTGAACAAGAGCATGCTCAAAATGTTCAAAATATTGAAGATGTTAATGAACCTGAAGCTTAAAATTACTCAAACCAATTTATGAAAGAGATACAATTCCCAATCGATTTTACATTTAATGTAACCACATTATCTAATGATTTTTTAGCTAAAGATGCCAATGGTAAAACTGTAGCTTATGTGAGACAAAAGATGTTTAAACTCAAAGAAGATATTAGTATTTATGATAATGAATCTAAAAGTAATTTAACACATAGTATTCGTGCTGACAAATGGATCGATTTTTCTGCGGCTTATAATTTTAAAGATGCTAAAGGTAAAGAGATAGGTAAAATAGCAAGAAAAGGTTGGGTTTCTATATGGAAAGCACATTATGAACTTATAGATCAGCACCAAAAACTACAATATCATATACGAGAAGATAACGCTTGGGTAAAGGTTTTAGACGGTATTTTAGGAAATATCCCAATTCTTGGTGGATTTACGGGGTATTTATTTAATCCAAGTTATACAGTTACAGATCTAAATAATCAAGCAGTGGTTCAGCTTAAAAAAGAGCCTTCTTTCTTCGGAAGAAAATTTAAACTCTCTAAGTTAAAACCAATGGATAATGATGATGCAGAGCGTATTATTTTAGGATTTATGATGATGGTATTATTGGAGAGGCGTAGAGGGTAATGCTAAACTTTAAGTCTTTTAATAAAAACAGATATAGCTAGTAAAAATAATCAAATGATACTTGCTTGGTGCCTAGAATTCTAGCTTCTTCTTACGTAACTCAAAATTTTGTCCTAAATATACTTTACGTACCATTTCGTCACTAGCCAATTCTTCAGGTTTACCAGCTTTTAGAATACTTCCTTCAAACATTAAATAAGTTCTATCGGTAATGGCTAAAGTTTCTTGGACATTGTGATCTGTAATAAGGATTCCAATATTCTTTTTGGTTAATTGTGCGATAATACGTTGAATATCTTCAACCGCTACTGGATCTACTCCTGCAAAAGGTTCATCAAGTAAAATAAAATCTGGATCTGTAGCTAAAGCACGAGCAATTTCGGTACGGCGACGTTCACCACCAGATAATAAATCACCTCTATTTTTTCTAATATGTCCTAAGCTAAACTCATCAATTAAAGACTCCATCTTGTCTTGTTGTTCTTTCTTGCTAAGTTTCGTCATTTGTAATACACTTAAGATATTGTCTTCAATACTTAATTTTCTAAATACAGAAGCTTCTTGTGCCAAATACCCAATACCGTTTTGGGCACGCTTATACATTGGGTAATTAGTAATGTCTGTTCCTTCAAGAAAAATAGTGCCACCATTAGGTTTTATAAGCCCAACAATCATATAGAAAGATGTGGTTTTACCAGCACCATTTGGTCCAAGTAATCCTACAATTTCTCCTTGTTTTACTTCAAGGGAAACATCTTTAACTACTTTTCGTCCGTTATAGGACTTCATTAAATTTTCGGCTCTAAGTGTCTTCATATATGAGATAATAAACGCTAAAATAACAAATTCAAAACGACTTGTTTTTTAGTTTATTAAAAGTTTAACGGTCAGTAGATTCTTGATTTTCTATAGCATCCCAGTATTCATACGCTTTTCGTAAATGCGGAATTACAATGGTGCCACCAACTAAAGTAGCAATACTTAAGGCTTCTACAACTTCTTCTTTTTTTAAACCTTCTTTATGGCTAGATTCTAGATGGTATTTGATACAATCATCACATCTTAAAACAGTAGACGCTACTAAACCTAAAAGCTCTTTAGTTTTTTTATCTAGCGCACCTTCTGCAAAGGCATTGGTGTCAAGATTAAATATGCGTTTGATTATTTTATTATTGTCAGCAAGAATAGCATCATTCATTTTTGAACGATACGTGTTAAATTCAGTAACGATATCAGACATTAGCTTTTTGTTTTTTATTTTGGTTTTTCACAACCACTTTAGATATATAGATACTCACTTGGTATAAAATTAATATAGGAATAGCAACAATCACTTGACTGGCTAAATCTGGAGGGGTAATTATTGCAGATAGAATCAACACAATAACTAATGCGAATTTTCGATATTTCCTCATAATTTGAGGCGTAACCAGCCCTATTTTTGTTAAAAAGTAAATAACAATAGGCAGTTCAAATACGAAACCAGAAGCTAAAGCAGATGATCTTATTAAAGCAATATAGGAACTAATATCAAACTCATTTGAAATTTCTGGGCTTATACTATAGTTTGCTAAAAAATTTATAGATAAAGGAGTTACTATGTAATAACCGAAAAGAACTCCTAAAAAGAATAGAAGTGACATTACAATAATAAAACCTCTAGAATGTTTACGCTCGTTACTGCGCATTCCTGGACTAATAAAGCTCCAAAATTGGTAAATTACATATGGAAAAGCAATAACAAAACCTGCATAAATAGAGGTCCATATATCTGCTGAAAATTGCGCAGACATTTCTCTACTTTGAATTATGAAAGGAAATTCAGTAGCACAAAATGTCGTATCATTAATTCCTATTAATTCTGAAACTTTACACAACCATTTATAGGTTGGAAAATCCATACTTTTAGGCGCAAATATGATATGTTTAAAAAGCGCTTTACTAAAAATGAACGCAACAGAAGCGCAAATCAATATAGAAAGTGTAATCCTAATTAAATGCCATCTTAAATCTTCTAGATGATCGAGAAACGACATCTCATTGGTGTTCTTTTTTGTCATTATATAATGCCTTCTTTTATTAAATCATGAAGGTGTATGACACCTGCATATTCTCCGTTTTTTTCAACAAGTAACTGTGAGATTTCATGTGTCTCCATAAGTTCCATAGCATCAATTGCCATGGCATCTTCATCAATACGTTTTGGATTACCACTCATAATATCTTTAGCTGTAAAATGAATAAACTCATCACTTTTTGTTAACATACGTCTTAAATCTCCATCAGTAATAATACCGGCAATTTTATTATGATCAACAACAGCTGTAACACCTAACATTTTTTCAGAAATTTCAACAATCACATCTTTTACTGTTGTATTTAGGTCTACTTTAGGTTTCTGATTAAGTGATGATAAATCACTAACCCTTAAATATAAACGTTTTCCTAATGCACCTCCAGGATGATATTTTGCAAAATCTTTACTTGAAAAACCTCTTAGTTCTAATAAACAAACAGCTAATGCATCTCCAATTACTAATTGAGCAGTCGTACTTGTGGTTGGTGCTAGATTATTAGGACAAGCTTCTTGTTCAACATAAGTATTCAGGATAAAGTCAGCTTGCTGAGCTAAAAATGATTTATCATTGCCAGTAATAGCTATCATCGTATTATTAGCATTTTTAATTAAAGGGACTAATACTTTTATCTCTGGAGTATTTCCGCTTTTAGAAATGCAAATCACGACATCATCTTCTAAAATTAAACCTAAATCACCATGAATAGCATCTGCAGCATGCATAAAAACAGAAGGTGTTCCAGTAGAATTTAGTGTTGCGACAATTTTATTTGCAATGATGGCACTTTTTCCTATACCAGTAATAATTACACGACCTTTTGAATTGTATATTAATGAAATTGCTTTGGCAAAATCATCAGTTAATAAATTGTTCAAATTTGCGATGGCATCTCGCTCTAAATCAATGGTCTTCCTAGCGGTTTTTAATATAGATTGAATATTGTTCAAAATTATTTTTTTTTGAGTTTGACGGGTGTAAAGAAATTGTTATCTTTAGTCTTATGCAAATGTATCAAAAATACCAATAGGGATTAATGAGTATAGAAGAAATTGATATACATTCTGCGCTTAAGCAATACTTCGGTTTTACAAAATTTAAAGGGCTTCAAGAAAGCGTCATTGAAAGTGTTGTTGCAAGTGAAGATGTATTCGTTATTATGCCTACAGGAGGCGGGAAATCTTTATGTTACCAGCTTCCTGCTCTAATAAAAGAGGGCACAGCAATTATCGTTTCACCATTAATCGCATTGATGAAAAATCAAGTTGATGCAATTCGAGGTGTCTCAAATGTAGAAGGTGTTGCTCATGTTTTAAACTCTTCACTTAATAAAACAGAGGTAAAACGTGTCAAGGAAGATATTGTTAATGGCGTTACAAAATTGTTGTATGTCGCTCCAGAATCTTTAACGAAAGAGGAACATGTCGAATTTTTGAGGTCTGTTACGATTTCATTTATGGCTGTCGATGAAGCGCATTGTATTAGTGAATGGGGACATGACTTTAGACCAGAATATAGAAATCTTCGGCATATTATAAAACGTATTGGTGATAATATTCCTATTATAGGGTTAACAGCAACAGCAACGCCGAAAGTACAAGAAGATATTTTGAAGAGTTTAGATATTACAAAAGCAAAAACCTTTAAAGCATCTTTTAATAGACCAAATCTCTATTATGAAATACGACCAAAAACTAAAACAGTAGATGCCGATATCATTCGTTTCGTAAAAAAGAATGAAGGTAAATCTGGTATTGTCTACTGTTTAAGCCGAAAACGTGTTGAAGAATTAGCACAGGTATTACAAGTTAATGGCGTAAAAGCTGTTCCTTATCATGCAGGATTAGATCCCAAGACGAGAGTCAAACACCAAGATATGTTCTTAATGGAGGACTGTGATGTTGTTGTTGCGACAATTGCCTTTGGGATGGGAATTGATAAACCAGATGTGCGCTTTGTGATACATCATGATATTCCAAAAAGTATTGAAAGTTATTATCAAGAAACTGGCCGCGCTGGTCGTGATGGAGGAGAAGGACATTGTTTAGCATATTATGCTTATAAAGACATAGAGAAATTGGAGAAATTTATGTCTGGTAAGCCAGTTGCCGAACAAGAAATTGGTCAAGCATTATTACAAGAAGTTGTTGCCTTTGCCGAAACTTCGGTGTCAAGACGAAAGTTTATTCTTCATTATTTTGGAGAAGAATTTGATAATGCTACTGGAGAAGGAGGTGACATGGACGATAATGTACGAAATCCAAAAAAGCAAAACGAAGCTAAAGATGAGGTCACCATTTTGTTAGAAACAGTTGATAAAACTAACGAAAAATATAAATCTAAAGACTTAGTGCAAGTCTTAATTGGTGTAACTAATGCCTTAATTTCTTCTCATAAAACAGATGGGCAACCGTTTTTTGGAATTGGAGATGCACAAGATAAACGCTATTGGATGGCATTAATACGTCAGGTATTAGTTGCTGGTTTCCTTAAAAAAGATATCGAAACCTATGGTGTTTTGCGATTGTCAAATGAAGGTAGAGCATTTATAAAATCACCAGAGTCATTTATGATGACAGAAGATCATGTTTTTGATGAAGAAAGAGATGATGGTATTATAACTGCTGCTAAAGGTGGTGGTGCTGTTGCAGATGAAGCGTTGATGAAAATGCTTAAAGATTTACGAAAACGAAACGCTAAAAAAATAGGTGTTCCTCCTTTTGTGATTTTTCAAGATCCTTCATTAGAAGATATGGCGCTGAAATATCCAATTTCTATTGAAGAATTAAGTAATGTTCATGGTGTTGGCGATGGAAAGGCAAAAAAATATGGACCAGATTTTGTCGATTTAATATTTCAATATGTAGAAGATAATGATATTTTAAGACCAGATGATTTTGTTGTTAAAAGTACAGGATCAAACTCAGCAATTAAGTTGTATATCATTCAAAATGTAGATCGTAAATTGCCATTAACAGATATCGCATCTTCGAAAGGAATGTCAATGTCAGATTTTATTAAAGAAATGGAAGTTATTGTTTTTTCTGGGACAAAGCTGAATATCAATTACTGGCTAGATGATGTTTTAGATGAAGATCAGCAAGAAGAAATTCATGATTATTTTATGGAAGCTGATACCGATAAAATAGATGTGGCTATCGAAGAATTTGATGGTGATTATGATGATGAAGAACTTCGCTTATACCGTATTAAATTTATTAGTGAGGTAGCAAATTAATTTCTAGTTTTTTACAGAGCCATTTTAGCACTAATTAAAAAATAATGTTAAATAATCTTTATAGTTAGGATTCCTTACTATATTTGTGTCGCAATAATGCAATAATTTAAATTTAATAAAATGAGTAAATCAATTTTTTATCACGCTGGCTGTTCGGTTTGCGTTAGTGTAGAGCATGACATTATTAATCTAATTGGAGCAGACCATGTTGAGATTGTTAATATTGGCATAAATAAATCAAAAATTCTTGAAGCAGAACAAGCAGGTGTTGAATCTGTTCCCGCTTTGGTAACTCCAAACGGTAATACTTTACATATTAATTTTGGAGCTTCAATAGCAGACTTAAAAGGTTAATTTTTAATAGTTAGGATTCCTAATTTAAAATAATTCAAATTACTTAAAAACAACATAAAATGAGAATAATAATTTTATTACTAGCAACTGTATTTATATTCGGTACAAATTTGTCTTGTGCTCAAGAAGAGAACCCTTATAATAGTGAAGATTTTAATATTAGGGAGGTCAATGTAAGACACAAAGCAGATTTTGGGATTACCATTTGGGAAATAACTGTAGAAGGTAAAGCAGGTAAAACAACACCAATTAAAGTAGGGCAATTAGATGGAGCTCCAGTTTTGGGGTATGTGTTTCCAACAAGTTTAAAACCAACAGATGTTGGTTTTAATCAAACGAAAGGGATTGTAGCTCTTGCTTTAACCTCTCATCCAGATTTTGATGATACACCTTTATGGGATGAAAATAGCGATACTGTTTTTGATAATGATGGTGTGGTTTGGCATCCGCATTGGGTTGTACTACATGAGGATAAGAGAGTTAAAGGCGGTTTATCTGTGAAACAGTTTAAAAAAATGGATCAAACAGTTATTTTGCCACCAACAAACCCAGGAATGCCTATGTATATGGATTCTCCTGGTTATCCAGTGACAACAAGTAATACTACAATTAAAGTTGTAGTGCCAGATTATAGAATTAATAATAAAACTAATTTTAATTATGATGGTGTTGCTGTATTTATGAAAGTTAATACGAGTAAAGATAATTTACCAATGTTAGGGGTTTATGATGTATTTAGTATAGCAAGTGGGAATCTATCATTACCATATAAAGTAAAACAATAGTATGAAAGTTTCTGTTTGGGATACATACGTAAAGCGCGATGATGGAAATGTGATGCATTTTGACATTATTGTACCAAGTGATTTAACAAATGAAAATATCATATTTAACTTTGGAAAAACATATTTAGAAGCTAAATCTATTACCAATGCAATAATAACGACAAAGGAATGTCGTCTTTGTCATATGGAACAAGCGACTAAAGCGATAGAAACGCAAATCAGTAATGCAGGTTATTTTATTCTGGAAATAGAAAATTGCAATTAATTTAATTAGGATGACTAACTTTGCCTGTCAAACTAATTCTTGGCAGGCATTTTTATGATTGATAAAAGTATTTTTAATCCAAGTGAGCAACAGAAAAATCTTTCAAGTAAAATTGTTACTGGTCTCGAACGTATCTCAGAAGTGTTTAAGGTTTTATTATGGGAAAAATCGAAGTTGGTAGGCTTGAGTCCAATTCAAATTCAAATTTTAGTGTTTATTACGTTTCATAAAGAAGAGTTATGCAATGTAAGTCATTTGGCTAAAGAGTTTAATGTCACAAAACCAACAGTTAGTGATGCCATTAAAATTCTGTATAAGAAGGAACTGATTGTTAAAACCTTTTCATCTGCTGATAATCGAAGATATAATATTCAATTATCTCATTTAGGAAAAAAGATCGTTTCAGAAATTCATGACTTTGCAAATCCACTTAAAACACAAATAGATACGATTAATCAATCTGACTTAGAAGGTTTGTTTAATACTTTAAGTGCGCTAATATATAAGCTTAATAAAGCAGGTGTTTTAATGGTGCAACGAACGTGCTTTGGGTGTAAATTTCATCAAAAAAATGCAACTTCGGATTATTGTAATTTATTAGAAAAAGAATTGGTGAATAAAGACATAAGATTAGATTGCCCTGAGTTTGAAGGAAAAACTATGAGTTGAAATAGTAAAATTTTATTCTTCTTCATCACTATCTATAATAGAAAATGTGATTTCTTGTTTTTTGCAATTTAAAGCTAACGTTTTAATGTTCGCTTTATTAACTTTAGCTGCATCTGTTTCTTCAATTTGAAAATCTATTTTAGAAATACTTCGGTTTGATACGTTTGAATGATCAGATTCTAACTCGACCATATCAGAATCTAGATGTAATTCAAAATCATGACCAATAATTCTTAGTTGGGCGCCTTTTACTGTTTTAATATGAAATGAGCCTACTACAACTGTTTGAAAAAAATAATACCCTCCAAGTTCATTTAATCCTGCATATAATACATTCTGTTCAGAAATAGCAAAAGGTTGATGTTCAATATCATTTATTATGGCTTCAGTATGATCATCTACATGCAATTTTTCCATTGCTTTAGGATTTCCGAAGGTCGCTTTTAATTTGGTAATAAAATTCATTTCGTAATTATTTTCAACAAAACTAACCTTATGAAATTCAAATTCCAAATTGTGATTCAAGCTTCGCTCTTCTAATTGAGTTTCATATCTTTGCAGCTCAATTAAAATAAAATACCATGCAAGACGGTTTATACGCAAAATTTAACACTAATAAAGGGACAATTTTAGTCGCTTTAGAATATCAAAAAACACCAGGAACAGTAGGGAACTTCGTGGCTTTAGCTGAAGGGAATTTAGAAAATGATGTGAAGCCTCAAGGCGCACCTTATTATAACGGATTGAAATTCCATAGAGTTATTCCAGATTTTATGATTCAAGGTGGTTGCCCACAAGGAACAGGAACAGGAAATCCAGGTTATAAATTTGATGATGAGTTTCATCCAGATTTAAAGCATGATGGACCAGGCGTTTTAGCGATGGCAAATTCAGGGCCAGGAACTAACGGAAGTCAGTTTTATATTACTCACATAGAGACATCATGGTTAGACAATAAACATACAGTCTTCGGAAAAGTAGTTGAAGGTCAAGATATCGTAGATGCTATTGCTCAAGGTGATAATATTGAAACTTTAGAGGTTGTTAGAGTTGGAGTAGATGCAGAAGGGTTTAATGCTATTGAAGCGTTTAGAACTTTTGAAGGTTCTAGAGAAAAACGAGTAGCTGCCGAACGTGAAGCTGCTAGAGCAGAATTGGATAAGCTAGCATCTGGTTTTGAAGAAACGAAAAGTGGATTACGTTACCAAATTATTCAAAAAGGAACAGGTAAAGCTGCTGAAGCTGGTAAAACAGTTTCTGTACATTATAAAGGGCAGTTAGCAGATGGAACTGTTTTTGATTCGTCGTATAAAAGGAATGCACCATTAGATTTTCAAGTTGGTGTTGGACAAGTTATTCCAGGTTGGGATGAAGGAATTTGTTTGTTAAATGTTGGTGATAAAGCACGTTTAGTAATTCCTAGTGACTTAGGTTATGGTGCTGCAGGAGCAGGAGGCGTTATACCTCCAGATGCTACTTTAGTATTTGATGTAGAATTAATGGATGTAAAATAGTCCCATTATAGTATAGTATAGTATTCCAATTTTTTTTTGGTTTGCATATAAATAAAAAGAGCACCAACTTGGCGCTCTTTTTTGATTTCGTTCTAAATGAATTTAATTATTCTTATACGTTAAATAGACTTTCTTAGTGCCAATTATGAATTTTAAAACTTCTTTATAAATAATTAATATCTATTTACGTTTTGCTGTAAATATACCATTAGGTTGAATGGCTTTTAATTCTGTGATTTTACCATCCTCAGATGCAATGAATTCAATTTTAAAACCCTCTAAGGTTTTAAATGAAAATTTATGTTTTGCTGTAGGGATTAATTCATACTCAGGTTGACCAGTAACAAAAAAGTAAAGCGCCTCTTTTTTTATGTAGACTTTTATTTCAGTGCCAGAAATTTCATAATCTCCAATATAGCCGTCTAAAGTTTTTAAATCGACATCTATAGAATTTGGAGTACGTTTAAATTCTATTGGATCTACTGTAGGTTCAGCAGCGACTTTTGCATTTGAAATATCACCACTATCATTTGTGCTAAATGTGATTTTTAGAGAATTACCAATACCAGAAGTGTCTATTTTACCATTAACAACATCAATAAATTCAAAAGTATCATAATGGTAATGATGTAAATATTGTCGTTTAGTATTTAGCTGCGTAAAGAGTGTATCGTTTTCAATAATAATATCAAATTTACCATAACCTTTGTTGTTATAAGATCCAGTATAATCCATTTTAATATGTGAAGGTTTCGTGTTTTTTACATTAGATGTTTCAGGTTCGTCTTCAGCCTCAGCTTCGGCTTTATTTCTTTTTTCAAGGTTTTCTTTATATTGATCAGTCCAATTAGAGTGTTCTTCTCCAAGCATACGATCAGAAATTGTATTTCTAACTAAATTTGGTACTGGAGATCCATTTTGATTTGCTAAAACAACAATACCAATGTTGTCACTAGGAAAAAAAGCAACATTTGCAGAAAAGCCATCAATATTCCCACCATGATCAACACGATAATGCCCTTTATAAGATTGTAAAAACCAGCCATAACCATAATTAGCAAAATGAATGTCTGGAAATTTATCATCTGGTATTTTTCCAGCAACAACCATTTGAGAACTCATTGCTTCGTCTCTATAGTTTTGAGGTATAATGTCTTTGTCGTTATATGTGCCGTCATTAATCCATGTGATTAGCCACTTAGACATATCATTAACACTACTATTAATACTTCCTGCAGGAGACATTCCTGCAATATCGTAATAGGCCATTTTACTAATAATATTATCTTTAAGTTCATAGCCTAAAGCCGCATTAGAACTCGATTTCATCTCTGCAATAGTTGCATTTGAGCGATTCATTTCTAAAGGTTTAAAGAAAAGGTCTCTTATGTTATCTTCCCAGCTTTTTCCAGTTATTTTTTCAGCAATTACACCTTGAGCCAAAAAACCGAAATTGTTATAATACCATTGTTGTCTAATTCCTGTGAACGGTTCTTGATGCTTGATACGCATTAATAAACTATCCTTATTATGAGTTGGAAAAAAGTACCATGATCCATCATGTCTGGGTAAACCAGTGCTATGCCTCATAAGGTCTTTAATAATAATATTAGTATTCATCTTATCGTTATAGAATTCTAAATCAGGAGCATAGTCTCTTGGGTTGTCATCAAAAGATAATTTACCATCGTCTCTTAATATGCCCAAAACAGAAGCTGTAAATGCTTTAGTAGAGGATCCAATTGCGAAAAGCGTATTAGCATCAACAGGAATTTTATTCTCATAATCGCTATAGCCAAACCCTTTAGCGTAGATGATTTTATCACCTTCAACAACAGCTACTGCAAAACCAGCTGCTTTTGTGACTTCAAGAATTTTGTCTAGCTCTTTGTCAATGTTTTTGAGACGCTTGTCCTGTGCATAAATTGAAGTAGATACTAACAAACTAAATAGTATAATAGCTAATGTTTTCATTATGTTGGTTTTTAAGATTAATAACTTATTAGTAGTTAAGTATTTTGATAAGTTACTCGTTTTTTAAAATTTTTACAATTCATCTTTAAAATATTACAATTGGGTCATTCTCTTTTTTTTAATCTAAGCTTCTGTTAGATATTTGCTTCATCAATTAAAAACAAGTAAAATGATGACGACACTAACAAAAATGATTATTCTTTTTTTATTTAGCATAACAGCATTAAATGCGCAAACTAATTATGAAAAGGGAATGGAGAAAGCCTTTAAACTTTGGCAAGACAATAAAGTTGATGAAGCCGAAAATATGTTTGAACGTATTTCTAATGCAGAATCTGATAAATGGTTACCTCATTACTATGTTGCACAAATTAATAGCTTAAAAAGTTGGAGTGAAAAAGACGAAAACGTATTAAAAGCGCAATTAGGAAAAGCACAAGAGCATATTAATAGTGCATTAGCAATTAGTAAGGATAACCCAGAAATTATGGTCTTGCAAGCACATGTACTAACCAATTGGGTTGCTTTTGATGGAGCGGTTTATGGTATGAAATATTCTGGAAAAATAGTAGAACTTTATAATAATGCCTATAAAATAGCACCAAAAAACCCAAGAGTAGTTTCGGGAAAAGCAGAATGGGGAATGGGAAGTGCAAAATATTTTGGTCAAGATACCAAGCCATACTGTGCTGAGATGGAGAAATCCATAGAACTTTTTACTAACTTTAAACCAGAAAGTACATTTCACCCAAATTGGGGAAAAGAACGCGCTGAACAAGTTGTTAAATCTTGTAAAGAATAATAAATTATGACAAAATCATTTAAACATATCATTTTTACCTTTGCCATTGGATGTCTTATATTCGTTATAGGGAATCTCATTCGTGGAGGATTTCATTTTGAATCAGTAAATGATTTTTTAATTGATTTCGCATTTTATCAATTGTATTCTTTTGTATTGGGATATACTAATATGGCTTTCTTTTATTATATGGAACGTCGTAGTTGGAAAAAAGGAGATACAATTAAACGTGTCCTTTTCGGAATTGTTGGTTCTACAATAATTACATTAATTTGTTTGTTCATTTTAAGGGCTGCAATAACAGTATTGTATTACGACATTCCTTTTGATAAATTTATTCAAAATGAAACTTGGCAAGACTATTCTTTTGGGTTATGGATTACGCTAACTATCATTTCAGTATTTCATGTCATATTCTTCTATAATAGATATCAGAAAAATAGAATAAAAGAACAAAAGGTTATAGCAGGAGCAGCAAGCGCAAAATTTGATGCTTTAAAAAACCAATTGGATCCACATTTTCTGTTTAATAGTTTAAATGTGCTCACGAGTTTAATAGAGGAGAATCCTAAGAATGCTCAAAAATTCACTACCTCTTTATCTAAGGTATATCGTTATGTTTTAGAACAAAAAAATAAAGATCTAATTACTGTAGATGAAGAGTTAAATTTTGCAAGAACCTATATGTCGCTTTTAAAAATGCGTTTTGAAGATAGTATTATTTTTGAAATTCCAGATAAAGCGTCTAATCCAGAAAGTCGGGTTGTACCGCTATCGTTACAATTACTTCTAGAAAATGCTGTAAAGCATAATATGGTAACGAGTAGTAAACCGTTGCATATTAAAATTTATGAAAGGGAAGGGATGCTCGTTGTTGAGAATAACCTTCAGACGAAACAAATCGTTAAAAAAGGCAGTGGTGTTGGATTAGAAAACATAAAACAACGCTATGAATTATTATCAAATAAAATAGTATCAATCAATCAACAAGCAAACCGTTTTGTAGTAGCAATACCAATGCTTACAAATCAAGTATCAGTTATGAGAACAAGAACACAAAATCAATATGATGACAGTTATGTAAGAGCACGTAAACATGTGCAAGAAGTAAAAGAGTTTTATTATAGTTTAATATCTTATGTTGTAGTAATTCCTTTTTTAATTTTTATTAATTACAAAACCTCTTGGAGTTTCCAATGGTTTTGGTTTCCAATGTTTGGTTGGGGAATGGGAGTGATATTTCATGCCTATAAAGTTTATGTAAACGATGGTGTTTTAGGACGTAATTGGGAGCGTAAAAAGATTGAAAAATTTATGCATGAAGAGGAGAATAAAAACCATTGGAATTAAAAGCAACTATTATGAACGATTTAGACAAAGAAACAGCATATTTAAATGCTAAACGACGTGTAAGTAAGTTACGAGGTTTCTATTCTCATCTTATAATTTATTTAGGAGTAAATGTCTTAATATCAGGATATAGAATTATTAGAAACCTTAGAAGAGGAGAAACTTTTGAAGACGCTTTTTTTGATTTCAGCACCTCTGTTACATGGATGTTTTGGGGAGTTGGTATCATAATACATGCATTTGTGGTATTTATTTTACCAAAGATTATTGGAAACAATTGGGAAGAAGAGAAGATAAAGCAATTTATGGAGGATGAAAAGAATAACAATTTTAATTAAAACAGTATGAAACGATACGATATAGAACCTTATGATGGCAATACATCACGGGATGATTATAAAAAGGAAGAAGCTTACTTAAGAGCTAAAAAGAAGTTAGATAAACTCATGGGATTCTATTGGCATCTTGCAGTATATATTGTGGTAAATATATTTTTAATGGTCCTTATTGGTGTTAATTCACGAGCTGGTTTTTGGCACTTTGGTACTTTCGCGACACCGCTTTTTTGGGGAATAGGTCTAATTTTTCATTTTTTAGGTGTTTTTGGACCAGACTTTATGTTTGGTAAAGGTTGGGAAAAAAGAAAGATTCAAGAGTATCTCGATAAAGACCGTGATGAGCAACGTAAATTCGAATAGAGTGATGGATGTTAATAAAACTGATGATAAAACTGATGATAAAAGATATCTAAAGGCTAAGGGTAGAGTTCGCAAGTTAAAAGGATTTTATATCCATCTTTGTGGTTATATAATTGGAGTTAGTTTATTAGTTTTCAATTTGATAATCATTGAAGAAGGAGAATACAAAATCCCTATAACTTGGTTAATCTGGACACTTATTATTGCTTGGGGAATAATTCTTACTATTCATGCTTGGGTGACGTTTAAAGGACAGTTTTTATTTACTAAGCGCTGGGAAGAACGTAAGATTCAAAAGTATTTAGATGAAAAAGAAGACGGAAATCAGATGTGGGAATAATTTAATTTAAAGTATGAACGTAATTATAATAGAAGACGAAAAGCCATCAGCAAGACGATTACAGCGTATGTTGGCTGAGCTTCATATGGAAGCAGAAACTATGTTACATTCCGTAGAAGAATCTATAGAATGGTTTCAAAATAATGAGCATCCAGACTTGATATTTTTAGATATTCAACTTAGTGATGGCCTGTCGTTTGAAATATTTGAAGCTATTGAAATTAACTCAGCAGTAATTTTTACTACAGCTTATGACGAATATGCATTGCAGGCTTTTAAGCTTAATAGTATCGACTATTTATTAAAACCTATAGATGACGATGATCTTGCTAAAGCAGTTTCAAAATATAAAGATCGTGCACCAAAGCAACAGTCGGTAACCTTAGATTTTAACGATATCAAAAGGTTGTTAGTCAATCCTATTGAACGTGATTATAAAAAACGCTTTTCGGTAAAAGTAGGTCAGCATTTAAAACTGATTAATATAGATGATATCGAATGTTTTTATAGCGAAAACAAAGGAACTTATGCCTATACTTCTGAAGGCAGAAATTACTTGCTAGATACAACTTTAGAACAACTTGATGATGAGTTAGAACCACATAAATTTTTTAGAATTAGCCGAAAGTTTTATGTGAATGTGAATGCTATTAAAGATATGGTGAGTTATACCAATTCAAGACTTCAAATTAAGTTAAATACCTTCAAAGAACAAGAGGTTATTGTAGCAAGAGAACGCGTGAAAGATTTTAAAGACTGGTTGGCTTAAAATATATCTAATAGATCACCTAGAGAGTCTCCAATGTCATCAAGTAAATCTTCGGTTCCTGAAAATAATCCGTTAAGACCTGCATCTAGAAATAGATCTAGTACTAATAATTCGGCGAGCGATGTATCCCAATAGCTTTTAGCTTTTTTCTTAGATGTCTCCTTCCATTGGGTATAAGTCTCTTCGGCTTTTGGTTCTAAAATTAGGGCTGTATTCGTTGCTTCAGAAAAGAGCATGTTATCATATGCCTTTCGCTTTTCAGGATCTGAAAGAATATCAAAGCCTTCAACAAGCAATTCAAAATGAGCTCTAGCATCTTCAGAAGTATTTTTATCTGGATGATACAAGGCTATTTCTGTTCTGAATGCTTTTTTTATAGTACTTAAATCTACTGATTTCTCTATTTTGAGAAGCTTATAATAATTCTTTAATTCCATAATAATATTGTTTTAAACCTTTGATTATTATCAATAAAAACCAACTATAGGACGTGGTTTAACCTGAAAAGTTACGTTTTTATGCACTTAAAACTTTAAAAACGACGTGTCATCAGAAATATTTGCTGTAAGCTATTCAAAACTCTAGTTTCATCATCAAATAAATCACAATGAAACCTAAATTTAACTTATTAGTAGTGTTGTTAGCGATTAGCACTTTGACTTTTGCTCAAGATTGGAAAACATATCCTTACAATCCTAGTGGACAAGTTGCATTTCCTCAAGATGAAGGTCGTCATAGTGCTGAGCCTATAGAGTGGTGGTATTCTGCTGGTCATGTTATTGGGCAAACTACAGGAAAAAGCTATAGCTTTATGTATACGTTTTTTCATTATCCGCAAGCAGGATTTGACGGATTTAGAATTTTGAATATTACAGATGATGATACAGGCACATTTCTTCAAGATGTAAAACCTGTAAATTATAACACACTTTCTACAACAAGTTTTGATATTGAAGCGACAGTGTTTTTGGCTGGTACAGAGTTTTGGAGAAACAAAGAAGATGCGAGTAATGTACCAATTCCTTTTGAGTATAAACTTTTTGCTTCAACCACAAATGCAGGATTAGATCTAGAATTTGAAACCTTAAAACGGCCCTTAATTCTTGGAGATGATGGGTATTTAAATCAAGGTGAAAATAATTATACCTATTATTTTTCGCAAACGATGAATGCGGTTATTGGTTCAATAACATTTAATGGGACAACAGAACCAGTGATTGGAACAGGATGGATAGATAGGCAATATGGTAATTTTAATCCATTAACAGGAGAGAAGTATGAATGGTTTAGCATGCAATTATCAAATGGAATGGATCTTAATCTCTGGAATATTTTTACATCAAACCGATTAATTCCTGATAATGAAGCACACAAGATTTTGTCAGCTTATGTAGATGAAAGCACACAATATACTACTGATGATTTTCAAATCGAAAGATTAGCATTTAACTGGATGCCAGACGGTCAACGTTGTTATTCTAAACAATGGCGATTAACATCTGATACAAACAATATAGATTTGACCATTACCACTTTACATGATAATACTGAAGTACAATTACCGTTTCGGTTTTTTGAAGGGGCAACATCTATTACAGGCACTGTAAATGGAATTGCCGTTAATGGTATTGGGTTTGCCGAATTATTACATGATTATGAAGATCCAGAAGTTACAATTACCTCACCTATATCTGGTAGTTATGATACCAGTATGCCAATAACTTGGGAGCTAACAAATCCTGATGATGGTCGACCAATTTTTTATGATTTAGCTTATAGTATTGACAATCAAAATACATTTAATTCTATAGCGACATCGCTTACAAATCCGTCGTATTTATGGGAGAACCCAACCCTCTCTAATGGAGATCAAGTGTGGTTTAAAATTACAGCCTATTCTATAGATAGTGTTTTAAACTCGACTGTTATTAGCGCTTCGGTATCGTCGGCTACGCTTACTACTGATACTCATTTTTTGACTACTATCACAAGTTACCCTAATCCTGTAAATGCTATTTTTACTATAGAATTTGGTGCAGTTTTAAGTGGAAATTATACTATTGTAGATGTTAGCGGACGTGTTATAACGACGTCGGAAATAGTCAATAATCAAATAGTTTCCTTATCTACAAAACACTTAAAAGCGGGTATATATTTTGTGGCTATAAAGACTGAAAATGGTAATGCGAATTTAAGGTTTGTGAAGCAATAAGCTAATCTTCAATACGATTATCATCAAATGCTGAAGGCAATAAATTAGGAATTAATTTCGCGAAAATTGGCAGTAGGAATGCACCACCAGGAAGCATGAAAATGGCTAAGCTTGGTATGGTTTTTAAGATGTCAAGCAGCTGATTTTGCAATTGTTTTTGCTCGTCTTTACTAAGGTCTGCATGTGTTGATTTGCGAATTAATAACATCAATTCTTTACTTTGTTTAACTTCTTTAACCAAACGCTTACTATTGCGTCTAATTAATTTATTGACCAACTGAGACGAGTTCTCATAAAAATTGGTTAGTGGGTTGGTTTGTTGAAATAACATGACTTCTTTTTTATGCTCAGTATGAAATTTTGCAATACATAAAATAGAATCTTGAACTTCTGTAATCTCAATATTTAGTTGGGTTGCTAGCTGTTTCAAGAATTGGTATTCTGATTTTTCTAAAATTTCATCATCCCAAATCGATAAACACATTAAATCAATAAGATATTTTTTCTCATTATAATTAATGTCGTACTCAATATCGTAGATCAAGTCTTCAATAGCTGCAGTATCATCTTCAAGAAAAGAAGTTGATGCTTCTATGATATTTATAATCTCTTTATCGTAATCTGTAATTTTACTTTTAGAATTTAGCGATTGGTATAAGGTTCCTATAATGATGCTCTCTAAGTTTGCTGCATAAGATTTGGGCTCGATGTCTTTAGTCAAATACGTGTCAAAAGCTAGAATATCTACAAATAATAGAGAATTGGTAATCGATTTATTGAAGTTTCTACTCAGTAAATTATCATCAATCTGAATGCGATCATGAATTAAATGCTCTAGCATGGAATTGTCACTTTTGCCGATGACTAACTTGTCCCAAAGGGATAAATCGGAAATTTCTAAAGCTTTATAAAATGCTAAGAGTTTGCTCATAAATACTTGGGTCGTAAATGACGATTTATGAAATGCGAACGTGTGATATAATCCTGTAATAAGGTTCACTTTTGCTAATTCATCTTCAGAGTAGGTATGAATTTTATCAATTTCATCTGTAATGCACACATTGACACCATAAATAAAACCGTAGTCTTTTAAGCTCGTATATAGTGCATTAAAACCTTTAAAAGGAATGCCCTTTTTAGAAATCTGGGAACAGAATTTTTCAATCCAACCACTGGTAGATGGGTTCATTACGCTAGTATTATAAACACTGCAAAGTTAATTTTTTCTACCAAATAACAGTGTGTTTTTGGCGTTAACATAATTTTAACAAAACCACAAGGCTATTTTTTTCGTAAGTGTTCGCAGAGACAAATAAACAATTAACAAAAAATCTCAATTTTTATGAAAAAATCTAAAATTTTAATTGGAGCAGCAGTATTGACAATTGCTGGCTTTTTTACAATCGCAGCCGATCATATCGATGCGCCTGCAGTTATTGGTGGTACAAGTGATATCACAGACCTTTATGCTTTTCAAGGCCAAAACACAAACAATATTGTTTTTGTCGCTAATGTACAAGGCTTGTTAAGTCCTGCGAGTACAACAGGAGCAGCATTTGATGAAAATATATTGATAGAATTCAATATCGATAATGATGGTGATGCTATTGAAGATCTCGTTATTCAAGCAACACCAAGAGATGGGAAAATGTACTTTTTTGGGCCATTTGCACCTGCTCAAACAGGATTAAATAGTACTATTTTATCGTCTAATGGTTTTAATACTGTAGATATAACACCTTATGGAACGAATGCTATTATTGAAACAAATAATGACATGAGCTTTTTTGCTGGACCAAGAGACGACCCGTTCTTTTTTGATTTTACACGCTATACTGAAATTATTTCTGGTACAGCAACCAGCTTTAATAATCCAGGTAATGATACGTTTGAAGGGACTAATGCGCTTTCAGTAGTTGTAGAACTTCCAAAAGCTATGGTAGGTTCTGGGGATACTGTAAATGTATGGGTAGAATCAAAAAGAAAACAATAACCAAGAATCACTTCAGGAGATGAAAATCAAATTTTTAAACACACAAAATTTAAAACGAATGAAATTTAATACTATAAAATTAATGACCATTGCTGTCGTTGTAGCATTTTCAGCATACAACTGTAGTAGCGATGATGATAACGGAACAACAGGACCTGTTTTACCAAACTTTACAGGTACTTATACTCAAGAAGACCAAATAGCTAGACCAGCTATAAACACTGTGTTTGCAAGTATGGCAGATAAAAATACATTTAATGTTACCGTACCTTCAAACCAAGGTGTTGCATTTCAAACGAAGTTCCAAACGAAGTTAGAAGCATTAAACCCTGCACATACCGATCCTACATATACCAATGCTTTAGGATTTAACGCTGCACAATTTACAGGTGTTTTAGCAACCGATGTGCTTACTGTGTCGCTCACAGGAACCACTACATTTTTTGATGGCACCAATGTCCTTACGGGTCGTGCGTTAGCTGATGATGTGATTTCAACAGAGCTACTACTTATTTTTGGAGGACCAACAGGTACTGATAATCCAGGGTTAACAAGCGATAATGTAACGGCAAATGATAAAGCATTCTTAACATCATTTCCATATCTAGCATCGCCTTGGTAAACTCTTTTTACTCTGAAATGGGAGATGAATGTCCCATTTCAGAGTTTATAAAACACATTTTAAATACACTTAAAATTAGTTCTATGGACTTTAGATACACATACTTCATGCTTGCAATTGTACTAGTATTATATACAAGTTGTAGCACAACACCCAATACTCAAATTACAGATGTAGCAGATTATAATGCGTATTTGGATATTTCAGAAAACGAAAGCTTAAAACTTGCCCAACAGGACCAAATATTCTGGTCTCAAAAATTAGAAAAAACACCCAATCAATTTCCATATATGGGGAAATTGGCAGCCAGTTATACCGCTCTTTTTACTGAAACAGGTCAGATTGAGTATCTTAAAAAAGCCGAAACGCAATGGCTTAATGCTAATGCTTTAACCCAACAAAAGAATCCGTCGTATCTTAAGAGTTTAGCGTATAATTATATTTCGCAGCATAAGTTTAAAGCCGCATTAGAGTTGTTAACTAAGGCAGAAGTCTTAGGAGAGAACCTTCAAGAAACGCGTAAAATGCTATTTGATGTGCATTTAGAATTAGGGAATTATGAGACAGCACAGTCCTATTTGACAAGTTTCGAAAATTTTAGCGATTTCGATTACCTCATTCGCTTATCAAAATTTAGTGATCATAAAGGGAATCTTGATGCTGCAATTAAATATATGGAGCAGGCGATGGTAATTGCAGAAGCTTCAAATTTAAAACACTTAAAGCAATGGTCATATACTAATATTGCCGATTTCTATGGTCATGGAGGAGACATAGAGAAATCGTACACATATTTTTTAAAAGCTTTAGAACTAAACCCAAACGATGCGTATGCTAAAAAAGGAATTGCTTGGATTGTATATTCTCATGAACGACATCCAAATGAAGCCTTGCGAATTTTAAGCACCGTAACTAAAAACTATCATGCACCAGACTACTATTTACTAAAAGCTAAAATTGCCCAATTTATAAATGAAGACACTATAGCAAAAGCCGAATTAACCTTATATAAAAACGCAATGCAAAATACGGCTTATGGTAATATGTATAATGCTTATAATGTATTGTTGTTTACAGATGAGAACACAAATACTGATACTGCGATAGCAATGGCTAAGCAAGAAGTTAGTAATAGACCAACACCACAGTCGTACGATTTGTTGGCGTGGTCGTATTTTAAATCAGGGAATTTAGATGCTGCACTTCGTATTGTAGATAATCATATTATGAATAAAACCTACGAACCTAAAACCTTATATCATGTTGCCGAAATTTATAAAACAGCAGGACAAAATCATCATGTAAAACTATTAAAAGAAGAATTGTTAGCAAGTATCTATGAGTTGGGACCAACTTTAGAATCCGAAATTTTGAAATTATAAATAAGAAAAGTCTAGTGTTTTTTTGTTAGTTAACAGCACCTGTTTTTTGAGTAGGTGTTGTTTTTTTACACACCAATATCTTCATTCCATAGTTCAGGTTTGTCAGTGATAAATTTGGTCATCATAGCGATACATTCTTTATCATTTAAAACAATTACTTCAACACCTCTCGATCTTAATAGATCTTCTTCACCCATAAAAGTTTGATGTTCACCAATCACAACTTTAGGAATACCATAGAGAAGTATGGTCCCAGAACACATAGGACAAGGAGATAAAGTTGTATATAAAGTACTTTCTTTATATACAGAAGCGTTTTGTCGTCCTGCATTTTCTAAAGCATCCATTTCACCATGTAAAATCACACTGCCTTTTTGAATGCGTTTATTATGGCCACGACCAATAATAATATTGTTATGTACTATCACAGAACCTATTGGAATACCACCTTCATTTAAACCTGTTTTTGCCTCATTTATTGCGGCTTCTAAAAATGGATCTCTCATAATTTGTGATGTTAACTATAAGATAAAGATAGTGAAAGTCTTATGTTTAATTGTAACATCGTTTTGTTAAGGTATAGTCTCTAGTTTTTTCTAGCCTTAATTAGTTTTTAATTATAGCAAACGTCTCGGCTATGATTAGTTGAGTTGCAAAAGAAACTAAGTTACTAAAAGAAAATTAACCTCTTGGGAATTCCTGAATAATTCATGAAAGTTTAGTTGTTTTTAGCTCAAGTCTTTGTCGTCTAAATTTAAATTTTCTCCAAGTTTTTTTAAAATAAAACAGCAACGTATTAGTTTTCATAGTACCAAAAAGGAATTTTAGACACATTCCAATTTGTTGTATCACCTTTTTTGATTCTTAAACGGTTAACTTTTAATAGATGTTTGCCATCTATTAAATCTTTAGTGCTAACATAAGTTTCAAAACCTAAATTGCCTTTTTTACTCTTGGCAATAATAAAATCAGAATCATACTTAATAGTATCGATTTTTACTGAATATATATCATTAAATGTTTTTAAGTAAGCTTGTCTTAGACTATCCCTTTTTAAGTTAGCGTAGCTAAATGTAATACTCGATCTCAATCCACGACTATCTTCATCTGGCTCTAATTTTGGATTAAACCTAAATATGTTGTCTTCTATATTTTCAGAAAATAAAATAAATACTTTTACATAATTATCAGTGATGACTTTTGATTGGATTGCCACATGATCAATAAATCCATCACTATCAGATAATAAATCTTCATAGTTATTATTGTTAGCAACATATTCATTTGAAGTCATGTCGTTCCCTAAAAAATTTGAAATATTGTATTTAAGAGTTGTGGCTAATGCTATTAATATATAGAATGGTACTAATGCAAGACTTAATCGTTTTCCAAACTTATTGTCTAGAAAATTATAAACCAATGGTCTATACAAAAAAGACAAGGTAATAAATCCAAAGACTCTATATATAGGGAAATAAATGATAGATAACCATTTTTTCTTTTTAAGAAAACCTAGCGTTAAAAAGTCAATTAAAGTGAAAAACATTCCGAAAACGATAAACACCATAAGTGTTATACCAACACCATGAGATAGCCAGTTAGGTAAATCGTCATTACTTATTAATAGATTTGCAATTAAAGAAATAGTGAGGATGGTAAATGTTATTGCCAAAACATAAAAGATTAGCAAAAAAGAAATTGCAAATATGACACTACAATAGTTTTCTAATGTGCCAATATATTTATCGAAAGAGCCAACCCGCTTCTTTAAGTAATTAGTGAATTTCCAGCTGTATTTTAAACTATCATAATCAATATCTCCAGATACATAACGCAAGCCTAAAGCACCTATCCATAATCCGCGCAATAATACATGAAGCAATAGATTAAAAATTAATATATAACAAGATATTGTTGCCACTAGTGAAATAACAAACGCATATATTTGGTGATTATTTTCAGCTTCTATAAGGCTTTTTGTAATCGATGGAATAGCTGTAAATAAACCAAAAATTGCAAAACCAGAGATGAGTAGCTCTAGCTGCCAACTTTCTTCTTGGAGTTTCTGTAATAGCTTTTTAAATTCTGGTTTTGTATAATCGTTCTGCATTAATTTTTATTTAATAAAAATAAAATATTTTAAAATTAAAAAAATCTCTTTAATTAAGCAACGAAAAGAAATCCTATTTTATAGTTGTATAATAAGATTATTATAATAACTGTAATCAGATTTATAATGAAGGCTAATGGTTTGTGTATGGTTTTGTTGCGTATAAAATACGGTAAATTTGGCGGAACTTTGTAAATAAGCACAAACCTTAGAACTTGTTAGCTATGTTTTATACACGCTGTTAGCGGCTGTATAACTCCTTTTCATAATTATTCATCAATTCTAATTGCTTCATTCTTGTTATACCATATTTTGGTTCATACCAATTCATTTCTTGATAATACGCTATTGTTGCTTTAATACTTTCTTCTAACGGGACTATTTCCAAATTATATGATTTCAGTATTTTCTTATTGTCCTGAGTATCGTAATTTGAATTTATCCACAATGGCATTTTTGTCCATTCATATATGTTATTGTCTAACAAATATTTACCTGATACGTTTTTTGTTTCTGGAGATTTTTTCAACAATTTACTCGCTACATTTACTATGTCTGCTATACTTGTTTCAGGGTGACTAATGATATTGTAAATATTTTTGTCTTTACCTTCATTGATGGATAGAACTATTGATTTTATTAAGTCTTGTACATAAGTTAATGAGGTCTTTTGGATTCCATTATTAGGGAGTAATACTTTTTCGTATTTTTTTACTTGATATAACCAATAATAAAACCTATCCGTATGATCATATTTTCCATAAACTAATGAAGGTCTTAGAATTGTATAATTAATCCCACTTGATTTGATTATTTCTTCGCAAGCTGCTTTCCTCTTTCCATACGTTTCTGACGTATCATCATCGTAAATCTCTCTGGTAAAGGCTTGAGTCCTTTCCGATTCGTCTTTTAGTATTTGTTCTCCGTTCTCATATACAGAAACAGTTGAAATGAATATGAATCTTTTTAATTTAGTAGATATTGCTCCTAATATGTGTTCTAGTGATTTTGGAAAGTAACAAGATAGATCAATGATATAATCCCAATTCCCTCTAACTAGTTCTGCAATCTCTTTTGTGTTTCTATCCCCTTTTATTTTTTTAATACCTGGAAATAAATTAGCATTAGTAATACCTCTGTTTAATAACGTTAGTTCGTATTTATCTTTATTTTTTAATTGCTCAACTAAATTCCTCCCAATAAAATTTGTACCTCCTATTATTAGTATTTTTTCCACTTCTTTAGTTTTTATGTGAGTTTTGATTTCTTATAACCGCTAACGTGTTTGTGTATGATTATTTGCGGTTAAAAATGCGATTTACTTTTCGACGTTGCGGAAAGATAATTAATTCGCGTGAATTTCCGCTGAGGAAATTTTGTAGCAATTAATTATACACGGTGTTGGCATTAGTTTGCTTTTTACTCTTTTTAACCAATGGATTATAATCTAAACAGAGTTGAACCCAGTATTCTAAATCTTCTTGCATATCTGTGCCTTCAGCAGACACAAAAACAAAACCTTTCATTGTACGACCTGTAATGTTAAACTCTGAACAACCATCTTTTTTCAGAGCACATTCATATGCTTTATCTCCAACTCTTCCCATAATTCTTGGAAATCCTGTGGTTTTATACGTAGTTCTACGTATTTTTTTAAACTTAGATACTACAAATGGAAATAGCAGTTAAACGTTTTTGTGTAACGCTTAACTGCTATTGGATATATAAGGGATGTGTTATGGTGATTTTTAAGGAATTTCTCGTGAAATTAAAGGCTTTAATTTGGTTTAACTCCTAATTTTTGCTTTTTCCTTTTAATAGTCCTTTGTGCTTCCATTTTCTTGACTGTAGGACTTGAAAAGTTGCAATAACTAATACAAGAATTATAAAACCGATAATATATTCCATAATTTTAATTTTTAGTTAAGGTGTTTTTTCTGATGTGCTACAACGTCATACAAGCAAAACTATATTCTATATCTAAGGCACGTTTGATGTGCGTTTTTTATTTTCAATAGCAATCATACGATTGGATAAAACGTACATATTTCTATAATGACTTCTCCTTTTTTTGATACTACTAAAGTTAAATCAAAAAAGAACATGTTTATATACGTAGTTCTACGTATTTTTTGATTACTATTTTGAGGTAAGAAAACAAAAAAAATGGCAATTAAGCGTTTTGGAGTAGTGCTTAACTGCTATTTGATATATAAATAGGTATATGGAGATTTTAATTTTTTCATGAGATGCTGACACAGGTTCAGAATGACCTCAATACAAAACCTTTTAATCTATATAGATAAAATAAGTTTGAGTCCGAATAACTCAATAAGTCCAATACCAAGTATAATGAGTAGCAAAGACAAAAAATCGTTTTGGCTAATTTTTGTTGATACAATATCATCATAGGCCATCTTAGAGCTGTATTTTTCATACATCACATAAGCGATTCCTGTTAGTAGCATACCAATGCCAATGCCAAGAATATGTTTTTGCTCAGTAATAAACTCTATTTTGAAGTATAATAGAGCAGAAATCATTGCAGATCCAAGGTATAGCGCGATTCTATACCATCTGGCGAGTTTAAGGTTTTCTAATAGTCTCATGTAGCTTAATTTTTGTTGGTTTTAACCACAACAGTCTTGTAGATGAATTATAATGTTTATAAAAACACTAATATTTCGGTTTTCTACAGAGCCGATGTTGTCATGTTTATTTAATTAGCTTTACGCTAACTCCCTTATAAGCAAAACTATAATCTGTTTATCGCCTTATCCCTCTATTAGTTAAATAAGCAGCGTTTTGTTCACTTTCTGATAACGATAAAATTAAACTAAAAAATCTAATTTTTTGTACGTAGTACTACGTATTTTTCAACAAATTTTTGAGTGCTAAAAAATAGAAATAAGGCAGAAAAGAGCTACGTTTTAGGCTGAGTTATTTTCTGCTATTTTATATGTCATATCACGTCTAATTTATTTTCTGTGTATTTACGTTCTCATTTTTTATGGTTTGGTCTATTTTATTATAACCTAAGTATTGAGGTGTAATAATCGTTTCTTTATCATGGATGTGTGATTTTATTGTAGCTACAGCTTGAAGCGCTACAGATATTGATGAGGCTGATAGATCTGTGGTCGTCGGAATTATACCATTTATTTTTGATGAGCTTATTCCAGTAACTCTGACTTCTAAAGAGCCTTCAACTTTTTTGGTGTTTGCCGTTAAACCAAACGGGCTAGATAAATTAATTCCAGCTTTTTTAGTTTTAACTTTAGCAACCATTCTCACTCCAATACCAACTAAAACAGATTCTGCGTTCTCACCAGAACCCCAGACTAAAGTTTGTGTTTGCGAATAATCATAAATAACTTGATAGACTTTGTTTTTTCCGGAAATACCAATACCTAAGACTTTTAAATCACCGTTTTGCTCTACTTCATACACCGTTACATTAGAAACAATATTTGGTAATGAACGTAATAAAGTTCTATCATTCTTTAGCCCTGAAACATCTTTAAGTTCTTGAAACAAACTATCATTAATATGTGTTATTTCTCCGTAAAAATGCTGAGGTACAGTTAATGCAATATAATCTGAAGTGAATACTTCAACTTGAGCATTCATAACTTGAGTTAGGCAACCTAAAATTATCAATAAATAATTAATCTTTTTCATGAGTTCTTGCTTTGTTGTTTATAAGTATTTAAAGATCAGTAATTAAGATTGGATTTAAAATACCCAATACTGGGTAAATTCATAAAAAAAGCACCAAGCTTTCGCTTGGTGCTTTTAGTGAAAAACTAATTATGATATGCTTACAGTTTTAATTTTTCCTTTTCTTTTCTAGAACTTTTAGTCGTGTTTTTTTTGCTTGGGCAACTTCACCAGTTTCAGCATAAATTTTCAATTCATTTAAAGATATTGGCAGCTGTTTTTCAACGGTTCGTCTTAATTTACCTCCAAATAAAAACCCCATAAATTTTTTGAGGCGTATAGTGGCCTCCATTTTTAGAATACATTGGTTGGAGCCAACTTCTGTAATGGTCCAATGGTTTCCAGCAAATAAAAGAAAACCAGGACCACCTCCTGTATATTCGTAGGCCAATTCTCTTGCATTTTTATTGTAGAGTGTAAGCTTTTCATGTACTTTATTGTAGCCTTTAAGATTGACATAGCAGGTGCGTTCACTACAGGTTGCACCTTCAAATTCTGGCGTTCCAGAACCTTCGGCATGATCTATGCCCGAAAAATAAACGCCTACATTGTCAAACGCTTTAATAATGTTCCACAATGAATCTGCCGAGACATTAATAACCTCACTCGTTTTTATGATTTTAAATTCTTTACCTCTTTTAGCCTTTTGCGCCATAACTGTTAAATTAATTGTTGTTAATGCTAACCCTAATAATATCAAGGGTTTTAATGTGTTTACTTTCATTTTAATTGCGATTAATAATACAACAAAAGTAAAAGACGTGTAAAGGAATGGTTTGACTCAGTAGTTTTATTTTTTGCCTGAGAAGTTTAAGCGGTATTCTGAAGGTGTAATGCCATATTTAGCCTTGAAAACTCTAGATAAATGTGCAAGTGTTTTAAATTCACAATCGTAGGCAATATGACTTATAGTTTCGTTTGAAGTTGGTAATAGCTCAGCTACTTTTTCTATCCGTTGGTTGATCATATAATTATTAGGCGTGTCTTTATAAACACGTTTAAATTCTTTTTTGAAAGCCGAAAGACTATGATTGGTGAGTTGCGCTAATTCTTTAATCGTTACCGAAGAGCAGATATGGGCTTTTATGATTTCTTTAAACTCGAAAGTCTTTTTTTCAAAAAGATTGGTCATAATTTCTAAAACTTTAGGTGCGTTTTCGGTTTGCAATACTAATGTGATAAGTTCTTTAAGTTTGAGTATGAGTAAGTCTTCTGTGACCAAATCTTGGTGATCAAAATAAAAATTAAGGGTATTGATATATGCTGTGATAAGTGCATTGGTCTCTACAGTAACACTATTAACGGTTAAAGGCGTCGTTGTGTTTTTAAAGAAAGGAGATGCCGAATTATGATATATTCTTTCTAAAATATCTTTATGAAAACGAATAGATATAGCACTGTATGTAGAACTTCCATTTACTGGAATTGTTTTAAATGTATTGTTACCACATTTAGCAAGTACAGCTTGGTTAGCCTGTAATTTTAATTCATCGGTCTCTGAATAATTAATACAACAACCTTTTAATATATACACAAATGCAGCTTCATCTTCTGGCATGGGTGTTGGCATTTCAATAGGTTCTTCTATTGTAACCTTACTTAATAGTGTTTTGCCAAATAATTCAATAGCTTCAATTTTCATTTTTTATACAAAGTAGCAAATGTTTTTACACGATCATTTGTCTGAGACGTTTTGTGTTTTGCCTGAGACGTTTTTTTAAGGTTGTGATACCACACCTAAAGTGTACAATTGTTCCATGGTTGGAGATGCACTTCCGCCTGCTGGTTCCAGTGTGATACCAAAGGCCTCACTATTATTTGCGTTTGCTATATTGAAAATTTTATTATCGTCGTCATTAAAATTAACAATGGTTCCTAAACTTGTTGGTGTTAAGGGATTTAGTGTTAAAGACCAGACTTGCCATACTTTTCCTACTGGAGCATTTGGTAAGCCTTGGGCATCTAAATAGATGCTATTGTCTTTTTTATTCCAATAGACTTTAGCATAGCTGTTAGCAAAATCGCCTTGACCTCCTAATGGAATAGCAATAATATCACGATCTCTTAATATATTGAGTAAGTTTTCTTTGATCGCTAAATCGGTTTTTGCTTTTTCAATTTGAAGTTCTAAATAGCTGTTTTCAAGATCTGCATCTGTAACCTGAGTCTCTAACTGAGTATTTTGATTTAAGGTCCATAATAAACCTATACCAATAATAAATGCGGCTGCCCAACCTGTATAATTTAACCAGTTAGTTCTTGTTTTTTGAAGTGTTATAACTTTGGTCTCGTTAGTATTAAAATCTAATTGGGATGTAATAGCATCTAATGTATTGGTAGTGTTTTCTGGCGACATTTTAGCCGTTAGCTTAATAATAGCAGCTTCTATATCTAAAACCTCCTGTAAAATATCTGGATACTGACGCATAAGGTCATAGACCTCCTGATTTTCTTTTTCAGAAAGTTGTCCTGCAACATAAAGTTCTAGAATTCCCGATTCTATAAATGCTTTACTATCCATTTTATTTTAATACTATTGCTCTCAAATCTTTAATGCAATTTCTATTTCTTGTTTTTATAGTTCCTATAGGAACTTCCAATGCTTCAGCAGTTTCTTTTTGGGTATAACCTTTAAAGTAGAGGAACTCTATAATTTTTTTGCATTTTTCACCAAGTGCTTTTACGTATTTATCAATTCCGATGGCATCGACTTGATCATTTAAATTATCACTGGTTTCTAATATATCTACGAAAAACTCGGCGTTGAGGTTTTTAGTCGCATTTTTATAAGCTTTAGAACGAGTTTTATCAATAGCTGCATGTCTTGCTATGTTTAAAATCCATGTAAAAAAACGCCCTTTACTTGAATTATAGGAACTGGAGTTGTTCCAAGCTTTAATAAACACATCTTGCATAAGCTCTTCAGCCATATCATGATCACGTACAATATTATAAATAACCCCAAGCATACTATCGCTATACATAGTGTATAGCTGTTCAAACGCTTTTTCGTTTTTATTTTGAAATTGATATATGAGTGTTTCTAATTGCATGTATTGCACCAATATAGGCACTAAAGATAATAGAAAAGCTACACAATGGTAGCTTTTCTATAGGAGTTGGTTTCTTTTTTATTGGATGATTCCACCACAACTTACACGGCTTCCAGCTGCACCAGAAGGTTGCGATTTAAAATCATCAACACCTTGGTGAACAATGATTGCTTTGCCTAGAATATCTTTAGTATCATCACCACATCCAATACACCATTCGTTTGTGATTTTTGTAATGGTCGAACGCCCATCAGCATAAGCTTTAAAGTTTCCAATATCACCTTTGTGGTAGCCCGTAGTATCACCCCATTTTCCATGTGGTGCTCCTGTTGGATTCCAGTGTCCACCAGATGATTTTCCATCATCAGAAGAGCAATCTGCTTTTTCATGAATATGAATTGCATGTTCGCCTTCAGATAATCCATTTAATACAGCAATCATAGTAACTACACCTTGATCTTGAGTGAATACAATATTTCCACTTACACCACTATTATTTTTAGGGTCTAAGGTTAATGTTACTTTTTTATTTTCAGAATAGTAAGCAGGTTCTTCTGTTTGTGTAGCAGGAGTTGTTGCTTTGTATTCAACTTTAGTTTCTATATCTGAAGCTTCTGTTTCAGTAGTTTCATTTGGAACTTCTTTAGTGTCAGATTTACAAGAGACACTTAAGCAAAGTGCTAAAATTGAAATGTATAAGATCGAACGTTTCATTAGTTGTAGTTTTTTGTGTTTTGTGAAGTTGAAAGATAGTCATTATTTGAAATGATCGAAAATTTTTTGACTAATTTTCAAGATATGATATATGTCATGTTTTACTCAAATTAATGCACGTAATTTTGACTTAAATTGTTTAGGTATGTGCAATTCTTTAGTAAATAAGTACAATGTGGCTGGACCACGTTACACGAGTTATCCTACGGTTCCGTATTGGGATAATCAGTCCTTTTCATTAAAAAAATGGAAAGACTCTCTATCTATATCCTTTGATGAAAGCAATACTTCCGAAGGAATAAGTCTTTATATACATTTGCCATTTTGTGAGCGCATGTGTACATTTTGTGGATGTAATAAACGAATTACAAAACGGCATGACGTAGAGAAACCATATATAAATGCTGTTTTAAAAGAATGGCATTTATATGACGAACTTTTTAATGAAAGACCCAAAATCAAAGAACTCCATATTGGAGGTGGTACACCTACCTTTTTTTCTCCTGAGCACTTAGAAATGTTAATCAAAGGAATTCTACGAAAAGCTACTCTCGCCAAAAATTATGAGTTTAGTTTCGAAGGGCATCCTAATAATACAACTCCTGAGCATCTACAGACTCTTTATGAATTAGGGTTTTCTAGAGTGAGTTTTGGTGTTCAGGATTATAATGAAACGGTTCAAAAGGCGATTCATCGGATTCAGCCTTTTGAAAATGTGAAAGCCGCAACACTTGCCGCTAGAGCTATTGGTTATACCTCTATAGGTCATGATATTATTTTTGGTCTGCCTTTTCAAACGAAAGATCATGTAGCGACAACTATTGAGCTTACCAAAGTGTTGATGCCAGATCGTATTGCTTTTTATAGCTATGCTCATGTGCCTTGGCTTAAAGGAAATGGGCAAAGAGGTTATAATGATGCCGATTTACCTTCTGCTGCTTCAAAGCGTGAACAATACGAATTTGGAAAAGCAATGCTACATGAAGCCGGTTATCATGAAATTGGAATGGATCATTTTGCTTTAGAAACAGATGGTTTGTATAAGGCAATGAAAACCAATATATTACATCGAAATTTCATGGGGTATACAGCCTCTAAAACGCAAACAATGATTGGTTTAGGTGTCTCTTCAATTAGTGATAGTTGGTATGGCTTCTCACAAAATGTAAAAGGAATTGAAGAATACTACCATTTGGTTGAACAACATATTATTCCTGTCTATAGAGGTCATATTCTAAACCGTGAAGATCTTATCATCAGGCAGCATATTTTAAATCTAATGTGCCATTTCGAAACCAGTTGGTCTGATCAAACACTTTATAGTGATGCGCTTCATAATAGTGTTGCCCAGCTTAAAGAAATGGAAGTTGATGGTCTAGTAATCTTACAAGAAAAGGGTGTAAAAATCACTCAAAAAGGACAGCCATTTGTAAGAAATGTATGCATGGCATTTGATGTGCTGTTGCAACGTAAACAGCCCAATGCCAGATTGTTCTCAATGACTGTGTAGGATTACGCGTCTTAAAATAATCAAATAAAAACTCAAAAAAATTATGAACAAGATAATAGTCCCAATAGATTTTTCTGAATATTCTGAATTTGCTCTTGAAACCGCTGCAATTTTGGCGAAACGTAATCATGCTGAATTGCTTGTATTACATATGTTAGAAATTGACAAAGGTCGTGTTACAGATTCTAGTAATGCACATCATGAGAAGATGGTGTTTTTTCTAAAATTAGCTGAAAGGAAATTTGATGAGTTTTTAGCGAAAGATTTTCTTGAAGGCCTAAACGTAACACCAATTGTAAAACATTTTAAAGTATTTAGTGAAGTCGCTGAGGTTGCTAAAGAACACAATGCAGATATGATTGTCATGGGATCTCATGGTTCAAGTGGATTGTCTGAAATTTTCGTGGGCTCTAATACCGAAAAAGTGGTGCGATATTCTAAAATACCAGTATTGATTGTTAAGCAAAAACCTTCAAAGTTAAACTTTGAAACTGTAGCTTTTACATGTGATTTTTCTACGGAAATGGTTACTTCTTATTTAAAAGCGCGTCAGTTATTTGAGAACATCAAATTAATTCATGTGAATGTCCCTGGAGAAGGTTTTAGGAGTTCATCAGAAATAGAAATAGCTATTGCTAATTTCTTACAAAAAGCTGATGGTAATTTAGACAGGTTAAATGATGTGCATTTTACGTCAGATTATACGATAGAGAAAGGGATTTTAAATGCGTCTAATCTTATAGGTGCCGATTTAATAGCGGTTCCAACTCATGGACGAAAAGGCTTAGCACATTTCTTTTCTGGTAGCATATCTGAAGATGTTGCTAATCATGCGACCTTACCAGTTATGACTTTTAAAATTTAGTTTAGTTATTTATTATAGTTAGGAATAAAAAAGCTTGAGCATATTGCCCAAGCTTTTTTATCAAGATAAACGTCTGTTTATTCTAATCTAAAGGTTTTTGTGTCTTTAAATGGATGTGTTTGTAACTGTTCCATTGTTGTACGATACGGTGTCCAAGTATCGTTGAAAAATGTATTTACTTCTAATATAGCTTGTTCTAATGCAGCCTTAGCATTTTTAATAAGCGTCGTTTCTGTCTCTGTAATTCCACGTTGTCTAGAGCTTACATAATTTCTAGCGAGACCTAAACGTTGCATTACGGTAACTTCTGGGTTTCTCGTAATCCCTTGACGTTTGTCTTCTTTTCCTAGAAATTTATCAACGATACTATCAATGCTTTTTACAATATTTTTTGATGCTTTGATATCATCTTTGTAGCTGTCTTTGTCTAATTTAGCTAATAATGATTGATAATCTTTGGCAATGTTTTTACTTTCTATCAATTGTTTTACGGCATCTGCAGCTGTTTGCTGCATAGTTTCTAATTGTTTTGAAGCCTCATACACCTGATTAATGTTTGTCATTGATGCATTTACTCTAGGATCTAGTTTTATAGTTATAATGTCTTCGGAAGACAGGTCACCAAAATGTACTACAGCTTTATAATTCCCTGGTTTTACTGAAACACCTCCTGGTTCACTCGTGCGTTTTCTGATACGCTTTGAAGGATAATCAACACCAGCTTCATCCATATACCAAGTCCATTTGTGTATCCCAGTAGAATCTGGAGCTTTTTGTTTTAACGTACGTATCAAACGATCACCATCATAAATTTTAAGCTGAATAGAATCCCATTTTACTTTTACTTCATCAGTTTCAGACGTGTTTTCTTCTTCTTCTTCTTCTTCAGAAGCTTTTTTTACCTCATCAATTTTTATAAAGTAAGAAAGTCTTGCGCCATAACCTCTATTTTCTCCATGATAGATTGCATCTGCACCAAAACGACTTCCGGTAGGTTGTTGATAGGCCGCTTGATAGGCTGTAGGAGGTTTAAATAATTCTAGTTTTTGATTAACAATCTCTTTGTTTTGAGCTATAGCTCTTAAAGGTCTAATGTCATCTAATACCCAAGCTGCACGACCAAACGTACCAATAATTAGATCATGTTCACGTGGATGAATTACTAAGTCTTTTACTGAAACTGTTGGAAAACCATTAGTCCATTTTGTCCATTGCTGTCCTGCATCAAAAGAGATATAAAGTCCATCGTCTGTACCTAAAAATAATAAGTTTGCATGTATAGGATCTTCAACAATAGCTAATGCATAACTTTCTACATCATCAGCATCTACAATACGTTGCCATGTTTTTCCATAGTCTTTAGTTCTGTAGGCATAAGGTGTATAATTAAATCGTCTGTAATCGTTAGCGACTAAAAGTGCTTCACCCTTATTTTTATTTGATGCTTTAATTTGAGTAACCCAACTTCCCGCAGGTAAACCTTTGATGTTTTTTGTGATATCATGCCATGAATTACCACCATTAGTTGTGTAATGCACTTTTCCATCGTCGGTTCCAACCCAAAGCATATTTTGCTCTAAAGGAGAAGGTTCAATAACCAAAATTGTTGTATGGTTTTCAGCTCCAGTTGCATCCATAGTAAGTCCGCCACTTTCAGATTGTTTTTGCTTCTCAGGATCATTAGTTGTTAAGTCTGGAGAAATAATGGTCCATGTATCCCCTTTATCTGTCGATTTATGAACAAACTGACTTCCGAAGTACAGTGTATTATTTTGAAAGGGGTCAATATTAATTGCAGCATTCCAGTTGAAACGTAGTTTAACATCAGGATCGGAATGTGTTGGTCTTACCGAATAATTGTTTCCCGTTTGCCAATCGTAACGACTTACATAACCTTGCTGACTCATAGACCATCCATATCTCGAATCATCCTTATCAGGAACCACATCAAAACCATCACCAAAGCTTATTTCTTGCCAGTAACTATTTCGAATCCCTTGAACGCGCCAAACATAAGCAGGTCCTCTCCAAGAGCCATTATCTTGCATGCCACCATAAACGTTATAAGGAATTTCGTTATCGACATTTATATGATAGAATTGAGCGACAGGTAAATTGCCAATAAATCGCCAAGATTTTCCACCATCTTTTGTGATATTCATTCCACCATCATTTCCATCAATCATGAAATTTCCGTTTTTTGGGTGAATCCACCACGCGTGATGATCAGGATGCACGCCATTATTTACGCCATAAGCAGGCATAAGCTGTGTGAAATTTTTCCCGCCATCTTCAGAGACATTAACATAGGTGTAAATGGAGTAAACACGATTTTCATTTTGCGGATCAACATATATTTCAGAATAATAAAAAGGCCTGTTGCCAATGTCATTTTTATCGTTAATTTTTTTCCAGTTAAATCCACCATCTTCACTTTTATAGAGCGCATTTTTCTTCGCTTCAACCAAAGCATAAATAATATTAGGTTTGTTAGGTGCAATAGCAACACCTATACGACCAAGATTACCTTTTGGAAAACCTTCTTTTTCGGTGATTTTTTTCCATGTAGTACCACCATTATGAGTGATATGTAAACCAGAACCTTCACCACCCGAATTAAAAAACCAGGGGTCTCGTTTATGTTCCCACATGGCAGCGATTAATTTATTAGGATTTGTAGGATCCATAATCAAATCTGCTGCTCCAGTTTTGTTATTAGCGAATAAAATTTTAGACCATGTTTTTCCACCATCAGTAGTTTTAAAAACACCTCGTTCAGGATGTTCTCCCCAAGGCGAGCCAATAGCAGCAACATAGACAATATTAGGATTTGTTGGATCTATAATAACGCGATGAATATGTCTTGTATTTTCAAGTCCCATAGATGTCCAGCTTTTTCCACCATCTAGAGATTTAAAAACACCATAACCACCATTTAAACTGTTTCTAGGATTCCCTTCACCTGTACCAACCCAAATCACACTTGGATTTGATTGCTGAATGGCTATAGCACCTATAGAAGCCGTGACTTGATTTTCAAAAACGGGAGTCCAAGTGGTACCTCCAGATTCACTTTTCCATAAACCACCAGAAGCCGTCCCAACATACATAATATCAGGATTGGTATGTACAGCATCAATTGAAGTGACGCGTCCAGACATACCTCCAGGGCCAATATTACGAGGTGCCATGTTTTTTAATAGGTCAAGAGAAATGTCTTGAGCAAAAAGAGTGGTTGATGCTATAAAAAGCACCAATAACAATGATTTTTTCATTACGGTTTGGTTTAGTTGCTTTAAATATAAGCAAAGCGTATGATTCGTTAAATTATACGATAAGATTTAACAAAAAAGGGATGTGTTAAATGTAAATGTTTAATATAATACCCTCTAAATCTTATTTTTTAGAAGCTGTTTTAACTCATGTCTTGAGCAAAAGATTCGCACAATGCCAACGTTTCTTTAACATCATTAAGTGTGGTTCTTGGATTAATAAGACACATTCTTAAAACGATTTGATTTTGTAATATGGTAGTGACTAATAAGGCTTCTCTAGAGGCTAATACTTTTTGAGAAATTTGTTGGTTAAGAGTGTCTAATTTTTTTTCTGAAAAGGATTTCCCTATAGGGTTGTATCTGAAATTTATAACTGCTAATGTTGCAGGAGATATCACTTCCCAATATGCACTTTTTCGTAAATGTTGTTCAACGTCATCAGCGAGATCAATAGAATAGGTGACTGCATTTTTAAAAGCATTAAGACCAAATGTTTTCATAGACATATAAAACTTTAAAGCTCTAAAACGACGTGTAAGCTGTATGCCATGATCATAGAAATTAATTTCAGAGGTATTGCCTTCAATATCTCTAAGGTATTCGGGTTTTTCGCTAAAGGTTTTACTTAACCATTTATGATTTCTAACCAATAGGCATCCCATTTCGTAAGGTTGGTATAACCATTTATGAGGGTCAATGGTTAGTGAATCTGCTTTTTCGATACCCTTCATTAGTTGCTTTCCTTTTTTAGATAAAATCGCAGCACCACCATAAGCACCATCAATATGAAACCATAGTTTTTCAGTTTTGCATATGTTTGCGATCTCATTTAAGGGATCTACAGTTCCTGTATTGGTTGTTCCTGCGGAAGCAATAATACAAAAGGGTTGAAACCCTTCTAATCGGTCTTTTGCGATTGCATTTTTAAGTTTATTAATAGCCATTTTAAATTCAATGTCTGTAGGTATAATTCGTACTTGTTCTTTTTTAAATCCTAGTACTCGTATTGCTTTTATATTTGAAGAATGCGCTTGGTCTGACATATAAATAATAGCCTTAGAAAAGTCGTCACCACAGCATTGTCTTCTCGCAGTTACTAATGCAGTTAGATTAGCCATAGATCCGCCACTAGTAAAAAGTCCTCCTCCTTTTTTTGTTGGAAATTTAAATAATTTTAATAGCCAATTCATTGTAACAATTTCCAGTTCAGCAGCAGCTGGAGATGCAGCCCAACCGCCAGAGAAAACATTAAATCCCGTTGCTAGCGTATCAGCCATAACGCTTACATAATTGCTTGGGCCAGGAACAAATGAATACGATTTTGGATGTGATACGATATTACTGTTGGGTATTACTTTTTGAATTACAAAATCAAAGACGTCTTGAAAATCTGTTGGTTTTTCTGGGGCTTCAATATTAAAAAGCGTATCCATTTCTTCTCTTGAAGCATAGGCAACAGGTTTTTTTGTGTGTTCGGTTTCAAAATGATCAACAATAGCATCAATAACTTGATAGCCATAGTGTTTCATTTCGTCTTTTGTGAGTCGTAATTTGGATGTATTGTCAGTAGCTTCAGGCATTGTTTTGATTCAGTTTAATATTATAAGTTTTAGATTACGAATATGATATTTGTGATTAATGACAATCTATAGTGCTAGAAGCCATTTCCACAATTGGAGTAGGAGATAGGTAAGGAATTCCTAAGCCCATGCCTCGAACAATAAATAAAAAGCCAATGATTATAATAAAGATAGGAATAACTTTTTGAATCTTTTGTTTAACTTTTGAATTTAAAAATTTACCAATATAAATTGCTGTGGTCATTAGTGGAATAGTTCCTAAGCCAAAGACGACCATATATAAACTACTTTGTGCTGCATTTTGTGTCACTAAAGAGGCAATAACTGCCATGTACACTAAGCCACATGGTAAAAACCCATTAAGAAAACCAATGGTTAAAAAGGTGTCTGCAGTTTTCTTTTTTAAAGCTTGACCTAGGGCAGATTTTACTTTTGATATTATTTTATAGATAGGTTTTGAAAAGTTATACCTATTAAATGTTTGTGTCGGGATGATTACAATTACAATCATTATAATTCCAATTGCAATAGATAGTTGTTGTTGTATTCCGAAGATATACAGGCTTTTGCCTACCAATCCAAAAACAAAACCAATACAACTGTAGGCGAGAAGTCTTCCGAAATGGTACGTGAAAATTTGAACTACTTTTTTTGTTGAATTATTTCGGTCTACGGGTAACATAAAGGCTATTGGTCCACACATACCAATACAGTGGAAACTTCCTAATAGACCAAATATGAGTGCAGACCAGAGCATTGTAATTAGTAAATAATTTCTTCTTTGAAGAGATATGATTTTCCTTTATATTGCCAATCGACTTTAATGTTCCAACGACCATCCAATAAACGTTTGTCAGGTATGAGCAAATTGTGATTAGACAATGAAATTGTAGTTTCAAGGTCTAAGTGTTTATTAGATGGTCTGTATAAGAACACTTTTCCAGTTATGTCTTTAATATTGAGCGTTTGAGGAAACGTGATTTTTAATCCGTTTTGAGTGCGTTTCCATGAAATATCTGTAACTAATTTTTTAGCATTAATTTCTTTATTAATATCATTTTGATATTCTAATTCAGCTTTATAATAATCTTCTGTGACTAATGCTGTATTATATTTTTCGGAGGTATTCATACTAATAACGAAATACATAATAAAACTTATAAAACCAACAAATGTTAGTACGATTCCTGTTCCCCAATTAATTTTCATAATCCTTGTGTTTTTAATTATAACTTATTGGTCCTAAAAAATTAACTGTTGTGGTTTCGATTAATTCATCGTTATTATAAACCTCAATCATTAGCTTATTTTTATTGCCTTTAAGTTCGCTTTTATTTATTTCAATAAATAATGTGCCTTCTGCTAAACCTTGCCCAGGAACACTAAAATAATCTGATGTTGATACCAGTTTAATCTCACCTTTGTATTGACGTAATTTGAAACTAACATTATGTATCGTATCTGTTGTTTTATTAATGAGCTTATAAGTAAATACATTACTAATAATATTGTCTTCTTTATGTTCATAAAGCTGACCAGGAAGTCTTAGAATTCTTGTTTCAACATCATTCCTAAGCAATAATAAACCTGTTAGAAGACCTGTTAATATAATTAGTATAGCTGTATATCCTTTTAGTCTAGGTGTGAATTTGAATGTTTTTTTATGTTCTATATTATCTTCACTAGCATAACGAATTAAGCCTTTTGGCAGATTAATGCTATCCATAATATGATCACACTCATCAATACACGCTGTGCAATTCACGCATTCTAATTGTGTCCCGTTTCTAATGTCTATTCCTGTTGGACATACATTAACACATTGCAAGCAATCGATACAATCACCATGACCAAGTGTTTTTCTATCTTCATTTTTTTTGAATTTTTTTCGTCCATTATCACTTTCACCACGTTTATGATCATAAGCGACTACAATAGATTTATTATCAAGTAAAGCACCTTGCAGTCTTCCGTATGGGCAAGCGATAATACAAACTTGTTCTCTAAACCAAGCAAAAACAAAATAGAAAACTGCAGTAAAAATCAGTAAAGGGAATAAGGTCTCTAAATGATTAAAAGGACCTTCAATAACATATTTTATGAGTTTATCACGACCAATGATATAGGCTAAGAATACATTAGCTATTAGAAAAGAAATCACTAAAAAGATAAACCATTTTAAAAGCCGCTTTTTTATTTTTTCAGCATTCCATTGTTGTTTATCTAGTTTTCGTTGTTTGTTTCTATCGCCATCAATCCAATATTCTATTCTTCGGAATACCATTTCCATGAATATGGTTTGTGGACAAATCCATCCGCAGAAAATTCGTCCAAAACCAACAGTAAAAAGCGTTACAAAGATGACACCAATAAGCATTGAAATAACAAATAGATAGAAATCTTGTGGCCAAAAAGGAAAGCTGAAGATGTTAAAACGACGTTCTAGAACATTAAACATTAAAAACTGATTACCACCAATTTTGATGAAAGGCGCCATAAACAGAAATACTAAAAGCCCATAACTAACAACTTTTCGTTTTTCGTAATAACGACCACTAGGTTTTTTTGGATACACCCAAGCACGTTTCCCATCTTCGGTTAATGTACCGATAGAATCTCTAAAAGTTTCGTTCTTAGGTGTTTCCATTTTAGTTTTTTACTGTACTAATAGAATCTATTTCTTTTTCAATGAAATCAGTAATAATGTCTTCAACAGTTTCTGTATCATCAACCCAAATTGAACCTTCAGGCGCTTTAGGTTCGGCAGGTATTGTGCCTTGAAATTGTAACACATAGCTTGCTACTTGGGCTATTTCTGAAGGTTTTAAACTTTGTTTCCAAGCGATCATTCCTTTACCATTCCGACCGCCTTCAGAAATTGTTTTAAACACATTTTTAATCCCACCACCTAAAATCCAGTTCTTATCGGTTAGGTTAGGACCAATTCCGCCACCACCATCAACTTTATGACAAGCGACACAATTAGTTTCAAATAATTGTTTACCATTGCCTAAATCGGAAGCATTAGTTAGAAGGCTTACAGTATTAAAATCAACTAAGTTTTTAGCTGTTTTTTTATAGACTTCGATATCAATTTTAGCTTGAGCAATATCTGCTTCTAACTCTTGAATCTGATTATCACCATTAAAAATATGGTATTTAGCCATGTATGCGAAAGCAAAAATGATTGAAGCATAGAAGCCATATTTCCACCAAGGTGGTAAATCATTATCCAATTCTTTAATGCCATCATAATTATGATCTAAAATAATATCATGTTCTTCTTCAATAGGCTTTTGGCCTAATGATTTTGTATACGTGTTTTTAATCCATTTTATAAGCTTTGGCGTTGCATGACGTTTAGCATTGTATCTAGCTTTAGCTTCTTTGTCTAAACATTGGTATAATACATTATCTAAAGCACTAATAATCGCTTCAATGGCTACGAGAATGAGACATACAAGTAGCAAGAATAACGATACCAATGGTTCTTTTATAAATGCAGGCTCACCACCTGAGTCTATAACATATTCTGTTATGGCGAAAATGATAAAGAATACAACAGGTACTCTTATCCATGATGGTATATTTCTCATAGTTCTGTTTGGTTTTGGTTGTCTAACGGAATATTACTCACCTTGATGATGTACTCTTTTTTTGCTGTAATTACCCACCAAAATAAGATGACGAAAAAACTGAAAAATATAAGTAAGGAAATCAAAGGGTATATTTCTATTCCTGTGATGCTTTCCATATGATTTTTTACGAATTTTAGCATAATGAATTAGTTTTGAGTTGTTGTAATGTCTTGGTCTTTAACTTTTATGTCGGTTCCAAGGCGTTGTAAATAAGCTATAATGGCTACAATTTCTCTGTTGCGCATTTCAATAAATGCGTCACCTCCAGATTTTTTATCGGCTTCATAAGTTTCAGCAAAATCAGGATCTGAATACAGGTTTTTCTCAATTTTCGTCCCTTGATCTAACATCGCTTGTTGTGCATTTGTTATGTCTTCTTCGGTATAAGGAACACCAAGAGAAACCATAACGCGCATTTTAGCTTCTGTTTGTGTTTTATCAAGCTCATCTCTAATTAACCATTGGTATGCAGGCATAATTGAACCCGATGAAGTACTTTGTGGATTATACATATGACTTAAATGCCAGTTATCTGAGTATTTGCCACCTATACGATGTAAATCGGGTCCTGTACGTTTACTTCCCCAAAGAAAAGGATGATCGTATACAAATTCTCCAGCTTTAGAATATTCTCCATAACGTTCGACTTCGTTTCTAAAAGGTCTTACCATTTGAGAATGACAACCTACACAACCTTCTCTAATGTAAATATCTCTACCTTCTAATTCTAGAGGAGTGTATGGTTTTACACTAGTAATTGTTGGGATGTTAGACTTAACTAATAAGGTTGGAACAATTTGAACAATACCTCCAATTAAGATCGCAATTGTAGCAAAAATGGTTAATTTAACAGGTTTGCGTTCTAACCATGTATGCCATCCTTCTCCTGAAACACGTCTTTTTGAAACACGTTTTAGAGCTGCAGCTTCTGCTAATTCATCTGTAACTTTACTTCCATTCATAATAGTTAAAATCACATTTATAACTAGAATCAACATACCAGTAATAAATAGAGTGCCACCAATAGCACGCATCCAATATAAAGGCATGATTTCAGTAACAGTTTCTAAGAAATTACCATATACTAATGTTCCATCAGGATTAAATTGTTTCCACATAGCCCATTGTTGGAATCCGGCAACATACATTGGTAATGCATAGAAAATGATTCCTAGAGTTCCAATCCAGAAATGGAGGTTAGCTAATTTTGTAGAGTGTAGCTTTGTTTTAAATAATTTTGGAACCAAATAATAGATCATTCCAAAGGTTAGAAAGCCATTCCAAGCCAAAGCGCCTACGTGAACGTGAGCGATAATCCAATCGGTATAATGCGCCATAGCATTCACGCTTTTTAGAGAGAGCATTGGACCTTCAAATGTAGCCATTCCATATCCAGTAATGGCAACTACCATAAATTTTAAAACAGGATCTGTACGTACTTTATCCCAAGCACCACGAAGTGTAAGGAGTCCATTTATCATTCCTCCCCAAGATGGCATTAATAGCATTATAGAGAATGCTATACCTAAGTTTTGTGCCCAATCAGGAAGCGCAGTATATAATAAATGATGCGGTCCAGCCCAAATGTATATGAAGATTAATGACCAGAAATGAACAATAGACAATCTATATGAATAAACAGGTCTGTTGGCTGCTTTAGGGACAAAATAATACATCAATCCTAAAAAAGGTGTTGTTAAAAAAAAGGCAACTGCATTATGACCATACCACCATTGTACTAAGGCGTCTTGTACACCTGCATAAACCGAATAACTTTTAAGTCCGTTAACCGGAAGCGCTAAACTATTAAAAATATGCAGCACTGCGACAGTCACAAATGTTGCTAGATAAAACCAAATAGCTACATATAAATGACGTTGTCTACGTTTAAGTATTGTACCTATTAAATTCCAACCAAAAACAACCCAAATGAGAGCAATAGCAATATCAAAAGGCCATTCTAATTCTGCATATTCTTTAGATGTTGTGTATCCTAAAGGCAGTGTAATTGCTGCGCCTACGATAATTAATTGCCAACCCCAAAAATTAATTTTGCTTAAGGTGTCGTTAAACATTCTTGCTTTTAATAAACGTTGTGTAGAATAGTATACACCAGCAAAAATGGCATTCCCAACAAAAGCAAAAATCACTGCATTGGTATGTAACGGTCTTAAACGACCAAAACTTAACCACGAGATACCATCGGTAAGATTTGGGAATATAAACAAGAAGGCGAGTAGTAAGCCTACTAACATTCCTACAACTCCCCAAAGCATTGTGGCGTAGAGGAAATTTTTAACGATTTTGTTATCGTAATGAAACTGTTGAACTTCCATAATAAATTTAATTAGTCTTTTTGGTTTTAATAGATGGTTTTGGTTGCTCTTTAATAAGTTCGTCTTCAAAAAGCATTCTAACAGAAGGCGTATAGCTATCATCAAACTGTCCATTTTTCACGGCAGTTATAAATGCAATAAAGAATACAACAGCAACAATAATGCTGATACTTAATAAAATATATATAACACTCATACCTATTAGAAGTTATAGTTCAAAATTACGTTTGAGCAGGTTCTTAAAACATGATATATGTCATGTTTGGAAATAATTCTCGTTTTTTTTGTGGGTCATGTATTGTGATTTTTTTTTATTTTAATTTTCTACCTAAAATAGTTGTAGCTATGGTTGTGAAAATAACAATGCTAATAGAACTTAAAGGCATTAAAATGGCAGCGATAATGGGTGATAATTGTCCAGTAACGGCAAAGTAGAGTCCAATGAAATTATAAATAAAAGACAGCATAAAACTCCATTTTATAATCTTAATCGCACTTTTAGATGCATTTATATATTTGTAAAGTTGATTAAACTTAGAGGCATCTAAAATGGCATCGCAGGCAGGAGAAAATACATTGACATTTTCTGATAGAGCAATGCCAACATTACTTTGTACCAATGCTCCAGCATCATTAAGTCCGTCACCAACCATTAAAATTTTAGCACCTTCAGTTTGATGGTATTTGATGTACTCAAGTTTGTCATTAGGTTTTTGATTAAAAATCAATTTTGTTTTTGAGGGCAATAATTTTTTAAGATTTTCATATTCACCTTCATTATCTCCTGAAAGAATAACTAAATCGTAGTGTCTTTTTAGTGTATTAAATAGTTTAGATAGACCTTTTCTATAGCTATTGTAGAATGTAAACTTCCCTTTGTATTTATTATTTGTACTTATATGTACAGCGGTATTTAAAACGGAAGACTCATTAGCTCCAACAAAACTTGCAGAACCAATTTTAATATGATTGCTGTTATGGGTCGCTTCAATTCCTTGTCCTAAATGTTCTTCAAAATGATGTAGAGAAATGATATTATGAGCATCTAAAATGTCATATAGTGTTCTACTTAATGGATGATTAGATCCACGTAAGGTATTTTTTAAAAACTGTTCTTCGGAAGATGTAAGGGCAATACCTTCGTAGGTAGCTGTACTTTTTTTGTTAGAAGTAATGGTACCTGTTTTGTCGAAAATTATCGTGTTTATTGCTGCCAATTGTTCTATGACAGACGCATTTTTAACATAGAATTTCAACTTTCCGAAGAGGCGTAGCAAATTCCCAAAAGTAAAAGGAGCTGAGAGTGCAATGGCACAAGGGCATGCAATAATTAGCACAGCAGTAAATACATTCATGGCTTTTGAAGCATCAATGAATAGCCAAAATATAGTTGCAATTAAAGCAATGCTTAAAATAGTAATAGTGAAACGTTTACTAATTGTGTTTGTTAATGATGTAAAGTCATCTTCTTTATTTTTATTAAAAACATCATTACTCCATAATTGGGTAAGGTAACTTTGTTCAACAGATGTTATGGCTTCCATTTCTATAACTCCAGAAGTTTGTTTGCCTCCAGCAAACAGCTTGTCACCAGATTGTTTGCTCATCGTTTCAGATTCACCTGTTACAAAACTGTAATCAATTTGTGCTTTTCCATTAATTAAAATACCATCAACTGGTATTAATTCTTCATTTCTAATAAGAAGTCGATCGCCTTTTTTAATATCATAGACTTGAATAGGGACTTCTTCATTTTTAGAATTCAGTGTTGTAATGGCAATTGGAAAATAGGATTTGTAATCGCGTTCAAATGATAAAAAGCTATATGTTTTTTGTTGAAAGAATTTCCCTAGAAGTAAAAAGAAGATAAGACCTGTTAAGCTATCAAAAAAGCCAGAGCCTAAGTCGAACACAATTTCTATTGTACTTCTTATAAATAAAACAGCAATACCTAGTGCAATAGGAACATCTATATTTAACAATTTTGAGCGCAAGCCTTTATATGCAGAAATAAAATAATCTTGTCCTGCATATAAAACTACAGGCAATGAAAAAGTGAATATTAGCCAACGAAATAATGGTTTGTATTGTTCTATCCAAAACCCATCAACTTGAAAATATTCTGGAAAAGATAAAAACATTACATTTCCGAAAGCAAAACCAGCGATACCTAATTTATAAATGAGGCTTCTATTTATGTTTTGCTTGCCAGTTTTGAAATCGTCAAGTGAAATGTAAGGTTCGTAGCCAATAGTACTTAATAATAAAACAACATCTTTAAGCGAATAGTTTTTAGAATTATAGGTGACGCGAACAGTTTTTTTTCCAAAATTAACTTGTGATGAAGAGATTTCTGAATGTAATTTGTTGAGGTTTTCTAAAATCCAAATACAAGAACTACAGTGAATATGTGGAATATAAAGTGTTACAATTTGTATCTGAGTATCATTAAACTCTGTAAGTTTTTCAATGATATTCTCTTGTGATAAAAAATCGTACTTCCCTTGTATTTCTTTTGGAGTTGCACCAGGAGAATTTTGTAAATCGTAGTAACAGGTTAAATCATTTTCAGAGAAAATTTCATAAACCGTTTTACAGCCATTACAGCAGAATTTTTTTTCGTTAAAGGTGATAATTGTTGTGTAACAATCATCACCACAGTGAAAACAAGTGGTCTGTTTCATCTGATTATATTATTTGCTCATTTATACCTACAGCAAAGGTTAAAAATGAAGGACGTTTATAATATGATATTTGTCATGTTTTGAGTAATTTTACAATACAGCTTAAAAACTAATTATGAGTAAGTGCGAGCAATGCATTATTAGGCAATTCAATTCTCTTAAATCATTAACTAAAGATGAGTTAGTACGTATTTCTGGATGTAAAACTTCGCGACTGATTAAGAAAGGAGAAATCATTTTCGAAGAAGGTGATACTCTTAATGGCGTTTTTTGTGTTAAAGATGGTGTTTGTAAATTATCAAAATTAAGTTCTAATGGAAAAGATCAAATCGTAAAACTTGTTGTTAAAGGTGATTTGTTAGGTCAACGATCTTTGATAGGAGAAGAATCGGCAAATTTAAGTGCTATTGCCCTTAATGATATGGAAGTCTGTTTTATTCCAAAGCATGAAATAATGCATGACCTTCAAAAAAATCCAAAGTTTACTTTAGACATGTTGCAACAAATGGCTCACGATTTAAAAGACTCAGATAATGTTATTGTAGACATGGCTCAAAAATCGGTTAAAAATAGAGTAGCCGATGTTTTGATTTATGTTAATGAACATTTTGGAGTTGATGAAAAAGGATTCTTGTCAATTAATCTCTCTAGGGAAGATTATGCGAATATTGTTGGAACAGCAACAGAGTCTGCAATACGGATTTTATCTCAATTCAAAAAAGAGGGGTTAATTACTACGAAAGGAAAGCAGATCAAAATTGAAAATCTTCAAAAATTGAAACATATAGAATGATTTTTAATAGTACTTTAGCTGCATTATTTAATTTTCATGAATGGTATTCTATTACCATGTATCTCTACTTTTAATATTTGCAAAGCATAAATTTATAATCTCTGAAATTCTTTTTTGTTTTGTGATGTCTCTTTTAGCTTGGTTAAGCCAATACAAATATCCTTTTCTATAGGAAGGCGCAAAGTTCGTGTAGTTTTCAAATGCTTTAGGATTTTTATCAAATTCAAGTTGTAACGCTTTAGGAATTATACCCTTTTCAACATCATCTAATGCTGTCCAACTTCCATTTTGTTTTGCGATTTTTATGATTTCTTTTCCACTTTCATGCATTAATTTATCTTTGGTAAGTGTTATGATGTATTTTTTGTTTAATGCACTCCAAACACTTTTAGTATTTCTTGGACAAAAATATTGACGGCGTTTTCCGTTGCCTAAGCTTTTTACAGTTGAGTCTATCCAACCATAGCATAAAGCAACTTTAACAGCTTCTTCCCAACGCATCGATTCTTCTTCATTTTCAACTTTATAAAAAATTAAATAAATACCCTTTGAAGTATTATAATTTTGTGTAAGCCAATTCCTCCATTCAGAGTCATTTTTAAAGTAATATTCCATAAAAAAGATGTTTAACGGTATAATTATTTAGTTGAGTGGTGTAACCTTTTGTTTTAGTAGTGTTTATGCTATTTTTTGTATGAAAAAGGGATAGTGATTCAGCGTTTTTTTTAACATTTTTATGTATTTTGTCGAATTTATCATGCATTTAATCGATTTTTTGTTTATGTTTGAACTTTGTAAGTATATATTTACATCGTTATTGAAATTGTAATTTAAAGTTACAACTAAATATTTGGCCCCCAAGCCTATGAAATAAAAATACCTATTTAAAGCAGCTATTGCTGCAACGTTATGTTTTCTTTATCTCCAAAATCTGTTCAGCAGAAATTTCAAGATAGTTTATACGTATACGTCAATACCAAATCGGTAATATACTTTCATAATATTTATTCAATATAATTAATCCTAATAATACTTTTCATAATAGCGAAGTATTTTTCCCTCTATAATGCTATCTATATTAAACCTAAATGAGGTTTGATATAGCACAAAATTAAATACATAAACAATTAAATAAGTAAGGGAGAAATTACTTAACCAATGCTGTAATACAGCATTAAAACTATTTTTATGAAAACAGTTAACAATTTTGGTAAACCTACTATTTCAAAATTACTTTTCTTCTTTGTGTTTAATACCCTTGTCGTTTTCGGGCAAGACCCGCAAGGGGATGCTGCAGTAGTTACTGCAGCACCGGGTAATGTGCCAAATAATCTTGAACTATGGTTAAAAGGAGATGCTTCTACAAGCACAACAGTTAATAACCAACGTGTAAGTAGTTGGGGAGATAATTCTTCAAATTCCTTTGCAGTTGTAAAAGGATCCACAAATGGTCCAAAGTATATTACAAATGCTATTAATTTTAATCCAGCTTTAGAGTTTACAAGAAGTGGTGGTGAGTATATGAAAATACCAACAGCTTCAGTTTCAGGGACTGGATTAGATGTAACACCTTCACCAGCCGCAGGAATAACAAATCCTTCAAGTATGTCAATCTTTGCTGCTTTTTTAACGGATCAAAGTGGCGCTGGGACAATGCTTTCTAGAGCTACAAGTAGCAGTAGGAGTTACCAATTATGGCTAGGTGATAGAGATCGTGTAGTACATTACACACTAGCGAGGACATCTGGTACTGGTCAAAGTGATCCTAATAGTGGAATTAATTACGGAATAACCCATGCAAGAAATGATCCAAAAATTTCGTCTTTAGTCGTAGATATAAGCGGTGCAACATTAGCAGATGATCCTAATGAAGCTACTGGTAAAATAAAAAAATATGTGAATGGGTATTTGGATCCATTAACAACTTATACCGATGGCGATGCTGGTTTTGGAACTGGTGAAACAACTAATATGGATGTCCTTATTGGAGCTCGAAGAAATTCGAATAATACCAATGTAGGTAACTTATTACAAGGTAATATTGCTGAGATTATTGTTTATGATAGAGCTTTAACAGCTATGGAGCGTCAAAGAGTAGAAACATATATGGCTATCAAGTATGGGATTACTTTAGGCTATAACGATGAGTACTACAAATGGGAAAACTCTCCTAATCATACAACTACTTTTGGATATTCGGGTACTAGTAATGATTATGTGCTTTCTGATAATTCATATGCATGGACTGGATCTGTTAATGCAGGATTTGGATATAATGTATTTGGAATTGCAAGAGATGATAATTCTGGATTATTACAATTAAAATCTAAGAGTGTACATGTTGCTGAAATAACTAAGGAAACATCAGTATTAACAATGGAAGACGAATCGGGAACTATTTCTAATGATAGGGACTATTTATTAGTTGGTAATAATGGTTTTGCTGTTCAACTTCAATCGTCTACTGTTCCTGAGCGAGTTAATAGTACAATTAGTAGAATATGGAAAGCTAGGGAAAGTTCAAATGATGTAGGTACGGTTAGATTAGATTTTGATTTAAGTCAGTGGACAATATCTGGAGCTTCAGATTTAGAAATGATTGTATCTAAAAATAGTGATTTATCTAATTATAAAAATATTACAGGAACTTATAATTCAAGTACAAAAATGATGACCTTTACAGGTTTAGATTTAGATGATGGCGATTATTTTACATTGGCTAAATTAGAAGAGTTAGAGGATTCTTATCATTTTAATTTTAATGGAACATCTAATTATGTCGATTTAGGAGATAATTTTGATTTAAATCCTGATGCGTTTACAATTTCTGCTTGGATAAAAAGAGTTGATGGAGCAAATGAAAGATCAATAGTTTCAAAAAGGAATAATTCTAATACGCAAGGTTTTGATTTCAAAATCGATGCAAATGGAAGATTAGCTGCAACTTGGAGAACAAGCACTAATGTGTTACAATCGGTAAATACTAATAAAGTCGTGCCTGCAGGACAGTGGCATCATGTTGCTATTGCCTATGATGGCACTAATTCTTATTTATATATTGATGGCGTTTTAGGTTCTAATCGTGTAAAAGCAAAACCGGGATCAAGTACTAATTCTTTCATTATTGGAGCTTCAGGAGAAAATCCTAGCCGCTTTTTCTCTGGAGATATTGATGAAGTTAGAATCTGGAATGTGAAATTATCAGAAACACAATTGAGATTTATTATGAATCAAGAAGTTGAGAATAATTCTGGTTTGGTAAATGGATCTTACTTTAGGTCTCGAGGAATAACGCCAACTAAAAATGATATTGCAACTATCAATTGGTCTAAATTAGAATTATATATGCCGTTCTCTCATGTTCGAGGTAATTGCTTATTTAATAAATCATCTTTCACAACAAAAAATGGTAGATTATACAACGTGCCAACGAGTTCGATTGATCCTCAAACAGCACCATTGCCATATAAATCTACACAAAATGGTGATTGGGATTCTAATTCTACTTGGTTAAATGGAAGTATACAAACTATACCAGGAGCAACATCTGTTTTAAATTCATCAACTACTATTGATTGGAATATTGTGCAAACATCTCATAAATTAGCAATGGATAATAGTTCACTTACATCAAAAAACAGAACTATTCTAGGGTTGTTTGTGGATTCAAATAAGATTATAGTTTCTGGAGATAATACATTAAAAACAGGTAATGGTCTTACAATTAGTCATTATTTGAGTTTAGACGGAAATATAGATTTAGAAGGTGAATCTCAGTTAATTCAAACTGAAGACAGTGATTTAAATGTAACAAGTTCAGGTACTTTAGAAAAAGATCAACAAGGCACAAGAGATTTATATACTTACAATTATTGGTCATCTCCAGTTGGAGCAACAAATACAACTGTTAACAATAAAGATTATGTTTTAAATTCGATATTTAAAGATGGTACAAATCCGTCTTCACCTTTAAGTATAAATTTCGTTACAAATAGTTATGATGGTAATTTGGGTACTCCAATTACTATAGCAGATTATTGGATTTGGAAATTTGCCAATCAGCCAGATGATGATTATTCAGCATGGCAACATGTTAGAAGTACAGGTACGATGAAAGCAGGAGAGGGATTTACAATGAAAGGTGTAGCAAATACATCAGGAAATGTGTCTTTAGAGCAAAATTATACAATTAATGGAAAGCCTAATAATGGTACTATTATTTTACCACTTACTGCAGGTAATGATTATCTAGTAGGTAATCCTTATGCTTCTGCTATTGATGCTCATGAGTTTATTCAGGATAATGCACCTACAATTGATGCGCCAGGAAATACTACAGGAACAATTTATTTTTGGGAACATTGGGGTGGAGGATCACATGTTTTATCAGAATATCAAGGAGGATATGCAACTTATAATTTATCAGGAGCAGTTTCTGCTGTTGCTTATGGTGTTGCAGATGAAGATGTAGATCAAAGTACTTTAATAGGAACAAAATTACCAGGAAGATATATTCCAGTTGGCCAAGGATTTTTTGTAGTTGGTGAAAGTACAGGTACAATTAGATTTAATAATAGTCAACGTGTATTTGTTACCGAAGCAACCAACTCATCTACATTTATGCGAACAAATGATACTACTGAAAGTTCAGAAGATGCTGAAGAAGAAGGTGATTTAAGAATGAAAATTGGTTTAAAATTTAATTCGGTTAATACGTATACAAGAAAAATATTAGTAACGGCAGATGAAAATGCTACTATAGATTATGATTGGGGTTACGATGCTGAATTATATGATAATCAAGCTGATGATATGTATTGGTTAATTAATGAAGGAAAATATGTAATTCAAGGAATTAATGAAATCAATACTGAGACTATTCTTCCGCTAGGAATAAATACAGACACAGATGGAGTTAATAAGATTTCAATTGATAAATTGGAGAATATACCAGAATCAATGGAAATCATTTTGCATGATATTGAATTAGGGATATTCCATAACCTTAAAGAAGTTGATTATGAGATTAATTTATTAGCAGGCGTATATTTAAGTCGTTTTGAAATTATATTTGATAATCCAGAGACTTTAAGTACAGAAATCGTTGAGGTTGAAGAAAAAGATTTACAAGTATTATATAATGATACTAATGAAGATATAATAATACTAAACCCTAAAAATTTAGCCATTGAAGGTATAGAAGTTTTTACTATTCTTGGGCAGTCAATCTTTATTTTAGATGAGTTTACTACAAATAGTGAATTAAAAATAACAACAACAACATTTAGCTCTGGAGCTTATGTTGTAAAGATAGAAACAGAGACAGGAACCTTCTCTCAAAAAATTATAGTTAATTAGTTCTAGTTAGCTTTCTATATAATATCAATTTAAAGGCTACTATATGGTAGCCTTTTATATTTATAGCCTCTTTATTTTATCGTATATATTACAATCTTCTATCACAATAATTGTGTAAGGCATTGTTTTTTAGGGTATTGTATGGTATTTTGTGTCGATAAAGTAAGGTTTTTTATCGATGATTTTCACAAAACTACGCATTATAACGAATATTTCGCTCATATCATCGGTGATATGATTATTGGACTATCATCCATTTTATCTTTGAACTGTTATTGAAATTGTATGTTTTATACAATTAAGTATCTGGCCCCAAGCCTATAAAACAAAAAAACCTATTTAAAGCAATTATTGCTTAGACGTTATGACTTTCTTTCCAAATCTGTTTTACAGAAATTCAAGATAGTTTTAATTGATTAAGGTTACTATCAAACTGGTCATTCAGTTTCATAGTATTTTCAATATCAATTAATCTAAAATACTTTTCATAATAGCGAAGTATTCTCCCTCAATGTGTTACAAGTAGAAAAGTGACACAGTATTTAATTTTTAAATAAGAGAATTTAACTAAGTAATGCTGTAAAGCATTGAAAAACTATTATTATGAAAACTATTAAGAATTTTCAAGTATTATCAATGACAAGAGTATCTATTTTATTTTTCTGTTTAGTACTCAGTACATCTAGTTTATTTGCAAACAATACATTCAATACCCCTACTGAAGAGACCTCAGATGAAGGAGATACAAGAATGAAGATTAGATTAGAGTTTAATTCTATAAATACGTATACAAGATTGATAAATGTACTAGCAGATGAAAATGCTACTATAGGTTTTGATTCTGAATACGATTCTGAATTAGAAAATATTCAAGCAGATGATATGTATTGGCTAATAGACTCGGGGAAATATATAAGTCAAGGTATTGATGAGATAAACATAGATACTGTTATTCCATTAGGGATTAATACAAGTACTACTGGATTAAATACGATTTCAATTAATAAGTTAGAAAATATTCCTAATTCGATGAAAATATTTATTTATGATTCTGAATTAGCTATTTACCATAGTCTTAAAGAAGGTGCTTATGAAGTAGATTTAAATGCTGGTATGTATTTAAATAGATTTGAAATTGTATTTGTACAGCCAGATACTTTAGGAGTAAGTGAGTTTCAAAATCAAGATATAGCGTTAGATATTATGTTTGATAGATTTTCAGATCAAATCAAAATATTAAATCATTCTAATTTAAAAATAGAGACTGTTGAAGTATATTCAATTCTTGGGCAGGCTGTACATAGATCTAATGCATCAAATGCAAATAACCAGATAAACATAAATGCTAATCAAATACGTACAGGAGCGTATGTGGTTATTGTGAAATCCGAAAACGGAATCAATTCAAAGAAGATTTTAGTTAATTAGTTTTTTTATTTTTAATTCAACAAAAGACTATCCTCTGCCTCATGGATGGTCTTTTGTCTTTTTCCTTATCTCATAATTTTATTAGGAAAAACCACAACACTTTCAAAACCATTTTCAGCAACTGAAGCGACCCCGAAATAGTAATTGTCAATAACAATACCTTCTAAAGTGAATTCTGTAATGTCTTCAATATATCGACTGTGATCCCAAGTTGGAGACGTGGTAGTTCTCCAATAAATTTTATAACCTTTAGCGCCATTTACAGCATTCCATTTTAATTTTGCCGATGCTTGTACAATACCCCCAATTTCAACAGTTGTTGGAGCAGGAGGAGCAGAAGCTAAACTTGCCAAATTAATAGCATTTACGGCAGTGAGTTTTTTTGCATATCCAAAGTTTACATGTTCAAAGGTATCACCATAATTAATGCCATTTTCAGTACGAATATCTTGATGTTGCTGTGTATAGTTTTCATGTGCTTCCATAATTCTAATTCCAGGAAAACCTAAATCATTAAAAGGCCTATGATGGCCACCACGACCAAAACGATCTAATCGATATACTAACATTGGGTTCATTTCTGGCATATAGATTTTTACAGTGTTATGGACATATCTAGCAAGTTGTCTAGAAACACCATCAACTTCACCGCCATAAAAACGTCTAGCTCGTCGTTGTTGTTCTGTTTCAGTTGGAGGCACAGGTTCAGAAAAAATTCGGAAGGTTCGATTGTCAATGACACCATCTACACCTTTAATATTTCCAATCATATCATTATTTAATATTCCAATAATATCCCAGCCTTTGTCTTTCGCATATTGGGCTAACCCAGCACCTCCAAATAAACCTTGCTCTTCTCCAGATAACCCAACATAAATGATACTGCTTTCAAATTTATAATTAGATAACACTCTTGCAACTTCTATTGTTCCAGCCATACCAGATGCATTATCATTTGCTCCTGGTGCATCGGTTGTAAAATCCATAGTATCGCTTGCTCTTGAGTCTATGTCTCCACTCATTATAATATAACGATTGGGATATTTTGTGCCTTTTTGAATTGCAACTACATTAACAATCCAAGCATCGTGAGGTACGCGACGGTTTCCTTCTTTAGTAACAAAATCTTTTTGGTAAAATACATTTAAACAATCGTTACAATCTTTAGAAATGGTTTCAAATTCTTTTTTTATCCAACGTCTTGCAGCTCCAATACCTCGAGTTTCGCTAAGCGTATCACTAAATGTATTTCTAGTACCAAATTCGGTAAGTGTTTTAACATCTTGTTGGAGTCGATCTTCAGATACAGCATCAATAATATCGTATATTTTTTGATTGGTTTGAGCGTTTATACTACTAATAATAAACACTAAAATTGTAGTAAATATTAATTGAATTGTATGCCGTTTCATATGAGTTATGTTATTAGTAAACTATTTATTGTCTTTTTTTATAATTAAAGGTTACCACTTCTATCTCGCCATTATCATTTTTAATATCAACATAAATATTCATTTCAGTATCGCTAATTTTTTCAAAGCTCATACCTTCAAAAACCACGCGGTTTGGTGTGATTTCTTTCAACGGAAAATCGACGGTCTCATTTTTGGTCTCCCATCCTTTTAAATTGTTGTCAAAATGTTTTAATTGAAGGATTAGTGAATTCTCAACCTCTCTAATAATTTCAATTTCATAAAATGACACTTTGCCTTCATTAATAAGTTTAAATGAAGCCATCATTGAGCCTCCAGATGGTTCGCTCCAAATTTCTTCAGTAATACCTCCAAAGGCTTCACCATGCCATGTGCCAGAAATCCATTTACAATTTTTTAGTGTTGGAGATAATTGGCCTTTAATAGGCGTTTCTTTTTTTGTTTGCGAAAAACTTAAGAGGCTAAATAAAAAGATAAGTGTAAAGAGAGGTTTCATATGATGTTTTTATTATTATAACGTTTGTGACATTCAATTCGTGGACACTTTTTTAAATTTTAAAATAGTTACTGGATAAATGTCACTTTAGTTATTTTTCCATTTTCAACTTCATATATAGCAACAGCGTTAAAAATTTGACCATTGGCAGTCACTTGTTCTTCATCAATCACTTTATTCCCTATAACAATACGTTTCTTTATAAAGGCTCTTAAATCTTTTACATTATCAAACCATTCACTATAACCTTTACGCATGGCATCTTTACCTTCTGTTCGTAATGTATTAGGATAGGCGTATGTTTTTACATCATCAGCATAATCTGCCATAAATGCATCAATATCGCGAGCATTATAGGCTTCAAGATTTCGTTGAACAATTACTTCAATTTGAGAAACTTCAGAATTATTTTCGGAGTTTGATTCTTCGGTTTCAGTAGTTTGAGTTTGGTCAGTTTCTTCCGTAGTTTGTGTACTGGTTGTTGCAGCACTAATATCACCAGCAATAAGTAATTTGTTAGATTCTGTATTAGCCGCTAATCGTGTGATTTTAGCAATACCGTTTGAAGATAAATCAGTAACTTCTTTCCAATCATTATCTCTTTGTAACCTTAGCTTGTATAATATGGCATCTTTACCAGAGAGAATTGTTTTGCCATCCAACCAGCAAATATCTTCTACACCTTCCATAGTGTTTGCAATAACTTTTGTTACTCCTGTTGTAGGATTGAGGGATTTTATTTGCCATTGATTTTTACTTTCTTTGGAAATGAAACTGATTAAGTTTGAATTCGGTATTCTATGAAATGATCGTCCAACTTTAGTAGCATACTTTTGACTTTTTCCATCCTGAAGATTTGTTGCATATAGATTTAAATCGTCTCCTTCTATAACTGCAGATATAATTGTGTTGTTGTCAAACCAAGTATAATAGGCAACAACCATATCTTGAATAAGTTCTGTAGATTCGCCATTACTCATGTTATAGGCATATAAACGTTGTTTACCATCTTTGTCTAATCGTACTGCAGAAACTTCATTTTTATTAGGAACTTTTAATGGCGTGTATTCTCCACCTTCAGAAAAGTTAAGCCATGACTTTGAATCATAGCGGACATCATATTTTGCGATATCTGTTTGTGCATTTCTTGTAGACGCAAACAAAATATAACGGTCATTTAAAAACGAAGGTTGATTATCGTAGCCTTCATTATTAGATAAATTCTTAGCGTTTTTTAATTCAATTTTGGAGGAACTAACTTCTAAATCGAATAGGAAAATTTCTGTATTAGATTGTGAAAAACCTAGTGTAAAAAAAAGAGAACAAAGAATTAAAAAAAACTGTTTCATGTATAAGAGTAGATTAATTCTTTAAAGATACTAAAATATAAAAAGCCGATTCCGTTAGTGAATTGGCTTTTTAAAACAAAGTCTGTCTTATTGAGCACAATCAACAAGTTATGGCTTTTGAATGTACTCAAACCGACAGCTCAACTAAATAAATTTATTAAAAGCAATATTTGTTTTCTGTTTTTACCTTTTCGGCAATTTCATTTCTTAAATCTACAATATCAGGATAGTTTTTATATTTTGTGAAACGCTTAAGCCCCATAAGCATCATACGCTGCTCATCACCCTCAGCAAAAGAGATAATACTCTCTTTTCCTTTTTCTTCAATGATATCTACAGCGTGATATAAGTATAGTTTAGACATTGCTATTTGAACAGATTGAGTGGTTTCTCCAAAACGTTTTGCGTTTTTTTCCGTTCTTAAAATGGCAGATTCTGCCATATAGATTTCAATTAAAATATCTGCAGCAGCAATAAGTAATTGTTGATGATCTTCTAATTGAGGTCCATATTTTTGAACCGCTCCACCAGCAACCATTAAGAAGGTCTTTTTTAACTTCTTAATCATTTCTTTTTCTTCTGAAAATAATTCTGAATAATCAGGAGTTTCAAACGAAGGAATTCCCATTAATTCTTCTTGTACTGCTTGCGCAGGACCTAATAAATCAACATGACCTTTCATTGCCTTTTTAACAAGCATTCCAACAGATAACATTCTATTGATTTCATTTGTTCCTTCATAAATACGAGCAATACGTGCATCTCTCCAAGCCGCTTCCATTGGTGTTTCTTCAGAGAATCCCATACCTCCAAAAATTTGAATACCTTCGTCTGCGCAGTTTTGAACATCTTCAGATACAGCAACTTTTAAGATAGAACATTCTATAGCGTATTCTTCAACACCTTTTAGTTCTGCTTCTTGATGTGTGTTTCCAGCCGCTTCACGTAAAGCGATTCTATCTTCAATATTTTTTGCTGCTCTATATGTTGCAGATTCACCCGCATAAGTGCTAGCAGCCATTTCAGCTAATTTTACTTTTATAGCACCAAAATCTGATATTGGGGTTTTAAATTGCTTACGCTCATTAGCATAATTTACAGCAATCGTTAAAATACGACGTTGTGAATCTAAACAGGCAGCTGCTAATTTAATACGTCCTACATTAAGTGCATTCATCGCAATTTTAAAGCCTTCTCCACGACCTGCTAACATGTTTTCAACAGGAACAACAGTATCATTAAAAAACACTTGGCGTGTAGAACTTGCTCTAATACCTAATTTATGTTCTTCTTCACCTAAAGTAATGCCATTTGGGTTTTCTCCATCATATTCAACAATGAAACCTGTTATGTTTTTATCATCTTCAATACGTGCAAAAACAATCATCAAACTACAGAAACCTGCATTTGTGATCCACATTTTTTGTCCGTTAATTTTATAGCTTTTACCATCTTCAGAAAGTGTAGCAGATGTTTTACCAGAATTTGCATCAGATCCTGCTCCAGGTTCAGTTAGGCAGTAAGCACCAAACCATTCTCCAGTGGCTAATTTAGGTACATATTTTTGTTTTTGTTCTTCTGTTCCGTATAGGGTAATTGGCATAGTACCAATACCTGTATGTGCACCAAAAGCTGTACTAAGAGAACCAGTACCACTAGAAATATAATCACAAGTAAGACAGGTAGATACAAAACCCATTCCTAAGCCATTATAAGCTTCAGGAACAGCTACTCCTAAAAAGCCAAGTTCACCAGCTTTACGCATAATATCTTCCGTCAAGGCATAATCTTTAGCTTCAAAACGTGCTTTATGTGGAATGATTTCACGGTCGTTAAATTCCATAACCGCTTCTTTCATCATCTTTTGTTCTTCCGAAAAATCTTCAGGAGTAAATACGTCTTCGCATTTGGTTTCTTTTACTAAGAATTGTCCTCCACGTAGGATATCTTTTTCAGTTGCTTCCATTTTATATAATTGTATTAAGTTCTTTTAATTTAAAAATTCGAATACACCACAAGCACCTTGACCAGTACCCACACACATTGTTACTGCGCCATATTTTCCTTTCATATCGCGTTTACGCATTTCATCAAATAACTGTACCGATAATTTTGCACCAGTACAACCTAATGGATGACCAAGAGCTATGGCACCACCATTAACATTGATAATATCAGGATTTAAATCGAGTTCTCGTATTACAGCTAATGATTGCGAAGCAAAGGCTTCGTTTAATTCGATTAATGATAAATCGTCTTGTTTTAAACCAGCTTGTTGTAATGCTTTTGGAATAGCTTTTACTGGTCCAATACCCATGATACGCGGTTCAACACCAGCCGCAGCATAGTTTACCATTCTTGCAATAGGTTCAAGGTTTAATTCCTTAACCATATCTTCGCTCATTACCATAACAAAAGCAGCACCATCACTCATTTGTGAGCTGTTACCAGCTGTGACACTTCCGCCAGCAGCAAAAACGGCTCTTAATTTAGCTAAGGCTTCTTTGCTTGTTCCAGCACGCGGACCTTCATCTTTAGTTACTGTATAGGATTTTGTAGCTTTTTTTCCGTTAGCATCAATATAAGTTTGTTCAATTTCTATTGGCACAATTTGGTCTTGAAAACGATTTTCGGCTTGCGCCTTTAAGGCTTTCATATGTGAATTGTAAGCAAATTCATCTTGATCTTCACGAGATACTTTGAATTGTTTAGCAACAGCTTCAGCAGTATTTCCCATTCCCCAATAATAATCTTCATGACCAGCTTTAACAATCGCATCGTAATTTAATTCTGGTTTAAAACCAGTCATTGGTACACTACTCATGCTTTCTGCTCCACCTGCAATAATACAATCGGCCATTCCAGCTTGAATTTTTGCTGTTGCCATACCAATAGTCTCAACTCCTGAAGAGCAAAAACGATTCACAGTTACACCAGGAACATCAATCACTTCTAATCCCATTAAAGAGATTAAACGTGCCATATTTAGTCCTTGAGAACCTTCTGGCATTGCATTACCAACTATAACGTCATCAATTCGTTTTGGATCTAAATTAGGCAGTTCCTTCATCATATATTTGATGGTTTCTGCAGCCAATTCATCTGTTCTTTTAAAACGGAACACGCCTTTTGGTGCCTTGCCAACTGCTGTTCTATATGCTTTTACTATATATGCTGTTTTCATTGTCTTAGTTTCTTAAAGGTTTACCTTTTGTTAACATATGTTGAATTCTTTCCAAAGTCTTACGTTCTGTACAAAGCGAAAGGAAAGCTTCACGTTCTAAATCCAATAAGTATTGTTCGCTTACTAAAGTTGGTTCAGATAAATCACCACCAGCCATAACATAAGCTAGTTTGTTAGCAATTTTCATATCATGTTCACTAATGTAGTTACTGTCTTTCATAGCATCTGTTCCTACTAAGAACATACCTAATGCTTGTTTACCAAGAACTTTTACATCTGTACGTTTTACGGGTTGTGTATATCCCATATCTGCCATTAATTTTGCATGTTGTTTAGCAACCGCAATTTGTCGGTCTTTATTTACAACAACAACATCTTTACCTTTTTGAAGCAATCCTAAATCGAATGCTTCATAAGCAGAAGTTGATACTTTTGCCATTCCAATAGCTAAGAAGTAGTCTTGTAATGCATTTAATTGCACATCTCCTTTTCTAAAAGTATCAGAAGCTCTTAAAGCCATTTCTTTAGAACCAGCTCCACCAGGAATAACGCCAACACCAAATTCTACAAGACCCATATATGTTTCTGCAGCAGCTACAACTTTATCAGCATGCATTGATAATTCACAAGCACCACCTAAAGACATGCCATGAGGTGCAGAAATTGTTGGGATTGATGAATATCTCATACGCATCATTGTATCTTGGAAATATTTAATAGCCATGTTAAGCTCATCATATTCTTGTTCGGCAGCCATCATGAAAATCATGCCAATGTTTGCGCCAACTGAGAAGTTTGCTCCTTGGTTACCAACAATTAAACCGCTAAAATCTTTTTCAGCTAAATCGATAGCTTTATTTAATCCTGCAAGAACGTCACCACCAATCGTATTCATTTTAGATTGGAATTCACAGTTTAGAATACCATCACCTAAATCTTCAATAACAACGCCAGAGTTTTTAAATACCTCGTTTGTTTTTCTAATATTATCTAAGATGATAAATGCGTCTTGACCAGGAATTTTTTCTTGTGTTTTTTTCGGAATATCATAGGCGTAGCTAGCTCCATTTTTAATAGAATAGAAAGATGTACTTCCTGATACTAACATGTCATTTACCCAAGGGTTAGGTTCTAAACCTTCAGCTTTCATCATTTCGATACCGTTTTCAACACCAATGGCATCCCAAATTTGAAAAGGACCATGTTCCCAACCAAATCCAGCTTTCATAGCATCGTCAATTTTGTATAAATCATCAGTGATTTCTGGAATACGATTAGATACATAAGCAAATAAGGCAGCAAAACTTTTACGATAGAATTCACCTGCTTTATCTTTTCCTTTTACTAATATTTTGAAGCGATCTACAACTTTATCAATTGTTTTAGTCAATTCTAAAGTTGCAAATTTTGCTTTTTTAGCTGAACGATATTCTAATGTATTTAGGTCTAGAGATAAAATTTCTTTTTTACCTTCTGCAGAAACAATTTTTTTGTAAAACCCTTGTTTTGTTTTGCTTCCTAGCCATTTGTTTTCCATCATGGTATTGATGAAATCTGGTAATTTAAAAAGTTCTAATCGTTCATCATTTGGACAATTTTCTCTAATGCCATTAGCAACGTGAACTAGTGTGTCTAATCCAACCACATCAACAGTTCTAAAGGTTGCCGATTTTGGGCGGCCAATTACAGGACCTGATAACTTATCGACTTCTTCTATAGTTAAGTCTAAATCTTTAACGGCGTGAAATAAACTTTGAATACTGAAAATTCCAACACGATTTCCAATAAATGCAGGTGTATCTTTCGCTACAACCGAAGTTTTACCTAAGAATTGTTCTCCATAACCATTTAAGAACTCTAAAACTGAAGCATCAGTTTTTGGTCCAGGAATGATTTCAAATAATTTTAAGTAACGTGCTGGGTTAAAAAAGTGTGTTCCACAGAAATGCTTCTGAAAATCTTCACTTCGTCCTTCATTCATGAATTTAATTGGAATACCTGAGGTATTTGAAGTAATTAATGTACCAGGTGTTCTGTATTGTTCAAGCTTTTCAAAAACTTGTTGTTTAATATCTAAGCGTTCAACAACAACTTCCATAATCCAATCTGCATCTGCCACTTTAGCAATGTCATCTTCTATATTTCCTGTAGTGATCCGATTTGCAAAAGAAGAATGATAAAGTGGTGCTGGTTTAGATTTTATAGATGCTGTAAGTGCATCATTTACTAATCTATTTCTTACAATTTTATCTTCTAAAGTTAAGCCTTTAACTTTTTCTTTATCGGTTAATTCTCTTGGCACGATGTCTAATAATAAGACATCAACACCAATGTTTGCAAAATGACAAGCAATACCGCTTCCCATAATTCCTGAACCTATAATGGCGATTTTTTTTATTCTACGTTTGCTCATTTTATTTATAATGTTCTTTTTGATTGTATATCTGTTTGTTAGAAATCATATTATTAATGACTTCAGATACTTTATAGAAATTAGCTAATTCTTCTTCAGAAACATTGTCCTTTATTGTTTCATTAAATGTTAAAACTTTTTCTCTTGAATATGCTCTTTTTTCTTTTCCAAATTCTGTTAAAAAAATAAGGACACCACGACCGTCTTCAGGATTTGGTTTACGTATAATTAAGCCTTTATCTTCCATCATTTTAAGAGTGCGAGATAAGCTTGTGGCTTCCATTCCCATTTTTGGGCCAAGAGAAGTAGAAGGTGTGCCTTCTTCTGGATCAATGCTCAATAATGCAAAACCTGTTGCCATTGTGCTACCGAATTTTGAAGCTTCTTCATTGTACATCTTGTTTACTGCTAACCATGTGGTTCTTAGTATGTAATCAATGGTTTTGTCTTTCATGAATTTTTATTGAATACCAAAGATACTAAAAAATACTATGCACGCATAGTATTTTAGGAAAAAATTATGCGCGCATAGTATATGTGGATATGAAAGATAACTTAGTAAAAAGCTATTTCAATAAAAAGGAAGACGACTTATTTAAGCACGATAAATTTTATCGTAAAGATCTTGGTAAATACCTTTAATAATATCGCGTTTCATTTTCATAGTAGGTGTAAGATGACCACCATCTATAGACCAAACATTTGGAGTTAATTCGAAACGTTTGATTTGTTCCCATTTTCCAAAACGTTTATTGTATTTGTCGACTTCTTTTTGAATGCGATTTATTACAATTTCTGAACTAGCGATTTCAGAATCTGAAGATCCAATGTCTTTCCCTTTGTGATTTATCCAATCACGTATGAATTCAAAATTAGGTTGTATAAAAGCAGCAGGCATTTTTTCGCCTTCACCAACAACCATCACTTGTTCAATAAATAGCGACTGTTTTAAATCATTTTCTAAAAGTGTTGGAATTACATATTTTCCACCAGATGTTTTAAACATTTCTTTTTTACGACCAGTAATTTTTAAGAATCCATCACTATCGATTTCTCCTTTATCTCCTGTATGGAAGTAATTATCAGTCATGACGCTTTTTGTTTTCTCAGGATCTTTAAAATAGCCTTTCATAACGTTTGGCCCTTTAATTAATATTTCACCATCTTCAGCAATTTTAACTTCAACATTATCTATAACCTTACCTACAGTTCCAACTTTAAAAAGGTTGTTTTCATACATTTCTACAGAGACCACAGGAGATGTTTCTGTTAGACCATAACCTTGCATGACTTGCATTCCTGCAGCTGAGAATATTCGAGATAAGCGTGGTTGCAATGCAGCACTACCAGAAACCATAGTTGTTAGTTCGCCGCCAAGCGCTTCTCTCCATTTGCTAAAAATAAGTTTATTAGCTATTTTAAGTTTAAATTCATACCAAGCACCATTTGCACCATAAGGTTCCCATTGTTCACCTAATTTAACTGCCCAAAAGAATAAGGCTTTTTTTATACCTGATAATTCTTCACCCTTTAATATGATTTTATCGAACACTTTTTCAAGTAATCGAGGAACAACACTCATTAAATTTGGCTTTATCTCTTTAGCATTATCTCCAATTTTATCAATTCCTTCTGCAAAATAAATTGTTGTTCCTGCATATTGATATATATATATAAGGACGCGTTCAAAAATATGACAGATTGGTAAAAAACTTAAAATTCGAGTATCCCCATTCATTAATGGTAAACGTTTAGAGGCATCTAAAGCATTACTTGTAATGTTATTATGGGTTAACATAACGCCTTTAGGTTTTCCTGTGGTACCAGAAGTGTAAATTATGGTTGCTAAATCATGAGCTGATACATTATCTTTTCTTGCTTCAACGTCTAGTTGAGTACTTTCGTCTTCACCAAGCGTAAATAATTCTGAATAATGTTTACAGCCTTCAATATGATCAAAAGAATAGACTTCTTTAATCTTTGTATTGGCTTGTACTTTTCTTACTTTTTCTAAGACTTCGGCATCAGAGACAAAGCAATAAATAGAATCACTATGATTTAAAACATATTCATAATCTTCAGCACATATGGTTGGATATATGGGTATATTTTGAGCTCCAGTTTGAAGGATTCCAATATCCATGATATTCCATTCGGTTCTATTTGTAGAAGAGATAACCGCAATCTTATCATTTTTTTGAATTCCTAGTTTTAATAAAGCTCGACTCACTGCATTGGCTTTATCTAAATATTCTTTTGTTGAGGTTTTTACCCATTTACCATCATATTTAGTTACTAAAGCTGCATCTAAATTATGAACTTCTAATTGGTAGTAAGGAAAGTCAAAAAGTCTTGTTATTTCTGTCATCGTCTTTGAAAGGATTGTCGTATTGCAAATTATGAAATTAAAAGTGAATTTCAAATTAGTGCATAAAAAAGGAGTTGTAATGGTCCAACTCCTTAGTTTTTTGAATTTTAGCTATTATGAAATAGCTGTGTTTTTAGTATGACTAATTAACTGTTTTTATCCTCAATCCACGATTTAGCGTTCACAAAGGCTTCTAGCCAAGGCGAAACTTCATCTTGTCTACTCTCTGGATAATTAGCCCAATTCCATTGAAATGTTGAACGTTCAATATGTGGCATCATTACTAAATGACGGCCAGTTTTATCACACATCATGGCTGTGTTGAAATCTGATCCATTAGGATTTGATGGGTAACTTTCATAAGCGTATTTAGCAACAATATTGTAATCTTTTTCGTTATTTGGAAGGTTGAATTTTCCTTCGCCATGAGAAATCCAAACACCTAAAGTTGTATCTTTTAGTGAAGATAACATTATCGAATTATTTTCTTGAACAGTTACAGAAGTAAATGCGCTTTCATGCTTTTTAGAATCGTTATGTAACATTTTTCCATGCGCTTCATGTTCAGGATTTATAAGTTCTAATTCCATGAACAATTGACATCCATTGCAAATACCTACAGACAGTGTATCTTCTCTTTCAAAGAAATTTTTGATTGCTTTGTTAGCATTTTCATTGTATTTAATTGCTCCAGCCCAACCTTTTGCTGATCCTAAAACATCAGAATTAGAGAATCCTCCAACAGCACCAAGAAATTGAATGTCTTCTAAAGTTTCACGACCCGAAATTAAATCGGTCATGTGAACATCCTTTACATCAAAACCTGCAAGATGCATGGCGTTTGCCATTTCACGTTCAGAATTACTTCCTTTCTCACGAAGAATAGCTGCTTTAGGTCTCGGTTTACTTGATTTTATGTTTGGAAGTTTTCCTGTAAAATGATTAGGGAATGTATAGGTTAAAGCTTGGTTTTTATAATTGTTATATCGCTCTTTTGCAAGACCGTTAGCTGTTTGCTTTTGATCGAGTAGGAAAGAGGTCTTATACCAAATATCTCTCATTTCAGAAACATCAAAAGAGAATGAGTCATCATTATTTTTGATAGTTACTTTACCTGAATTATTTGCTGAACCAATATTAAAAAATTCAATATTATTTTCTGATAAAATAGTTTCTATTGAGCTGTCAGCTTGAAAAATGAGTCCTGAGTTTTCAGCAAATAACACTTTTATTGAGTCCTCTTCATTTAAAGAAGTAATGTTGAAATCTGCGCCCAAATTTACATCAGCAAAACACATTTCTAATAACGTTGTAATTAATCCACCAGAGGCAATATCGTGTCCAGCAATAATTTTATTAGCTTTAATTAAATCTTGAATTGTGTTAAAAGTGTCTTTTACAAAAGCAGTATTTTTTACGTCAGGAGCTTCATTTCCAATCGCATTTAATGATTGATTGAAAGAACTTCCTCCTAATTTAAAATCGTCTTGAGAAATATTGATGTAATAAATGTTTCCTCCATTAACTTGCAAAAGAGGTTCAACAACTTTAGAAATTTCATTACAATTTCCTGCTGCAGAAATAATAACTGTTCCAGGAGAAATAACTTCGTCATCTGGATATTTTTGTTTCATTGATAAGGAATCCTTTCCAGTAGGAACATTGATTCCTAAATCGATAGAGAATTCAGAAATGGCTTTAACAGCTTTGTATAAACGTGCATCTTCACCTTCATTTTTACAAGGCCACATCCAATTTGCAGATAAAGAAATTGATGCTAAATTATCTTTTAAAGGAGCCCAAATAATATTTGTTAAAGCTTCTGTAATTGAATTTCTACTTCCAGCTTCGGGATGAATTAAACCAGAAATAGGAGAGTGCCCAATTGATGTTGCAATTCCTTCTTTTCCATTAAAATCTAGAGCCATCACTCCAACATTATTTAATGGAATCTGTAAGGGTCCCACACATTGTTGTTTAGCAACTTTACCACCTACGCAACGATCAACTTTATTTGTTAACCAATCTTTACACGCAACAGCTTCTAGTTGCAAAACTTGCTCTAAATAGATTTGTAAGTTCTTCGTTTTATAACGTGAATTTTTATACTTTCTTTCAACAGTTTTATCTGTTAAAATAGTTTTAGGTGAAGATCCAAACATATCTTCTAAGGCTAAATCCATAGGGATATCGCCTTTGGTTTTAGACTCAAAAGTAAATCTATTATTTCCTGTGACATCACCAACAGTATACATTGGCGAGCGTTCGCGTTCTGCTATTTTTTGTAAAGTTTCTAAATGTTTTTCTGCAATAACTAATCCCATACGTTCTTGAGATTCATTACCAATAATTTCTTTTGCTGATAAAGTAGGATCTCCAACAGGTAATTTATCTAAATCAATTTTACCACCTGTATCTTCTACTAATTCGCTTAAACAATTTAAATGACCTCCAGCGCCATGATCGTGAATAGAAACAATAAAATTTTCTTCACTTTCTACCATGCCGCGAACTGCATTTGCAGCACGTTTTTGCATTTCTGGATTAGAACGTTGTACAGCATTTAATTCAATTCCCGAAGCAAATTCTCCAGTATCTGCAGATGAAACTGCAGCTCCACCCATTCCAATTCTGTAGTTTTCCCCTCCAAGAATTACAATTTTATCACCTTTTTTTGGAATGTCTTTTATGGCTTGTTCTGCTTTTCCATAGCCAATTCCACCAGCTTGCATGATTACTTTATCATAACCTAGTTTTCTAGCTTTTGATTTACTTGAAGATGAATTTTCTTCGTGTTCAAAAGTTAATACAGAACCAGTAATTAAAGGTTGTCCAAATTTATTACCAAAGTCTGAAGCACCATTACTAGCTTTTATTAAAATATCCATTGGTGTTTGATATAACCATTTACGCGCTTCAAATTTTTGTTCCCAAGGGCGATGATCTTTTAGACGAGAATAAGAGGTCATGTACACTGCAGTTCCAGCTAATGGAAGCGACCCTTTTCCTCCAGCAAGTCTATCTCTAATTTCACCACCTGAACCAGTAGCAGCTCCATTAAAAGGCTCTACTGTTGTTGGGAAATTATGTGTTTCTGCTTTAATAGAGATAACCGATTCAAATTCTTTTTTTGTATAAAAATCTGGAATATCGGCTCGCTTAGGAGCAAATTGTTCTACAATTGGACCTTTAATAAAAGCTACATTATCCTTATAAGCCGAAACAATATCATTTGGATGTTGTTTAGACGTTTCTTTAATCATTTTGAAAAGTGATGTTGGCATCTCTTGTCCATCAATAATAAAAGTTCCATTAAAAATTTTATGGCGACAATGTTCGCTATTAACTTGTGAGAATCCAAATACTTCAGAGTCGGTTAATGAGCGACCTATTTTTTTTGAAACCCTTTCTAGGTAGTCTACTTCTTCATCGTTTAATGCTAAACCTTCTTGTTGGTTGTATGCCGAAATATCTTTAATGGCCAGAATTTTTTCTGGTTGAATATCGATTGTAAATGCGTCTTGATCTAGCCCATTATACTTTTCAGAAATCATTGGGTCATAATCTTTAAAGTCTTCAGAGCAATTTTCAAATTCTTCAATTCGAATAATACCTCCAATGCCCATGTTCTGAGTGATTTCTACAGCATTAGTACTCCAAGGTGTGATCATAGCTGCACGAGGACCAATAAAAAAAGCATCGAGAGATGCTTGTGCTATCTTTGGCTGGTTGCCAAATAACCATATTAATTTAGCTATGGTTTCTGTTGATAATTCTTTTGTTGCTTGAACAGCAAATGCTTTACTGTTTTGGTTTCCGAAGAAATGAATCATTATATTGTATTTTGGGTTGTTTTTTAAAGGGACAAATTTAAATGATTTCAAACTTATAATCGATTAATTTTTAATCTTAAATTTTTAGTTATTCACTAAATAATTCACAAAGAATTCTTTATTTTTAAAATTCTTTAAATTAATTTTATGTATACAAGACGCATATTTCCTGTAAAAGGTGTTATTAAATGGACGCGACGTCACATTTTTTTATTTTTTATTTTAGCTACTATTCCTGTTGTTTTATTTGATTTAATGCGCTGGAAATGGTTACATATCCCATGGTTGCCAATGGGTGTTTTAGGTACAGCTGTTGCTTTTTTAGTCAGTTTTAAAAATAATGCATCCTATGATAGATTATGGGAAGCACGCAAAATTTGGGGAGGTATAGTTAATACATCTCGTTCTTGGACTATTATGGTTAAAGATTTTATAACAAATACACATGTTAAGCAACATATACCTGAAGAAGAGTTACAAAATATAAAGCGAGAATTAGTGCATAGACATGTTGCTTGGTTAACAGCTTTGCGCTACCAAATGCGTACTGAGAGACCTTGGGAGATGCATTTAAAAAATACGAAATCTAATTTAGAATTTAGAGAAAGTCAATATTTAGTTTGCGAAGATGTTACTCCTGTTAAAGAGGCTATTAAACCTTATATCTCTGATAAAGAATATAAAGAAGTTTTTGCTAAAGGAAATCAGGCTTCTCAGTTATTAGGAATTCAATCAAGACGTCTAAAAGAATTGATGGAACAAGGATTGATAGAGGATTTTAGACACATGGAGATGGCTAATGTTTTAGTAGAGTTTTATACTTTACAGGGTAAATCTGAACGTATTAAGAATTTTCCTTATCCTAGACAGTATGCCACATTGAATTATTTGTTTGTATGGAGTTTTATTCTCTTGTTACCTTATGGTGTGATGGAAGGTTTTGAAGTTATTGGAGATCGTGTTTTAGATGAGTTAGATAAGCATGAAATTCGTACTAACATGATGCATCAAGTACAAGAATTCATAGCAAGACATTTTGTGTGGTTTTCTATTCCTTTTAGTACTTTGTTGTCTTGGGTTTTTCATACTATGGAAGTCATTGGAGAGAACACTGAAAATCCATTTGAGGGCGGACCTAATGATGTGCCAATTACAGATTTAAGCAGAAGTATTGAAATAGATATCAGACAATTAATTGACGATACGGATATTCCTGAACCTTATGAATGGAAAAATGATATTGTCATGTAATAAAAAAAGCGACTCCATGAATCGCTTTTTTTATGTTTTAAAGTAAACATTATTGTTTAATAAATTTCTTTGTAATTGTTCCTGTTGAAGAATTTAACTTCACTAGGTAAACACCTTTCGATAATCCAGAAATATTAAGTTTATTTTGGTTAGAAGATATATTTTGAACTTTTACTTTTTTACCTAATATATCATAGACTTCAACTGAAATATCTTGATTAGATAGAATTGTAACTTCATCACCATTTACTGGATTAGGGTATATTTTTACTGATTGGAGATGAAAATCATCAGTACTTAAAGAGGTGTAGCAAGTCCATGATAAATCATCAAATCTTACTCTATTGGAGGTGCTACTATTTGTATCAAATACAACAGTTACATTATCTTCAATATTAATATTGTTGATTGTTGTTGTTTGTGGTGTCGTATCATAAGGAATTGAGCCTACAGAATTACCATTTACCTTAACATCAAAAGTTCCTGCAGAACCCGTAAATACAAGCTGCGTAGTTACAGTTAAACTACCAATTCCACCTGTAGTTGTTGGTGAGGTCATATTTCCATTTCTAATCGTTATTGCTCTACTATTTAATGTTTGGTCAGTTCTTGCATCTGTAGCATTCCATGTAAGTCCGTTATCTCCAGTCCAAGCTCTTACTGAATAGGATCCAGAATTAGCGGGAATATTCTCAAAAGTTTCAGAAGCACACGTTGAACTTCCAGAACCATTATTAGTCGTCATTTCGCAATCTTGATTACTAAAACCTGATTCATTTCCAGCAGCATCTAGAGCTTTTACGGTAAAGCAGTAATTTGTGTTTGCTGTTAATCCTGTTGCAGTAAAGAATGTTGCACTGGTATTATAAGTATTCACGTTATCCACATAAATATCATATGAGGTAACTGCAATGTTATCTGTAGAAGCTGTCCAAGTTAAATCGATTGTATTATCGGTAGGATTAGAAGCTATTAAATTTGTAGGAGCAGTTGGGTTTTCAGTATCAGAAACTGGGTTCCAAATAAGATCTGCATATTCTGGATGATCTACAAAAGGGTTAGCATTACCTTGAAAATTATAAGCTTCATCATTTCTATCACGTTCGCGTTGGTCTACAGGATCTACATTGTTATGCCAATCTAGTAAGACATCAATAGCCCAAGGAAAAAATACTTGATCTTCAGTACCATTAAACATAGCGAAACTCGTATACCCATCAACTGTATTTTCATATCTAGTTGCAAAATAAAGGAGTGCTCTTGCGATATCACCTTTAAATTCATCAATAGGTTCAAAAACAGTTCCAGTATAACCTGCCATTGCGCTAGATCCTCTTTGTGATCCGTTTAGAGAGGTCCAGTTTTGAGATGCAACATTACCAAAAGGAAGATTACCTCTAAAATTATTAACACGACCATCTGTAGGAATCACATGATGGATATCACTTTGCATTGGGAAGTTACTTCCAAATGAAGATTGCGGTATTATATGTTCTCTATTGTAACAATCGCCTTCCGAATTTTGATTACCACATTGCATATTACCATGTGTGTAATTGTAAGGATCTGTTCCATTAGGATTTTCAGAATACATATCTAAAATGCTATTGTCATTTTCATAGCCAGGTTCAACAACATTATCTGTATGTGTATCTAGGTAACCTTGAGACCCACTAATACCAGCACCATCATAAAGTTGATTATAACTACGTGTGCTATGATTATCAATTAAATTTTTTAATGCTGTTTTTAACGTGAAGCCTGTTTCAGTAGTTATACCATCATAATAATTTCCTGGTATTTGGGCCGAAGCACTAATTGTAAAAAGTAAAAATAATAAGGGGTAAATGTTTTTCATAATTTAATTTTTCTTTTCGAGTAATGCCATATAAAATCCGTCATATCCAGATTTGTGTGACAATACGCTTTTATCTTTAATAAAAGTAAATTCTTTTCCTTGATCTGATGTTAAAAAAATGTCAACTTGTTTTTTGTTTTCTGAAGGAAGAATAGAACAGGTTGCATAAACTAATTGTCCACCAGGTTTTACAATTCTAGAGTATTGTTGTAAAATATCCTGCTGCGTTTTTTTAATAGTATCAATAAATTCGGGTTGTAATTTCCATTTAGCATCAGGATTACGTCTTAAGACCCCTAACCCAGAGCAAGGTGCATCAATTAAAACGCGGTCTGCTTTATCATATAATTTCTTTACAACTTTAGTAGATTCTATTGGTCTTGTTTCGATATTAAAAGCGCCATTACGTTTTGCTCTACGTTTAAGTTCATGTAATTTATTTGCATAAATATCTAAAGCAATAATCTGACCTTTATTTTCCATTAAAGAGGCAATATGAAGCGTTTTTCCACCAGCTCCAGCACAAGTGTCTACAACTCTCATTCCTGGCTTTACGTCTAAAAATTCTGCTACTAACTGAGAGGATGCATCTTGGACTTCAAAAAAGCCGTTTTTAAAAGCTTCAGTTTGAAAAACGTTTGCTCGTTCCTTAAGTTTAAGGGCATTTGTGTGACCTTTAATACTTTCGGTTTCTATATTGTCATCAAACAATAGTGATTGCAATTTGTCTTTTGTTGTCTTAAGTGTATTTACTCTTAAAATAACATCAGCTTGCACATTTAAGGCCGCAATTTCTTTTGACCATAAAGACTCACCTAATTCACTAGCACCCAATTCGTCTAACCAATCAGGAATAGCTTCTTTAAATTTTCTAGTTTGAGATAATTCATCAAAACGTCCTTTTATTTTACGTTGTGGTGTGTTTTCAAAATATTTCCAATCAGGTAATTTGATGCCTCTTAAAGTTGCCCAAACCGCAAATATTCGCCAAAGATTATCCCTGTCATAAGGAGCTTTAACTTCAGCAATTTCTGCGTAAAGACGTTTCCATCGAACAATGTCGTATGTGGTTTCAGCAACAAAAGCACGATCACGACTTCCCCAACGTTTGTCACGTCTTAAGAGCTGTTGAATTACTTTGTCGGCATATTTGCCTTCATTAAAGATGAGTGTTAATCCGTCTATTACTGAAAAGCATAAGTTTCTATGTAAGCGCATTGTAAAAAATTAAGCAAGCAAAGGTACGCTAAAAGTTTAGAAATTGAAGGGTTTATTCTAAAGTGTTATCTTTTGAAAATAATAATAATTTTCACAAGTTTTTTTTCGGAATAACATCTAAACTTAATTAAGCAGAATATAATCATCCTTTTTTGACAGAAACAGAATTTATAGAACAATTAAAAAGTCAAAGTAGAGCATCTTATAGTAAATTATTAGATGACTTTCAACATAAAGTGTACGCTACATGTTTGTCTTTCGTACCTAATAAAGAGGATGCTGAGGATCTTGCGCAAGATGTTTTTGTTGAAGTGTTTAAATCTATAACTAAATTTAAAGGCGAGTCGAAATTATCGACTTGGATATATAGAATTACAACAAATAAGTGCTTGGAGTTTATTAGGAAAAAAAACACAAAGAAACGTTTTGCTTTTATGCAATCACTTACTAGGCGAGATTTTGAAATTGATCGAACTAATTATTTCACTGAAATGAATCATCCAGGGATTATTTTAGAAAATAAAGAGAAGAGTGAAACACTTTTTCTTGCAATTAATGGTTTGCCCGAAGCGCAACGACTTGTGTTTACGTTGCATAAAATTGATGGAAAAAGCTATCAAGAGATAAGTGAAATTACAAAAAAAAGTTTGTCTTCGGTAGAATCATTAATGTTTAGAGCAAAGAAAAATTTACAAAAAACGCTTGAAAATTTTTATAAGAAGAATAAGTAACGCAAGTTTTTAAAAAGTATTGCATCCAAATATATAGATATGAAAACAAATAAGGACATACAAGATAAAATTGACGCGACTTTAGATAGTGTTGACTCTATTAATGTAATAAATACCTCTCCTTTTTTTAAAGATAAAACGATGCAACGTTTATTTGCGAGAAAAGAAGAAAGACGAGCAGCAATTTGGCCATGGTTTACACCACAACATCAATTAGTAACTTTGATAGTTATTGTAGCTTTAAACGTGTTTGCAATAACTCAATTAGACTCCAATGGAGCCAATGATGATATTGATGAATTTGCTCAAACCTATCATTTGTCTACTGTAGAATATCAATCTATATTTAATTAAAATTTAAGCCTTATGAAAAAAAATATACCCTTATATATTTTATTGATTTTTCTAATTATAGTTAATGGTTTTTTCTTGTTTAATTATTTAGGAAAGTCAAGCCATAAAGGACCAAAAGGAAGGCAAGATAATTTTATTGTTAAAGAATTAAAATTTGATGATGTACAGAAATTAAAGCTAGAGGCCTTAGAAGCTGCTCATCATAAAAGAATACGAGATATTTTAGACCGTCAAAAAGTATTAAAAGATGTTTTGTTTAATAAAATTTCAAACGAAACTATTATGACTTCTCAATTAGATTCTATTACAAGTCAGATAGGGGAAATTGAACAAGAAAAAGAATTAGAAACGTTTTATCATTTTAGAGCCATTCAAAATATTTGTACTGAAAATCAAAAAGCAAAGTTTGAGCACATTGTTAGAGAAGCATTACGTCGAAAAGCACGTAGACGCCCTAATTCATCGTCTCCAGATAGAGAATCACATGGAGACAGACCGCCTCCTATGCATTAATATATTAAGCCTCTTTATTAAGAGGTTTTTTTTTTTGATTTAATTAACATTAGAGCTCACAAGTTTTCTCTTAAGATGACATCTAAAAAATAAACTAAAACATAATAAGATGAATAGAGATAATGTAAAACTTATAATTACAATGGTTTCAATACTAATGAGTTTTTGTCTTTTTGCTCAACCAGAAGGACAAGGTGGTAGACCAGCTAAAAGAGAGAAGCCAGATGCCTCTAAAATATTATCATTATTAGATGTCAATAATGACGATAAGATTGATAGGGAAGAAGCTTTAAACGATAAACGAGGGAAAATAGCTAAAAACTTTAATGAGATTGATACAAATGCAGACGAGTTTATTGATTTAGACGAATTAAAAGTGTCATTAAATAATAGAAAACCTAAAAAGGTGTCTGCTAAAAAAATAATTAAAATGGTTGATGATGATGGAGACGGGAAATTAAATGAATTAGAAGTTGCAGCGAAAAATAAACGCCAATTACTATTGAAATTTAAAGAGATTGATACCAATCAAGATAATCAAATTGATTTAGAAGAGTTGGAAGTGTTTTATTCTAAAAGCTCTAATAGAAAACGAAAAAAGAGAACATAGTTGTGTTTAATATTATTTTAATAAAAGCATAAGATGAGAAAAACATATGGTAGTTTAGGGATCGTTATGATAAGCTTTTTGTTGAGTTGTAATAGCCCAAAAGAAGCTAAAACACATAGTCATAATGGACAATCTTCACACGCTCACAATGATTATTTTGGATCCTATGACTTAGTCGATGATAACTATGGTACGAATACTAAAGTAACAGTGACTGCAGGTAAGCGTGTAATGATAACCAATGCATTACCAAATCACGGCACAGGTAATTTTCCAAGGAAAGGAAACCCGAATACAATTTCGGCACAGAAGCGCACATATACTTTTCCTATGAGTCCTAAATATACAGGAAAGGCTCAATGGATTAGAGAGCCAGGAGTTGCTTTAAACGGTGTGAAATTTGAGCCAGGAACAGCTGAAGTTGTTGTTTGTGATACAGGTGAAAACTACCGTGTTGAAGCTTTTCAGGATGTTATTAATCTAGGTTTAGATTTTAATAATGCTCATGTTCAGCCAACTGGTGCTTATCATTATCATGGTTCACCAACGGCGCTTATTGAAAATTTTGATACTGGTGAAGACTTAGTACATATTGGTTTTGCACATGATGGTTTTCCTATCTATTTTTCTAAAAAAGGCACTTATAAATCAAGTTATAATGCTGTTGAAGGTAATCGTAAAGGTGAAGATTGTACCTATGAGAACCCAATGCATAGTATGGATGTTTCTGTAGGTGGACATCATGACGGGACTTTTACTTCAGATTTTGAATATGTAGCTGGTTCAGGTGATTTAGATGAATGTAATGGGATTACAATTGATGGAGAATATATGTATCTCGTTACGGATACATTTCCTTATGTGAGCCGATGTTTAATGGGAGAAGTTGCTCAAAAAGAACGACAAGGTCCGCCTAGACAACAACAAGGAGGAAGAGGAGAACGAAGTCAAGATGGACAGATGAATGTTACTCAGCTATTTGAACACATGGATACTAATAAAGATGGTCAACTTTCAAAACAGGAAGTCAAAGGGCCATTGTCTAATAACTTTTCTGAAATAGACATTAATGATGATGGGTTTCTTTCTAAAGAGGAAATAGAGAAAGTACTTAAATCAAATAAACGTGGATCTCAAAACGGTAGGCAATAAGAAGAACTTATTAATTGATAAGAACCACAAGTTTGTTTTAGAAAGCACATCTAAAACAATACAATTAACTAATAACACTAATATCAATGAAAAATTATTTTAAAGTTTTATTTCTTACGATATCCGTAGGTATTGCATTTTATGCTTGTTCTAGTGATGATGATAGTTCTTGTACAGAGTTTATATGGTATCAAGATCTTGATAATGATGGATTAGGAAATCCAAATGTATCATTAAGTGCATGTGAACAACCAAATAGTTATGTCTTAGATAATACAGACACTGATGATGATATAATGATTGTAGACTGTACTTCAGACCAGGCCCTTGATAGTTCTAGAGGAGTTTGTGACCAAACTTTAGTATTTACAAATGTATTTAGTGAAACTATTTCTGGGGCAAACAGAATAATAACAGCTAATAATATACCAGATCATATGGTAGGTTTATTTGGTATGATGGCAGGAGCTTTAAATCCCAATGCTATTTCCGAGCAAAACGCAAGTTATACTATTACAATGAATCCTACTGAAGCTATAACAGTAACACCTCTATTGTCAACAACAGGACTAGGACCCAATGCAGGACCTCAATATTCATTTGGCGTGTTGCTTAATGGAGTAGAGTTAGATCCCATTGCTGCTGAACCTTTTCCTCATGAAGGTATTATGAGTGCAAACGTAAACTGGGAATGGAATTTAGAGGCTTTAAATGTTAATTTAGGAGTAGATTGCAATAATGCACATGTACAGCCTACCGGAAAATATCACTATCATGGTTCTCCAACATTGTTTTTAGAATCTTTAAATGTACCTTCAGATACGATGACTTTAATAGGTTATGCTGCAGATGGATTTCCAGTTTATTATAAATACGCATATATAGATGCCGTAGATAACACTTCAGGAGTTATTGAAATGAGTTCAAGTTATCAATTAAAATCTGGAGATAGAGGAGGAGATGGTGTTACTGCACCTTGTGATGTGTACAATGGTGTGTATTCAAATGATTATGAATATGTGGATGGTTTAGGGACTTTAGATATGTTTAATGGACGAACTGGTGTTACTCCAGAATACCCTTTAGGTACATTTTATTATGTGATTACCGATGAGTTTCCTAGTATACCTAGATTTTTTAAAGGCACACCTTCAAATGATTTTGCAATTGGAGCGTAATATGAAATGGTCAAGCTGTATTTTAATAGTTATTTGTGCATTCATTAATTTTGGATATGCCCATGATGCAGATAAAGCTTTTTTTGTAATTGAACAAAAAGACAATGTAGTTGTAGTAAAAGCTGAGTTTCCTTGGAGTATAAGAACTGCAGTATTAAGAGCATTCCCCGAATTAGAAAATTCAAAAGAGCAACACGAATTTGATACAGCTTTTTTTAGTTATATAAAGGATAATTTTAAAATTAGTAATGCCAGTAAAGCATTGTCTTTAGTGTCTGTTAGAGAAGGAGTTTCTAAAGGACATTCACATCAGAATAATTACGTTCTAACTTTTGAAGGTAAATATTTTGATACAGTTACTAATACTATTATGTGTAATTTAAAAAAGCCTCAAAGTAATTATCATAAGTTGCAATTTGAGGGACAACATTTAGAATATATGACAACTAATAAAGTAACTCGTTTTATAATAAATTCTAGACAAGAAAGTCATCTTAAGAGCTATAAGTATTATTACCTGTCAATTTTAGTTGTTTGTGCCGCCTTGTTTTATTTTAAAAAAAGAAAAATAATAAATTTTTGATTGATTAGATTAATGTTAATTTTGAGAAGCTTCGTGATTAGGTCACGGAGCTTTTCTATTTTTATAGAAATTTATAACTCATGAAAAAGACAGTTTTTATTATTGCTATTATAGTCATAAGTATTGGAATTGGAGGCTGTAGTATTAGAAAATATAATGAACGTTTTGAAAGACTTTATAGTGGCTTTAAAACTGTTGAAGTTAAAACTTTAATTCAAGACTCATTATTAAATGTAAGAGCTTTAGAGATTATCGAATCTGAATTTATAGCGCCTGCTTATTTAACTTCAAACGGTGAGTTTGGCATTTTACTACCAAACTCTCTTTTTAGTCATGTGGATTCTTTGAAAAATAAACCCTATTATTCTCATAAAATAAATTTATCAACAGATACATTGAAGTTGAATTTTAGAGCTTTGGCTGCAACTAAAGAAAAGGGGTTTGGTATCAGCATAGGGTCACCTGCTTTGCTTTACGCACTTGATGCAGATTTAGAAAAGAATAAAATTGTCTACCAAGAGAATCATCCAAATGCCTTTTATGATTCTTTAGAGTTCTGGAATGATAACGAAGGTCTTGCTATTGGTGATCCAACCGAAGACTGCATGAGTATTATTGTAACACGAGATGGAGGTAATACTTGGACAAAATTATCTTGTGATGATTTGCCAAAAACTAAAGATGGTGAAGCTGCTTTTGCTGCTAGTGATACTAATATTGCTATTGTTGGCGATAAGACTTGGGTAGCTACAGGAGGAAAAGCAAGCCGTATTTTATATTCACCAGATAAAGGAGATACTTGGGAAGTTTTTGAAACACCAATCGTTCAAGGTTTTGAAACTACAGGGATGTATTCACTCGATTTTTATGATGATCAAAACGGTTTTGCTATTGGAGGTGATTATACAAAACCAGCAGACAGTAGTGCTAATAAAATAAGAACTCAAGATGGAGGGAAAACATGGCAACTCGTCGCTAAAAATCAATCACCTGGTTATCGTAGTTGTGTGCAATATGTGCCTAATAGTAATGCTAAAGAACTGGTTGCTGTAGGTTTTAAGGGAATTGATTATAGTAATGATGCTGGTAATAGTTGGACACATTTAAGTGACAAAGGCTTTTATACTATTCGGTTTTTAAATGATAGTGTAGCTTATGCTGCTGGACGTGGACGAATTTCTAAATTAACGTTTAGAGAATAAAAAAAGAAGCCGATTGGCTTCTTTTTGTTAAGGTGTGTTTTTTCTAAATTTATCGCGTCGTTTCCTAAACTCTTCAAGCATATGCTTATTAAATTGTTCTTCTACAAGTTTTAATAAGATAATTTTTTTCGCAGGAATAGCTGTAAGTAAACTTTCTACTAAATCAACTTTAAGTTCTTGTAATTCTTTTTCAAATGCTAAGAAATCTGATAATGTCTTTTTTGCTTGACTTTCTGTTAATGTTTCTATGTTTAAATTATGTCGTTTTTCGCGAGCACTTAATTTATGCATTTCCATTTCTTTTTCGAAGGCATTATAGATTGGCCAGAATTTTTGAGCTTCGATTTGACTAAGTTGTAGTTTCTCAGTAATAAAAGCAATTTTCAAAGTTTTGATACGTTCATGCCTTACTCTTTTTTGCCCAAATGCACAAAAAGTTAATGTTATAAATAATAGTGTTATAAATGTCTTTTTCATGATGTTATTCTATAATTAGTTCTTCAATATCAACATTGTCTAATAGATAATCTTCAATCGTTTCTTCAAGTATTTCGTTGTCTATAAAGTTGACTGTGCTTAATTCCTCCTCAGTTAAAAGCGATGCTAGGTCATAGTTTGAAAACCCTTCTTGCTCTATATAATATTCAATAGAAGCCGTTTCAATATCTTCAAAAGTTATTTCTGAAGGAGTAAAAATAGTAAACATTAAAATTAAAGACGCAGCAATTGCAGACGTATAGACTAATTTTTTCCAGCTAAATAATGAAATAACTGGTGTGTCATTTTTCGGGTTTACTTTATCCAGTATTTTACTTTCAAGGGACTCAAAATATGAACCAGGAACTTCAAAACCAGAATGATTTGCTTTATCTATTAACGAGACTTCATTAAGAATTTGCTCTTCTACTTGAGAAAAGTAATCTTTAGGCGTTTTAAATCCTGAAGTTTTAATAGTATCTAGTTTTTTTTGTGTCATACTTATAAGACTATCAAGTCTTTATTTAGTTTAATCTTGGGTTAAAAAAGCTTCAATTTTTTTAACTGCGATGTGGTAAGATGCTTTTAAAGCACCTTCGCTGGTTTCTAAAATTTCAGACATCTCTCTATATTTAATATCTTGAAAATATTTCATATTAAAAACGAGTTGTTGCTTTTCAGGTAAAATAGAAATAGCCTGTTGCAATTTATATTGAATGTCATCACCTTCAAAATATACATCTGCTTTTATAGTATTAATTAGATGTTGATAGGTTTCTTCATTAGAGAGGTGTAAACGCTTCGCATTTTTATTAATATGAGTTATAGATTCATTAGTTGCAATACGATACATCCAAGAAAATAATTTACTATCGCCCTTAAAGTTATGAATGTTTTTATAGATTTTAATATAGGTGTTTTGTAATACATCATCTGTATCGTCATGAGATTTTACAATATGTCGTATATGCCAATAGAGACGCTCTTTGTAAAGTTTTAAGAGTTCTTTAAAGGCTGCTTCTTTTGTAGATGAGTTCTTGAGTTGTTGTATGAATTCTTGTTCCTGATCCAATAAATAGCTTTTTTACTTAGACTTTTAAATTTACTGAAAGTTTAATGAAAAATATTATTTTTTATAAATAGGTAATAATCAGGTATTTACATTAAATTATATCGATTAAGTGTAAAAAATAACGATGAAATGCACTTTTTTCTTGCATAGTACATTAATTTCATTTATGTTTGTCTCAGCCTAACCTACTTAAATATTACCATTGTCCCCAAATATGGTAATAGAAACGAAAAGGATGCAATTTTTATTGCATCCTTTTCCGTTGTTATTATATGATATTTAAATGCGTTTATTTTATTCAAAACTCTGCATATCTACTAATTTTTTGTATACGCCATTTTTAGAAATAAGTTCACTATGTGTTCCTTGTTCAGCAATTTGTCCTTTTTGCATCACAATAATCTCATCTGCATTTTGTATTGTAGACAATCGATGAGCAATCACAATAGAGGTTCTGTTTTTCATCATATTCTCTAAAGCATTTTGAACAATACGTTCACTTTCTGTATCTAAGGCAGAAGTCGCCTCATCTAGAATCATAATTGGCGGATTCTTTAATACTGCTCTAGCTATGCTTAAACGTTGCTGTTGTCCACCAGATAACTTCCCACCAGAATCACCAATATTAGTGTCAATTCCGTTAGGTAAATCTTTAACAAACTCCCAGGCGTTCGCAATTTTTAAGGCCTTAATAATGTCTTCATCGGAGGCATGCTCTTTACCTAAAAGAATATTGTTTTTAACCGTATCATTAAAGAGTATAGAGTCTTGAGTCACCAATCCCATTAAATCTCGAAGCGAATGTTTCGTAAGGTTTCTAATATCTGTTCCATCGATAGAAATATCTCCACCAGTAACATCGTAAAAGCGCGTTACTAAATTGGCTATTGTAGATTTACCACTTCCAGATTGTCCAACGAGAGCTACCGTTTTTCCTTTAGGTACTGTTATAGAAAAATCTTTAAGAACTAAATTGTCTTCATATTTAAAAGAGACATTGTTTAGTATTATTTCTGAAGTAAAATCAGCTTTGGATATCGCATTTGGTTTATCCTTTAAAGGTGATTCTGTATTTAATATTTCTAAAACACGTTCTGCTGCTGCATTCCCTTTTTTAACACTATAACTTGCTTTACTAATTGCTTTGGCAGGTGTTAAAATATTATATGCAAGTCCCATGAATGTTAAAAATTGCTCACTTTCAAGAGTTTCATGCACTAATACCATACGTCCTCCAAACCATAATAAAACACCAATAACGCCTATGCCTAAAAACTCACTTGTTGGTTTTGCTAGGTTGGTTCTATTAAGTAATGAGTTTGAATAATGAAAGAATCGTTTCGTTGAATCTTGAAATTTCTTATTAAAGATACTTTCCATATTAAAGCCTTTAATAACTTTTAAACCTCCTAGCGATTCTTCTAATAATGATAAAAAATAACCTTGTTCTTTTTGAACTTTATCTGATTTCTTTTTTAAGCTTTTCCCAATTAATGAAATAATGATTCCAGATATTGGGATGAATATGAATACAAAAAGTGTAAGTTTTACACTAATCGTTAGCATAAATAAAATGGTAAAAATAATTGTTAGCGGTTCTCTAAATAGTAGTTCTAAAATAGATAAAAATGAATGTTGTATTTCTAATACATCTGTGCCTAATCTAGCCATAATATCTCCTTTTCTCTTTTCAGAAAAATAAGAAAGCGGTAATTCAATAGTTTTGTCATAAAGCTCATTTCTTATATCTTTTAAAGCACCGTTTCTTAAGAATGTAATAAAATACATGGCTAAGTAGTTCGATATATTTTTGAGAAAGAAAACAGTAAGAATTAATATAATAACAAAACTTAAGGCTTTTCCGGCATCATTATCGGCTAGTTCACTTATATGATAATTTAGATAGTCATTAAAATATGTAGCAGCTTCCGTAAATCCGTTGTAAGTTGGTTTTACTACTATTCTCTCTGTGTCTTTATCAAATAAAACTTTTAATAAAGGCATTAATACCATAAATGATAAGCCAGAAAATAAAGCATAAAACGTATTTGCTATAATATTTAAAATAGCATAACTTTTATATGGAGTTGCAAAGCGAAGTATTTGTTTAAAATAATCCATTAATTATAGATTCATGTCTTTTAAGATGCTATCAATACGAGCTTCCAATTTTTGTTCCGTTGCTTTAAATGCTGTCATAGTGTCTAATGTCGTATTTACGCTTATGTAGAATTTTATTTTAGGTTCAGTTCCACTAGGTCTTAATGCTATTTTACTTCCATCTTCAGTATAATAGATCAATACATTAGACTTAGGAATATCGATAGCTTGTTCTTCTCCAGAGATCAAATCTTTTACAATAGATAATTGGTAGTCTTCAATTCGCACAACTTTTGAGTCATTAACTTCGTGTAATGGATTTTCGCGTGCATCAACCATCATTTGTTTGATTTCTTGAGCACCTTCAATCCCTTTTTTAGTTATCGATACTAAGCGTTCTTTATAAAAACCATGTTCAATATATAAATCTATTAAAGCTTTATACATTGTGATTCCGTTAGCTTTAGCTTGCGCTGCAATTTCGCAGGCTAATAAGGTCGAAGTTACCGCATCTTTATCTCTTACGAAATCACCAACCATAAACCCAAAGCTTTCTTCGCCACCACCAATAAAATCTAGTGTAGGAAAGTCTTTTATCATTTTAGCAATCCATTTAAAACCTGTTAAGCCAATTTTACATTCTACATCATAAGCATTGGTTAAGACAGACATCATAGGTGTAGATACAATAGTAGAACCTACAAATTGATTGCCATTAATTCTATTAGAGTTTTTCCATTGTTTTAAAAGGAAATCGGTCATTAAAATCATGGTTTGATTTCCGTTGAGTATAACGAGTTCATTTTCTAAATTACGAACTGCAACACCTAAGCGATCACAATCTGGATCTGTACCAATCACAATATCTCCTTCAACTTTTTCGGCAAGTTCTATCGCCATTTTTAAGGCTTCAGGTTCTTCGGGGTTTGGCGATTTTACAGTTGGAAAATCACCATTAGGTTCGCGTTGTTCTTCAACAATGTTCACATTAGTATATCCAGCACGTTTTAAGGTTTCTGGAATAGCAGTTATAGACGTTCCGTGTAAAGATGTAAAAACAATATTTAAGTTTTGTCTTGTCTCAGTTGAGGTATCAAAACTTCCGTTTTTTACTGAGTTATCAATAAAAACATCATCAACAGTTGTGCCTATATATTCAATGTTAGCTTCATTAGCATCGAATTTTATTTCAGCGTAATCTAAACGATTAATCTCTGCAATAATTTCAGCATCTTGTGGTGGAACTAGTTGTCCGCCATCTTGCCAATAGACTTTATAGCCATTATATTCTGGTGGATTATGAGATGCGGTTAAAACAATTCCGCAGTGGCAACCTAAATGTTTAAGTGCAAAAGAAAGCTCGGGTGTTGCTCGTAAATCTTCGAAAAGAAAAACCTGAATTCCATTTGCAGAAAACACATCTGCAACTACTTTTGCTAATGATTTACTATTATGTCTACAATCGAAAGCAATAGCGACTTTTAATGTTTCCGAAGGAAATTGAGTTTTCATATAATTGCTCAATCCTTGGGTGTTTTTGCCAAGCGTAAATTTATTTATACGGTTAGTGCCAATTCCCATTATACCGCGCATTCCACCTGTTCCAAACTCAAGGTCTTTGTAGAAACTCTCATTTAATTCGTCTGTATTATTGGCAATTAAATTTTTTATGTGGTTTTGAGTCTCTTGATCAAAAGCAGGAGTTAACCAAGTATTAACACGCTCTAGTAATTGAGGTTCAATGTGTTTCATGTTTAATAATTATAGTGTAAAAGTACGTAATTCAATAGGTTTGAATGGGTACGATTTTATTAATTAAATGCTAGTTTAGGAAATTAAGCTCTTGTTGAATTAGATAGCGACTTTTATCAGCTTTACTTCGTAATACAATTTCGCCTAAAAACCCAGCAATAAAAAATTGAGAACCTAAAATCATTGTCGTTAATGCGATGTAAAATTGAGGTCGGTCTGTAATGAGTCTCCCTATAGGATTTAGAAATAGTTTGTCAATACCAAGATACAATGCAAATGTAAATCCAATGGCAAGCATTATAACCCCTAAAGCGCCAAAAAGGTGCATTGGTCGTTTACCAAATTTGGACAGAAACCAAATGGTAATAAGGTCTAAAAATCCATTGATAAAGCGATCCATGCCAAATTTTGTTTCCCCATATTTTCTGGCTTGATGTTTTACAACTTTTTCACCAATTTTAGTGAATCCTGCATTTTTGGCAAGCACAGGTATGTAACGATGCATTTCTCCATTAACATCAATATGTTTAACTACATTTTTATTGTAGGCTTTAAGTCCGCAATTAAAATCATTGAGTTTGACTCCAGAAGTTCTTCTTGCTGCCCAATTAAATAATTTTGATGGAAGATTTTTTGAAATAATAGAGTCGTAGCGTTTCTTTTTCCATCCAGAAACCAAATCAAATTTATCAACCACTATCATTTTGTATAGCTCAGGGATTTCGTCTGGATTATCTTGTAAATCTGCATCCATAGTGATGATAACGTCACCTTCTGCTTTTGCAAACCCAGCATGTAGTGCTTGAGATTTTCCGAAGTTCTTTAAAAAACGAATTCCTTTAACATGATTATCTTTTTCCGATAATTGCATAATGGTAGACCAAGATTCATCTGTACTACCATCATCAATAAAAATGATTTCATAAGAAAAACGATTGGATTGCATAACTTTTGCGATCCAATCGTGTAATTCTGATAATGATTCTTGTTCGTTAAGTAGTGGTATGACTACTGATATATTCATTTAGTTCTTTTGAATGTTTAAAGTTCAAAAATACTGAAATTATTTAAGCTAAACTTGGGTCTTTCTTTTTAGTTACAGCAGCTACTATAAGTCCAACGATACTGAAACCAACAAGTTGATATGCTATAGATTTAAAAGTATTTGGTATTGAGAAAAAATTCTCTTCAGCTTCCATTTGATCTCTTGCAATATCAATTGAATCTTGTGGAGCTCCAAAGCCTTCCATCATTGCCAATTGAGATTCAATAATTTTTTCTTGTAAAATTGTAGCAGCTTCAGTATCTACAAAATTAAAAATAATTAAGCCCACTAGAGCGCTTAAAATAATTCCAACAGCAACAGCTATAAAAAATGCACTAAATGCCTGTTTAAAAGAAAGGAAACCTTCATTTAATTTTTTAGCTTTTGAAGAAGAAATAATACCAACCACAATAACCAACAGCATTTGACCAATTCCAAACCACCATTTGGTAAATAAATCTAGATACATCGCATATCCAATAATGGTTAAAGAAGCTAATATCAAGGCTAGGTATAGCCCATAAGTCATTGATGAAGATTTTAAAGATTTTTCCATAATTTAAGTTGATTATTTAGTTAATATGTTAGTTAGTATCTTTGCGTAGTTAATTGTTACAAATATCTAATAAATAAAAAAAGAAATAAATTATTGGTAATTTACAAAAATTACTTAAATTTGCACCTCCAAAATAGTAAGGATTTTAAAGAATAAAGAGATGAGAAAAGGAATACATCCAGAAAATTATAGATTAGTAGCATTTAAAGATATGTCAAACGAAGATGTGTTTTTAACTAAATCTACTGCTGAGACTAGTGAAACAATTGACGTTGATGGTGTTGAGTATCCAGTGATTAAATTGGAGATATCTAGAACATCTCACCCCTATTACACTGGTAAATCTAAATTAGTAGATACGGCAGGTCGTATTGATAAATTTAAAAGCAAATACGCAAAGTTTCAAAAATAAACTTAGCTCAATCATATTTATTAAGCCTTCAGGATTTATCTCGAAGGCTTTTTTGTTTTCTATAATTGATTTACTTTTAACAACTAACATTAAGTTTGATTATGAATTATATTCTTTTCGATGGTCCATCACGTAACAATTTGTTGCCTTTTACATTTACAAGACCAGTTGCAGATATTAGAGTTGGTATTTTAACCATTAGAGAAAAATGGGAGAAACATCTAGGATTTACTACAACGACATTAACTGAAGCGTATTTATCTGATAAATATCCAATGGTTGAGATGAATGAGAATGTTATGATAAATGCTTCTTATTTGCCAAACCAAGAATTAGTGGCAATGATTAAAGGGTTAGAAGATAACCAAGCTATATTTCAGGGAGAAGATGTTATTGCTTTTTTTTCAAAAGAGTCTCAAGAAGAAATCGATTTTACATCTTATGATGCTATAGAATACAATGAAGATGTGCTAAAAATTGAGCATACTTGGGATGTTTTTGCTAATAATGGAGATGCAATCCAAGCCGATTTTAATCTTTTAACACATAATAGGCAATCTCAGCCCATACCAAGTTCGAATCATATTTTAGGAGCCCAAAATATATTTATTGAAGAAGGTGCATCATTAGAATTTGTTACTTTAAACGCAAATTCGGGTCCTATATATATTGGTAAAGATGCCGAAATTATGGAAGGTAGTATTATTAGAGGTCCTTTTGCTTTATGTGATTATGCCACTGTAAAATTAGGTGCTAAAATTTATGGGCCAACTACAATTGGTCCGCATAGTAAAGTAGGAGGAGAAGTTAATAACTCTGTTATTTTTGGATACTCTAATAAAGGACATGATGGGTTTTTGGGAAATTCAGTAATAGGTGAATGGTGTAACCTTGGAGCAGATACCAATAATTCTAATTTGAAAAACAACTATGCAGAAGTTAGACTTTGGGATTATGAAGCTGAAGGCTTTGCTAAAACTGGATTGCAATTTTGTGGATTGATGATGGGAGATCATAGTAAGTGTGGTATTAATACTATGTTTAATACTGGTACAGTTATTGGTGTGAGCGCTAATATCTTTGGAAGCGGATTTCCTAGAAATTTTGTGCCAAGTTTTTCTTGGGGTGGACATTCTGGATTTACAACATATTTAACGCGGAAAGCATTTGAAGTTGCCGAAGTTGTAATGAGCCGTCGAAGTATTGAATTTTCTGAAAAGGATAAAGCCATTTTAGAACATGTCTTTGAAGAAACCAAAAAATGGAGAAAAAGCGAATCTTAAATTATAAAATCATGAAATTTCTTTGCAACATTTTTTTTGTATTGATGATTAATTTTGGGTTTTCTCAAACCTATACAATTAAAAACTTAAAGCTTAATGACGATAAGAGTCAATATGGTGTTGTTTACTATAAAGGAGACAAAGTTTATTATACATCTTACATGTTAGATGATAGAAATAAAGCAAGACGTGATGAGAATAAGCGATTAATTTTAACACTTTTTGAAGGTCAAATGACAGATGATGGTGAGATCATAAATTCGAAACAATTTAATAAATCTGAAAAATTTGTCTTTAATACCTCAAGTGCTACTTTTAGTAAAAATGGTAAATACATGTACATTACTACTAATTTTATGAAGCGTGGTAAGTCATACAGAGGTAAGTTAAAATCCATTAATTTAAATATTCAACGTGGAGAATATGTTGAAGGTAAAGGGTGGACAAACTTTAAATCCTTACCATTTTGTAAACCAAAATATAATTATGGTTTAGCAACTTTAAGTCCTGATGGAACTACGCTTTATTTTACGTCTAATGCGGATGGTGCACATGGTCAAACTGATTTGTTTAAAGTAAAAATATTAGGAGACGGAACATATGGTGATGTAGAAAACTTAGGTAAAAAGATAAACTCACCACGAAGAGATATGTTTCCTTTTATTAGTAAAGATAATATGTTGTATTTCGCTTCAGATCGTGTTGGAGGTATTGGAGGTCTAGATATTTACAGTTATGATTTAAATGGCGATCCAGAAACTGAAACACCTAAGCTAATGCCGAAGCCTTTAAATAGCCGAGCTGATGATTTTTGTTACATCATTAATGATACTGGTACTAAAGGTTATTTTTCTTCTAGACGACCAAAAGGAAGAGGAGAAGATGATATTTATTATTTTGTGTTAGAATAATTGCTGCCTTTAAGTAGAACAGTAAATTATAGAGGGTAATGATATGAGGGATTTATTTAAAAATAGTTTTTTTTACACGTTTTAAATCCAATAAATTAATTGGGTTAATCCCTAAGCCTGTAATGTTTTTTCGTGTAAAACGAACCACTTCATCATAAAATAAAGGAACAATAGGAGTTTGCGACATGATGAGACTATCCATTTTTGTATAGAGTTGTTCGCGTTCTTTTGTATCAGTAATAATAAAGGCTTTTTGGTACCAAGAGTCAAATAAGTCGCTTTTAAAATGCGTATAATTAGGGCCATTTGGTGCAAAATTATTACTTGAGTATAGTGATAAGTAGTTTTCAGCATCAGGATAATCAGCAACCCAACTCGCTCTAAACATATCTAATTTACCATTTGCTTTAGCATCTTTTAGAGTTGCTGCGGGAATAACATCTATATTAACTGAAATTCCAATTTTTTGTAACTCACGCTGTATGTATTCACAAAAACTTAAATAGTTACTTGTTGTTGTAATTGTAATTTCTGGATTTGAGATTCCGGTTTCAGTTTTAAATTGTTGTATAAGTTGTTTTGCTTTTTCTGGTTGAAATGTGAAACCAATAGACGAATCATAACCAGGTAGCCCTTTAGGAATAAATCCGCCATGTGCGGGAATTCCAATACCATTACGTAAATAAGTCATCATTTTTTGTTTGTCAAACCCATAATTGATAGCTTTTCGTAAGGTTCGCGATTGCATTTCAGGTATTTTAGAATCCATAAAAAATGCCAAATATTCTGTATTTAAATATGGACCACGAATCATGTTCACATCTTGAGCGTAGCTATCACGTAAGTTTCCGTTTGCGGTTAGAATTTCATCTTTATAAGATACATCTAAGCCAGAAACGAAATCTATGTTACCCTGAGCAAATTGTAAAAATTCACTTTGTTTGTCTGGTAAGAAGGTAATGGCTACAGCTTCAAGATATGGTAATTGATTTCCATTGTTATCTATTTCAAAATAAGCTTCATTTTTTCTGAAAACAAGTTTTAAATTTTCTTCCCAACGTTTAAATTTATAGGGACCAGTGCCTATTGGGTTTGCTCTAAAATCACTATCATAATAAGCGATTACTTCTTTAGGGACCACTGAGCAGTATTTCATGGTGAGTAGCCCTAAAAATGCAGGAAAAGCTTGTTGTAGTTTTATTTGAAATGTAGAGTCATTAATAGCTTTGAATGTTTTTACTTTGTTAAGTGTCCATCGTCCTGGAGAGGCTACTTTTTTGTCTAATAATCGGTTAAAACTATATTCAAAGTCGGTTGCAGTTACAGTTCTTGTAGAATCTTTCCCAAACACTTCATGCTTATGAAACTGCACATCGTTTCTTAGATTAAAAGTATAAGTAAGCGCATCTTCAGAAATTGTCCAATTTTTAGCAATGCATGGTTGTACGTTTAGATGTTCATCCATTTGAACTAGACCATTAAATAATTGATTGATAGCCCAAATGTCTGCATTGTCTTTTGCGAATGCAGGATCTAAAGAGCCAATATTTTTATGTTCGTTATATCTAAATACCAAATGGTCTTTTGTCGTATTGGTATCTGTTCCGCAGGATAAAAAAAGCAATGTGCCCAACAGGGAATATAGTAAGTATGTAAGCAATTTGTTCATAGATTAGCCTTCAGGAAGTGCTTTCCATTTTTTAATGATTTTAGAATAGAAAAATATAAAAAGGATAGCAATACTAAACATTATAAAGCTCCAGTATATACCAAATACATCCATTAAAGTATAACATTCAAAACTATCTAAATAATAACTTGGATTTGCACGACAAATATCTTGTTGATGCATAGTAATAATACCTATAATTAAAAACACATATAATGAAAACCCGATAATTGAGATGTTCACGCAAATAGCTACAATTAGTTTTTTTATTTTCTGAATAAAAATTATTGGGATTGCTAAAATTAGAGTTCCTAAAAATAAAGTCAAATAGGATATAAAGTAAAAGGTTTTATTGTCGTTACCGTCTATTAAATAAAAAATTAAGGCAGTAAGTAATGCTATTAATAATGTTAAAACGCCAACACTAATAATACTAAATAAAAGCGGTTTTAAACCAGTTACCCTAAACATAAAAATGAGACATGCTAAGAAGAATGAAAACCACATAAAAAAGTGAATGCTTTCTGTAAAAGGATTACTCTCTTTTATGTCTTCTATATTTTCAAAAACATTTTGTAAATCATTATTTTTATAATGATAATCTGATAAATGATCTGTAAAGAATTTTTCAAATTGCGTTTGTTCTAGTATAATAGTTCTAGTGTAGTCGTATTCGTCTTTTTCTTCTGTTCTAATAAAGTGTTTAACTTCGAAATTATTTGGATGATATACCATTTCTAACCATTGCTCGGCAGTAAGGTTGTGGTCTATTTTATAATAGTCTGAAAAAGTTAAAAAAGCTTCAAATAGGTTTTTTATTTCGGTTTTGTCATGTCGTTTAAGAAGGTCATGATTTCTTTGATTTCGTAATTGATGACGAATAGAAAAATCTGATCTAGAATTATAACCGTAATCAGCATAGTCATATTGAGAATAGTAGTTATAATTATTAGAACGATCTCTTAACGTATCATTTTTAGAAATGAAAAATGTATGCGATGCATTATAGTAACTTGGATTAACCGTTTTTATGCTGGATGTAAGGTCAACAACAGTATCTTTAATGTAGTAAATCCTATGAGTGTCTGTTGTTTTTCTATATACAACACCAGAAAAAGAGGAATCTGATTTGATATCAAATTCATTGGAGTCTCCAATTTTTACTTCTTTTGTTTTTAGTGTATAAAATTGAAAGGATTCATCTAGAAATTTTAAATATGGTTGACTCTCATCAATAAATTTTTCGATATCCTCACAATACAATTCATAAAACGGTTTTGGAAATCTACGTTTATCTATTGTGTAGCTAGAAACATCTTCAGAAAAAAACAGAGCTACATCGTTAGCGATTTCTATTTCCTTCTCAATTTGAGCATCAGAATATGTTAATGCAATATGAGATTTTATTCCGTAGTTATAAGACAAATAGAAGGTTGAACAACCAAAAATAATAACGAAATAAGATAGAAATTGTCCGAATAATTTAGATGTTGTTGTTGGATAAAAATTTTTGAAGCCATTATTTTTAAACATATAAATAAGCCATACTACAATGAGTAGAATAGAAATGATGGACGATAAAAATACTGTGCCGTTTTCATAAAATATAGAAGTTATATAGCGTTCTTGTAATAGTTTTGGATTGGATAATGTGAAAAAGCCAAATACAAAAAATACAAGATGTAGAAGTGATGCTACTAGTAGCATCCAAATAAATCTTGTATTCCATAGTAATGGAAATCGCTCCAGTAAATATTGATTGGTTTTAAATATAAATGCTTTCATTTAAACTATGGATTAGGATACGAAGAATCGTCTTGTAGATTTAGTAATGTTTCTAGTGTAAGTGACCTCTATTTTATGTTTTCCTAGTGTTTCTAATACAGTTGAAAATAAGGTGTCTTCTTTAAAATAAGCAACATAAATGCCACCATTATAAATAAGTTTTACGATCTGTAAGTTTTCAAAAATTGATAGCAATACGTCACGTTTTGCATTGCAATCAATTTCAATAATGAGTTGGTTCTCATCATCTTCAATAGTTTCTTTATTGTCTTTGTATTTTCCGTCTTTTAGGTATATAACTTTATCCGAAATTTTTTCAACTTCATACAATTGTTGCGAACTTAAAATTAGTGCTATTGGGTTATTGATAGAGTTGCATATCGATTTTAAATCTTCTAAAATTACTTGCTGAGCAAGGACATCTAAGTTTGCTAAAGGTTCATCTAGTAATAATAGTTCGGGCTGCCTTAATAAGGTTCTGGCAAGTTCAAAACGCATTTTGTAGCCAGATGATAATTCATTCCATTTGAGGTGTTTGTAATTCCAAAGCCCAAAACGCGCAATCATCATTAAAACTCTCGTTTCATTTTCTTCAGGAGGAATACCATAATTTGATAATACAAATTTGAGATTATCTTTTAAGCTGCCATACCATTTTTGTGTTCGTTGCGGTATATAGATCAAATTAGTTCTTAGGTCGTAATTTGAATCATATGTAGAATCAAATCTATAATCCAGTTCTCCTTCATTATACTTTAATTCTTTTGCTAAAACTCTTAAAAGCGTTGTTTTCCCATTTCCGTTTTCGCCAACCAATCCGTAGACTTCACCTTTGTGAATTTTTACAGAAACAGGGCCAAGATTAAACCGATTATAGCCATAGCTTTTTGTTAGGTTGCTACCAATAACTACAGGAGTGTTCGTTTCGTATTCTGAAATTGGAACTTTAGAAATATGCTCTAAAATAACAAGAGATTTTTCAATTAATTCATCTTCTTTTTTAGGAAATTCTTCTTTCCAATCTGTAAGGGCTATTACCTTCCTGTAGATTCCCAAATCTTGAGTGTCAATAGCACAATCCATTAATTTTCGGTACCCAAGAACAATATCTTTGTTTTTAAAGAAGGAAATAACCTCTTTTATTCTTGCTTTAGCTTTAGACATATGGATATTGTATTGGTTTTAAGGTTAGAGATTGTATTATAGTCTATAAAAAAACGTTAATTACTCAGTGTTTAGATAAAGGCCGCGAATCATGTTTACAGTTTGAGTATACCTATTGCGCAGGTTGCCAATTATAGTTGATATTTCAGCTTTGAAAGAGGTGCCTAGCTCGGTAACAAAATCAATATTGCCTTGTGAAAATTGTAGGAAAAAACATTTAAATTTCATTTAAAAGCTTAAAAAGTTATATATTAGTTTTATTAATCTAACAAAATTTAAATTTATGAAAAAAAATTACATTTTATTTTTATTTACATTATTATTTGTGTGTACTACAAATGCACAAATAACCTTATCACAAAGTACGTCTGAAACTATTGTTGCGGGTTCTGTAGCATGTGGTGCAGCAGGTGTCGTTTCTGATAATATTTTTTACAGAGCTTTTGATATTAATGCACTTGGATACCCTCAATTTGATGTAACAGAAGTTGCTTTTGGTATTGAAGCTGTTACAAATGAATCTGTAGGCTTTGCTGTTGATGTTGTTATATATGAAACAACTGCTTTTCCAGCAGGAACATTAACAGAGTTAGCGAGAGTATCTGTGCCATTAGTAACCGCAGATACTGGAACGATTAAAATTGTTCCAATCACGGCTTCTGTAACTGCAGATATCTTAGTGTTTACAGTAGAAACACCAGACGAAAGTGGTAGTGGAGGTACGACAGGGTTTCAGATTGGATCTAATAATCTAGGGCAATCTGCATCAGGGTTTTTATCATCTGTTGCTTGTGGTTTAACAACGCCAACTGATATTAGTCTTGTTGGTTTTCCTGATATGCATATGGTAATGACCGTTACAAGTGATCCTTTAAGTGTTGATGAGTTTTCTTTTAATAGTTTATCTGTGAGTCCAAATCCAACTTCAGACATTCTGAATTTAGAGATGCCAAATTCTATTACAGAATTTAATACAGAGATCTATTCAGTTACAGGGAAATTAGTTTATAAAGGTTCAAATAAAGCACAGTTAGATCTGTCTAATTTGAATTCTGGAGTTTACATTTTGAAAGTTACTACTGATAATGGAACAGTTTCCAAAAAAGTGATCAGATACTAATACAACTATAAAGTTTAATTACTTAATAGATATTAAAAAGAGCGTTTTATTAATAAAACGCTCTTTTTTGTTAAATTTGCAAGCTTCAATATAAGATAAGATGAACTCAAAAAAAGTTGCTTTTTATACTCTAGGTTGTAAACTGAATTTTTCTGAGACCTCTACAATAGCAAGAAATTTTTCTTCAGAAGGTTTCGAGCGTGTAGATTTTAAAGACAAAGCAGATATCTATGTGATTAATACCTGTTCAGTAACGGAAAATGCTGATAAGCGTTTTAAATCTATAGTAAAACAAGCCCAAAAGGTAAATCCAGATGCTTTTGTTACAGCTATTGGTTGTTATGCGCAATTAAAGCCACAAGAATTAGCAGATGTTGATGGAGTAGATCTTGTATTAGGTGCTACCGAAAAATTTAAAATCACAGATTATCTTAATGACCTCTCAAAAAATGATATGGGAGAAGTGCATAGTTGTGAAATTGAAGAAGCCGATTTCTATGTTGGTAGTTATTCTATAGGTGATCGTACACGAGCTTTTTTGAAAGTACAAGATGGATGTGATTACAAATGTACCTATTGTACAATTCCATTAGCTAGAGGGATCTCTAGAAGTGATACTTTAGAGAATGTCCTTGAGAATGCGAAAGAAATTTCAGCAAAAAATATCAAAGAAATTGTACTTACAGGTGTTAATATTGGAGACTATGGAAAAGGGGAATTTGGAAATATAAAGCATGAGCATACCTTTTACGAACTTGTACAAGCTTTAGATGATGTAGAAGGAATTGAACGTTTACGTATCTCATCTATTGAACCTAATTTACTTAAAAACGAGACCATAGATTTTGTATCTAAGAGCAAAACGTTTGTGCCTCATTTTCATATTCCATTACAAAGTGGGAGTAATGTTATTCTTAAATTAATGCGTCGTCGTTATATGAAAGAATTGTATATCGATCGTGTGATTAAAATTAGAGAAGTCATGCCACATGCTTGTATTGGTGTAGATGTGATTGTTGGGTTCCCAGGAGAAACAGATGAACTGTTTTTGGAAACCTATAACTTCCTCAATGAATTAGATATTTCTTATTTGCATGTCTTTACATATTCAGAACGTGACCATACAGTTGCAGCATCTCTTGATGGTATTGTCTCTAAAAAGGTTAGAGCAAAACGAAGTAAAATGCTACGTGGACTTTCAGCTAAAAAGCGAAGAGCTTTTTACGAAGATCAAATAGGGAGTCATAGAACAGTTTTGTTTGAAGGAGAAAACAAAGAAGGTTATATTCAAGGGTTTACAGAAAACTATGTAAAAGTAAAAACGCCTTGGAATCCAGAGTTAGTTAATACCCTTCAAATGGTTGAGCTTACAGAGATTGATGAGGATGGTTTAGTAAGGATTGCATTTGATAAAGAAGTGATTGTTTAAGCCTAAGTAGTATGTTTCTTATATGATATTTGTTGTTTGCAATAAAACGCTACAAAAAATGAAGTAAATACTTTTATGATTATATTCTAATAGCTACTGGAAGTAATTTTTACGTTTTCAATCTTATGAATTTATGATTTTTATTTTTTTAAAATTATAGAATGCTGATAATTTGCCTTTCATCCTTTTTTTTTAAATTTCATCTATTTTTATCTATTCAAAACATCTAATGATTTACATTTAAACCCTTAGTGATAATGTATTATGAATAGAATAGCCTTTACTTTTTTTATCTGCTGGATTTTGATGTTGTCAGCTTCATGTTCTAGTGATGATATTGATGTTAATTCATCAATTATTGGCTCATGGAAATTAACAAATTATAATATTGGAGTTTCTGTTGATATTGATAAAGACGATATTGAAAACTTAAATTTATTAAATGAGTTGAATTGCTCTAATAATGAAATATTGATATTTGAATCAAATGGAACAGTTTCTTCAAATGATACTTTTAATCCTAATATCGATATTTCAAAGTCAAATTTAAATGGAGATTATGTTTTTTATGTTGAGTGTGCTGAAGGTGTTATAGGTTTTGCCACACTGTACAATACTTTAAATGATGATACTGTTGAGTTTAACGATAAGCCATCTGCAATAATAGGAAATACACTTACGAGAGTTTTTGAAAATGTAATTGAAGTCTATAATGAAGATTTTAGTGAAATTATTGAGACAAAACATCTAACATTGATATATACAAAACAGTAGTTTAGTGTTATTTTGCTTAATATTTATAATATAGAATAAAAAAATCCGAAGTTTAAAGCTTCGGATTTTTTTTATAAGTTATATTCTAATGCCCACAGGTAGCATTTTTTTATATTTTCTATGTCGTCTAATAAATTTTGCGATTTCTGGGCTGGTTGGTACAACACTAATATTACGTTCCGCTATGTTTTCAAAAACAAGCGTAAGAAATTCTTCTGAGAAGTCTTCATTAGAAATTCCTTCTGGAATAATAAGTTTTGTTAAAAAAATTTTTCGATCTTGAAGTGAATACTCAATTTTAGCAAGTTCATCGTCTACTTTTAATTCGAATTGGCGTAAAAAGTCATTGTCTGTTAATTCAGCAGCATCAATCATAATAATTTGTATTTAATTCAATGGTCGGTAGGGTGGAACTATACTTTTGTATAGTTTTGTATAACAAATTTACGAAAAATATCATAGATATTAAAAACCGTTTAGTTTAAATACTTATGGAACAAGAAATTATACATGTGTATTTAATGCCAGGAATGGCAGCAAATCCAACAATATTTGAACATATTAAATTACCAGAGGATCAATTTGAAATTCATTGGCTAGAATGGATGATTCCTTTTAAAAAGGAGTCTTTAGAATCTTATGCAAAGCGAATGATAGAACATATTGAACATGAAAACATTGTATTGTTAGGGGTTTCTTTTGGTGGTATTTTAGTACAAGAGATGAGTAAATATGTGAAATTGAGAAAGCTTTTTGTGATTTCTAGTGTGAAATCTAAACATGAGTTGCCTAAACGGATGAAAGTTATGAAATACACCAAAGCTTATAAAATATTGCCTACGCAACTTGTGAGCAGTATAGATTTTCTAGCTAAATATGCATTTGGAGATACTGTGACAAAGCGAGTAGAACTTTATAAGCAATACCTGTCTGTAAGTGATAAACACTATTTAGATTGGGCCATTGAAAATATAATTGAATGGGATCAAGAAACGCCAAATGAAAAGGCTATTTATATTCATGGTGATAGAGATGGTGTTTTTCCTCATTCATGTATAGGAAATTGTATTGTTGTAAATGGAGGGACGCATATTATGGTGATTACAAAATATAAATGGTTTAACGAAAATTTACCAAAACTAATCTTGCAAGGCACTTGAAAGCAAGCATTTAATTTTATACATTTATAAAAAAAAGAATTATGACGATGATTAAAAATATTTTAGCAGCTATTGGTTTAATTTGTGTGTCTGGGCTATTTATTTTTGCTGTTCAGGTTGAAAAAGGCCCTTCAGATAAAGAACTTACCGAACCCGTTAAATTAATAAACGATTATAACGTTTATGCGATATCTGTTCCCGAAAGTTTAAATTTTGCAGGAGAAGAACTGCCTTTAAAAGATCCAGATATATTTGAGCGTATGGATAGAGAACTGTTGGTTAATACCTATTGGCAATCTAACGGACTGTTAATGTTTAAGCGTGCAGAAAAGTATTTTCCAATCATTGAGCCTATTCTTAAAAAGAATGGTGTTCCAGAAGATTTTAAGTATTTAGCAGTAATAGAAAGTGGTTTGACAAATGCAGTTTCTCCTGCAGGAGCAAGAGGTGTTTGGCAAATTATGAAAACAACTGGACGAGAAAATGGGTTAGAAATAAATACTAACGTCGATGAGCGTTATCACTTAGAAATGGCTACTGAAGTTGCTTGTAAGTATTTGTTAAAAGCCAAAGCACGATTAGGGTCTTGGACATTAGCTGCCGCAGCTTATAATGCAGGTAATGCAGGAGTTTCTAGGCGTTTAAAAGAGCAAGGTGTTGCGAATTACTATGATTTGTTACTAGGTGAAGAAACCGGACGTTATATGTTCAGAATTGTAGCTTTAAAAGAAATATTAAACCATCCTAAAAAGTATGGGTTCAATTTTACTCCTAAAGACTTGTATAAAACTATTCCTACCTATAAAGTCGAAGTAGATACAGCTGTTACAGACTTTACCAAATTTGCACAACGCTATGGGATAAATTATAAAATACTTAAGATTCATAATCCTTGGTTAAGAGAGCCTAAGCTTAATAATGCATCAAGAAAGAAATACTATATTGAAATCCCTAAAGAAGGACATTATATAGTGAAACCTTAGTTTTTTTGATTAATTTAATGTGGTGATAATACCTTCAATAGTTTGTTGATCCTGAAAGAGAATTGATTTAATTTTATCATGTGCCAATTCAAAAGCAACTTTGGGGTCTTCTTTATTTAAGTTCACCGTAAATTTTCTATCAATATCTAGAAGTTGTTTTTTTTCTGAAATGAAGAAGCATGTTGGAGCTCCAAACGAATGTTTGTATGATGCTATAATATGGTTTGCCTTGTTTTCGCGTTCATTAACATAGGTTACTGTAACTAAGGAATTGAAACTGCTGCCTTGTTTTTTTGCAATAGATTTTGATGTCCAAAATAGGATCACAATATCTACTTGTCCTTTATACATTCTAGACATTCTATTTATGGCATCTATTTCTTTGTCATCAATATGTTCCCAGGCAGATTTTGTAATGAGTAAAAAAGCATGTTTAATATTTGATGTTTTAAGCGTACCTCCATTTGCCTTTTTTAAAGTTATTTCAGAAATATAACTATACTTTAAATGGGTGTTTAATAAAGAGTCAAATAAGAATTCGGCCTGTACTCTATCATTATTTTGAATTGCCAATTCTGTTTGGACTCTGAAGGCTTTAATATGTTTCCCTATTTCATGTTCAAAATAGGTCTTAGGTTCTTGAGAATATCCTAAGAATGTAAATAAAAATAATATGATAATAAAATGCGCTTGCATGCCAAAGTTCTAATTGTTTTTGACAAAGTTATAAGCGTTTATATTACTGTTAAAATAAAGTCGTTGAACGGTCTTTAATCCTAGGGTAAGTCGCTGAGTACTATCGTTAATGCGATGATTGGTAGTTTTTTAAGACAAATTAGCGTCTCATATTGCGATTGCCATAGTGTTGCTTTGGTCCTTGAGATTTTTTCATGCCGTCTTTCATCATTTTAATCTGTTCGGTTAATATGCCTCGTTTATCAAGCTTTTGTGCTTCATTAAGTAATTGCTTAGCTTCAATAGGTCTACGCTTGCTAAACGCTATTCCTGCAAGGTTTAATTTAGCCATAGCGACATCATGATCCATAGAAAGACCTAAACCTAAAGCTTTTTTAAAATACTTTTCAGCATCATTCATATTGCTTTGAGAAACCATAACACCATGAAGGTAATTGTAATAACCTTCCTGCTTTTTAACTAAGGCACTTGATGGATTCTTAATTTTATTTAACCAATTTTTAGCGCCTTCAAAATCTTGTTTTCTAAGTTTTAGAAAGGCTAATAAAATGAATTCATTTTTGAAATACAGAAACACAAAAATGAGAGAAAGTAAAATGTACATAATACCATTACCAATGTAGCCTTCGGTAAATTGATAAATGGCAAATGCTATAATTAATCCAGCAATAACAAGTTTTATGTTTTTATTGAACATGTTTTTCTATTTTGTAAGTTATATTAGAGGTAATTGTTGTTGGAACTTTTGTGTCGTTCATGTTGTGCATTATAGAGTTTCCGGTAGCTACAGATTTACTAGACATGTGTTTTACAAAACCATTCTCTAATGATGTTGTAATACTACTTGTCATATCGCCTGTTAAATTCATTTCTACATCACTATCTGAATTTTTAAAAATAATTGTACTCTTTCCCGTTATTATAATATCATCTTCTGTGATGTTGTTAAGAGTCCAAGTGTTCTTTGCTGCTAATTCACCTTCAAATGCGTTGGTCCAAGATTCACCTTTTTTAATTATTTCAGAAGGATAAATATAAGTCATTTGCTCAAAGCTTTGAGCAAGACTTTTGTTGCTAAATTCTTTTTTCATAGATTCTCTCATGAGTTCTTTGGTAAACTCATCAAAATCTCCTGCTGCGTTAATCATATTATCAATTAATGCTTTTGAGCCTTCGATAGATTTGATTTTTCCGTTTTTATACATTTTCATAGAAAGATCTGTAGTCACCAATTGAGAGAATATTTTTCCTTCAATATCATCATCAGAAATAGAATCGGTAGTATTAATTGACATTATTTCTCCTACCAAATTAGACGATGCTGTCATTTTAAAGCGGTCAAATTTAAATCTTATATCATATAAACTATCTGAAACACCTTCTATAACAAAAGTGTAATCACCTTCAATTTTATTTTTTATTTCATGTTTGGAACCATTCATGTCTTGAACGATATCTTGGCTAGCTAATTGATAAACTGTAAATTGATCACCTATTTTAAGTCTATAAGATAAATTATTTTGAGCAGTTATTAAACTAGTAGTTGTTAAAAAAACAACTAAAAACCACATTAAATATGACTTCATTAATTTTCTTTTTTTTCAGTTTACAAAGAAACTAATTTTTTATCAATTTGTAGCTAGTAAATGAGATGATAAGACAATCTTGTTATAAGGTTCTTCTTTTTTTATTGATTACTAGTATTAAATCAAGAATAAATAAATAATTTTAATTTTAGGTTTGGCAAAATAAAAACTCTTTGTATATTTGCACCCAGTTTTGAGATAGCTCTCAACTTATAAAAAGAATATTAGTTTATAAAAATATAAGACAATGCCAAAAAGAACGTTTCAACCGTCAAAAAGAAAGAGAAGAAACAAACACGGTTTCAGAGAAAGAATGGCTTCTGTAAACGGAAGAAAAGTTTTAGCACGTAGAAGAGCTAAAGGAAGAAAAAAATTGTCTGTATCATCAGAAACTAGACATAAAAGATAATGATTAACAATTGTTAATATATTAAGGGTGTTACTTAGGTGTAACACCTTTTTTTGTATCTATATGTTACCTATTTTTGAACTCTCTAAAGAATAAAAAAATGCCAAAAAACGAAAAATTAAAGTCTATTCTTATTATAGGTTCAGGTCCTATTGTTATTGGTCAAGCCTGTGAATTTGACTACTCAGGAACTCAAGCGTTACGATCACTTCGCGAAGATGGAATTGAAACCATACTTATCAATTCTAATCCCGCAACAATTATGACAGATCCAACTATGGCTGACCATGTGTATCTGTTGCCTTTAACAACAAAATCTATTGTTAAAATATTAAAAGAACATCCACATATAGATGCAGTTTTACCAACTATGGGAGGACAAACTGCTTTAAACCTTTGTATTGAAGCAAGTGAAAAAGGGATTTGGAGTGATTTTGAGGTTGATATCATTGGTGTAGATATTGATGCAATTAATATTACTGAAGACAGGGAGCAGTTTAGAGAGTTAATGCTCAAAATTGGTATTGGTATGGCACCACAAGCAACTGCAAATTCTTATCTTAAAGGAAAAGAAATTGCTCAAGAGTTTGGATTTCCTTTAGTTATTAGAGCATCTTATACATTAGGAGGAGCAGGAGCATCGTTTGTATATAAAGAAGAAGATTTTGATGACTTACTAACACGTGGTTTAGAAGTGTCTCCAATTCATGAGGTTATGATTGACAAAGCCTTAATTGGCTGGAAAGAATTTGAGTTAGAGTTGCTTAGAGATAGAAACGATAATGTTGTTATTATTTGTACTATAGAGAATATGGATCCAATGGGAATCCATACTGGTGATTCTATTACTGTTGCTCCAGCAATGACACTTTCTGATAAAACATTCCAAAGAATGCGCGATATGGCTATCCATATGATGCGTAGTATTGGTGATTTTTCTGGTGGTTGTAATGTTCAATTTGCTGTTAGTCCTGATGATGAAGAAGAAATTATAGCGATTGAAATCAATCCACGAGTATCACGTTCATCTGCATTAGCAAGTAAAGCTACTGGGTATCCTATAGCCAAAATTGCAGCTAAATTAGCTATAGGTTATACTTTAGATGAATTGAGTAATCAAATTACTGGGTCTACATCAGCATTATTTGAACCAACACTAGATTATGTTGTCGTTAAAATTCCGCGTTGGAATTTTGATAAATTCGAAGGTTCAGATAGACGATTAGGTCTTCAAATGAAAGCCGTAGGAGAGGTGATGGCTATTGGACGTTCTTTTCAGGAAGCATTACATAAAGCGACACAATCTTTAGAAATTAAGCGTAACGGATTAGGTGCAGACGGAAAAGGATATAAAGATTATCAACAGATTATAGATAAACTTACCTATGCAAGTTGGGATCGTGTATTTGCCATTTATGATGCCATTCAAATGGGAATTCCATTAAGCAGAATACATGAAATCACTAAAATTGATATGTGGTTCTTAAAACAATATGAAGAGCTACATGAATTAGAAAAAGAAATTTCACAGTTTACTATAGATACTATAGAACGAGAATTACTTCTAGAAGCAAAGCAAAAAGGCTATGGAGACCGTCAGATTGCACATATGTTGAAATGTTTAGAAAGTCAAGTCTATAATAAACGTGAAGAATTTAATATAAATCGTGTATATAAATTAGTAGATACGTGTGCTGCAGAGTTTAAAGCACAAACACCTTATTACTATTCGACCTTTGAGAATGAAGTAGAAACTTCCGATGGTAAAACTTATTCACACAACGAAAGTGTTGTGACAGATAAAAAGAAAATCATCGTTTTAGGTTCTGGCCCAAATAGAATAGGACAAGGTATTGAGTTTGATTATTGTTGTGTTCATGGTGTTTTAGCAGCAGCTGAATGTGGCTATGAAACTATTATGATTAACTGTAATCCTGAAACTGTTTCTACAGATTTTGATATTGCAGATAAACTCTATTTTGAACCTGTATTTTGGGAGCATATTTATGATATTATTCGTCATGAAAAACCTGAAGGTGTAATTGTTCAATTGGGTGGCCAAACAGCTTTAAAATTAGCTGAGAAATTAGACCGCTATGGAATAAAAATAATAGGAACAACGTATCAGTCTTTAGATTTAGCTGAAGATAGAGGATTGTTCTCTAATCTTTTAAAAGAAAATAATATTCCTTATCCTCAATTTGATATTGCAACGACTGCAGATGAAGCTTCAGCAATTGCAGATGTGTTAGATTTTCCAATTTTAGTAAGGCCTTCTTATGTTCTTGGAGGGCAAGGGATGAAAATTGTGATTAACAAGCAAGAACTTGAAGAACACGTTGTGAGTTTACTTCGAAGGATGCCAGGAAATCAATTGCTTTTAGACCATTATCTTGATGGCGCAATTGAAGCAGAAGCTGATGCGATTTGTGATGGCGAAAATGTATATATCATAGGTATTATGGAACACATTGAGCCTTGTGGAATTCATTCTGGAGATAGTAATGCGACTTTGCCTCCTTTTAATTTGGGAGAATTTGTAATGCAGCAAATTAAAGATCATACTAAGAAAATTGCTTTAGCGCTTAATACAGTAGGATTAATAAATATTCAGTTTGCAATTAAAGATGATATGGTATATATTATTGAAGCCAACCCTAGAGCCTCAAGAACAGTACCTTTTATTGCAAAAGCGTATGGAGAACCATACGTAAACTATGCTACTAAAGTGATGTTGGGAGACAAAAAAGTAACCGATTTTGATTTTAAACCTGAATTAAAAGGTTATGCTATTAAACAACCTGTATTCTCATTTAATAAGTTTCCTAATGTGAACAAAAAATTAGGACCAGAGATGAAAAGTACGGGTGAGAGTATTTTATTTATTGATAGCTTAAAAGATGATGAGTTTTACAATTTATATTCAAGACGTAAAATGTATTTAAGTAAATAACCAATTTATTCGATAAACGACTTAATATATTTATATGAAAAGTATTAATTTAGCTGATTAATATTGAAATTTAATATTTTGACTATCAAACAATTCTGTTTAATTAACTTATTGTTAATATCATCTTTTGCTTTTTCACAAAAAACCATTTTTGATATTGCACGTTTTGGTACAGTAGAAGACGTTAAAGCATTAATGACTATTAATTCTGATACGATTAATACTATTGATACCAATGGTTATGTCGCATTAACACTTGCTTGTTATAAAGGAAACCAAGATGTTGCTTTGTTTTTAGCAGCTAATGTTAAAGATATTGATGGGAATAGTAATTATGGAACACCTTTAATGGCTGCTGTTTACAAAAATAGACCCGTAATTGTAGAACGTTTATTAGAGTTAAAAGCGAATCCAAATTTAGCGGATGTTAATGGTACTACACCATTGCATTATGCTATCATTTTTAAAAATGAAAGAATAATAAAATTGTTAATGGATGCAGATGCAGATGTTGATTTCAAAGATAATAGAGGGAATACAGCAAAGGACTATGCCGCAATGACAAAAAATGAATCGATATTAAAACTCATCAATAAAAAATAATTAGTATGAAAAAAATTACACTAGCCTTGATTGGTTTATTTTATTTTAATGTGGCTTTTAGTCAGACCTATACTACAGGTTTAATAAACCTTTCTAATACTACGGATTTAGAATATTCTATACAAATAGATGTTAATCCTACAACGACAACTTTAACAATGATTGGCCCAGATGATAGATGGTTAGGACTTGGTTTTGGGGTACAAGGTATGACCGCAGGAGAAGACGTTGTTATCTATGATGGTACTACCCTTACAGATCGGTATTATGGTTATATTGGTCAAACTGCAGGTGACGATGCTACGGGAATAATTCCAACTGAAGATCTTGAAGGAGAACGTGATTGGACTGTGGTGACAAACACGATTGATTCTGAAAACTCAAAGAGAACAATCGTTGCTACACGACCAACAAATACAGGTAATAATAATGATTATGTGTTTTCTGCTTCTGCGACTTCAATAGAATTAGCTTGGGCTAGAGCTCGATTTTCAGGTTATGATTTGGAATGGCATGGTATTGCAAACAGAGGGATTACAATGCAGTCTTTAACATTAAGTCAGCCAGAATTTGAAATAAGTGATTTTCAAATTACTCCAAATCCAGCGTCATCAAACTTCACAGTAAATTTACCAACATTTACAAATGATGTAACAATACAAGTTTATGATGTATTAGGTAAGAAAATCTTAAATAAAAAATTAAGCTCTGTATCTTCCAATATTGACGTTTCAAAATGGAATAATGGTGTATACTTAGTTAGGATTTCTACTGAGAATGCTACACATACAAAACGTTTTATCAAAGAGTAGAACTAATATGAATTTTTAAAAGCCATTAATTAATCAATTAATGGCTTTTTTATTTTAATAATTATTAAACGGATTGAAGTGGTAAACATATTTTTGTTTCTAGATTTTGTGTTGCGTTTATATTGGCGAAGTTTTACTGCATGAATATAGGTTTTTCAAAATTTGATTAAAACGACAGCGATACTTTAAAAATAAAAGCTGTTAGTTAATTTTTCGATAAATGATACCAATCAGTTGCTCTTAAATTGTTATTTTAGAAAAAAAAATGAGAATTGCTAATTTGGAACTATTGTTGTTAGATCTAATATAATTACGGTTTTAATTGAAACATAAATTATGAAAACAAAATTACTTTTATTATCTCTTTTGTTTAGCTCATTAATTACATCGTCGCAAGTGATTGCAAATCAGGTTGATGATTTTGAAGATGCTACAACTCAGAATTGGATTATTGGTAGTCCTGGTGATGCAGAGTTTCCGCCTGCTAATGTTGCTACAGATGGACCAGATGGAGTAGATGATAATTATTTAACCTATACATCTACGCCTCCTGAATTTGGTGGAGCTGGGAGTAAAATGATTATTTTTAATGCCATGAATCAATGGTCTTCAAATTTTACTAGTGAAGGTGTTGTCGCAATTAAAATGGATGTTAGGGTTTTAACTACAGATTTAAATTTAAGAGTTGCTTTTCAAGGGCCTAGCGGAAAACGAATTTGTTCAACTACTCCTGTAAATGTTATAGCAGGTTCTGGTTGGCAGTCGATCACAATTCCTATTTCTCCTGCAGATTTTACTGCGGTTGGAGGTTCTGGAGCTGTTACCATAGCAGATGCATTAGCAAGTGTTAGCACAATGAGAATTTTAAGTAGTACTGTGCCTACTTGGACTGGTGCTGATACTGTTATATCTACAATTAACTTAGATAATATAATTGCATCTACAACATTAGATGCCGAAGAGCTTACTATTCAAAATGAATTTGAAATATCTCCAAATCCAGCAACAGCAAAGTTAAATATTAAGCTATCTAATTCCTTTGAGAATGCTAGTGTTATTGTTTATGATGTTTTAGGAAAGAAGGTATATACAAAAGTATTAAGTAATGTAACATCTTCGATAGATGTTTCTAAATGGAACTCGGGTGTGTATCTTGTTAGGGTTTATTCAGATAATCAAACACTTACAAAGCGTTTTGTAAAGCAATAAAGCGTAGTAAATTTTAATAAAAAACCCATCAAGTTATGACTTGATGGGTTTTTTATTTGTACGAATTATTATTAATCAATTGAAAAAATCACTAAATTGTAGATAACTTAACCTGTAAAATCAAAGTATTATGAAAAAAAAATACTCTTTTCACATGCTTATTTTAATGTTTTGTTTTGGATTTTCAATTCAAAATATTAATGCTCAATTTAGAATTATTGAGGTAAATCCTACAACAGAACAAGTTAAAATTAAAAATTTTGGATCTACAACTGTAGATATTTCTGCTTATAGGTTATGTGCCAGATTTTCATATAATGCATTAAGTAATATGACTTTATTAAGTGGTAATCTTAATTTAGCACCAAATGCAGAAGTAGAAGTTACTGTTTTATTTTCTAATGCTAGTGTATTAACAGATGCATCTTCAGATTTAGGATTGTATTTGCCAGCAGGTAGTTTTGGTGATGCGGCCAATATGGTTGATTTTATACAATGGGGAGCTGGTGGTATTGGTAGAGAGTCTCAAGCTGTTACTAACGGTTTTTGGACTGCAGGAACCTTTATTAATATTGCATCACCTTATGAGTTTACTGGGAGTGCAACAGATTATGGAGTCGGTTTTTGGGATACACTTTTGGATGTAGAAGATTTTGATGGTATTACGAAGTTTGCAATTACTCCTAATCCTGCTTCATTAAACCTTAATGTTACAATCCCTAGTCATATTGAAAATGCGACTATTAAAGTATTTGATTTATTAGGAAAAAAAGTAATTGAAAGAGATATAAGTAATCTGCAAACAATATCTATTAATGTTAGTAAATGGAATACAGGGATATATATTGTGAAAATTTCAAGTGATGATATTATACAAACAAAACGATTTATAAAGCAATAATATAAAATTTAATAAAACCATTCCTTTAAGAGAATAGCTTTTATTTTTTAAGCAATACAAATTGAAAAGAGATTTCTATATCTTGAGCAATTTTATTACTCACAATTTTAGGAATATCAATATCAAAATCTGATGCTTTGACTTTAAAATTACTTGTAAGTGTTATTTTATTTTTTTCAATTAATACTGCTATAGCAATATTATTTATAGTTTTAGTCTTGCCATGAAATGTGAGCTCTCCATTTAAATGATACGTTGTCATTTCTGTTTTTTCTAAGTCAAAATGTTCTATAGTTCCTTTGAAAGTTGCTTTCGAAAATTTATCAGACTCAGCGTAATTCTCATTAAAATGTTCTTCCATTAACGCATTTTTAAAACGAAAACCTTTCACCAATGCTAATGCTGCCATAGCACCATTTTCAGTATTAATAATTGCAGTAACAGAATTATTTTTTGCCGACACTTCTTCAAATGAAGGAACTGATGCTTCAAAATTGATAACTCCAGTTTTTGTAATGTATTTGTTTTGAGCTGAAATACTTATTGAAACAAATAAGAATATGTGTAGTAATTTTTTCATTTAAATCGTTTTAATTAATATTTTCAAAATAGAGAAAGTTAGTTCTCTAACAAGCCGTTTATTTCCCATTGCACAATTAAATCTATTAACGCTTGAGGTAAACGTGGTCCGCCAAAAGGCATTAAGAACGCTTGGTCATTAGAAGAGACACGTTGAATTAAACCTCTGTTTTCGACAGCATTTTTAACATCAGAGTAGGTTAGTAATGACATAGGCGCTCCATTTTCAGGTGGATTATTGTGACATATGATACAGTTATTATCAATAATAGATTTTACATTGTCTGTATAAGTAACTATTGTAGGTAGTGGAGTTGCATCAATTAAATCTTCTTCATTAGCGTTAGAGCAACTAAATACTAATGAGATTAGTATAAAATATAACTTATATATGTTTTTCATCTTTTTATAATTTAAAATACACGGCTTAGATTAAACCCAAAATAGATGTTTCCATCACTCCAGTCACCAGTAGCTTGACCTAAAAAACCATTAGTATTCATCGCTTGCGCATTTGAAAAATGCATTTGAAACACATGTCCACCAGTTTCTAAATCTATTCCTATTGATAGCGGGTTTTTAAAAGGCGAATTATCAGCTCTGTTTAGATGCCATCCATAATCTGTATTTATAGACCAGCGTTTTGATAGTTTATATCGTGTGCCAAACCCTAAAGCAAATTGAGAATTGTCTTGATTGTTTTGCTGCACATAATTATCATGAAAAAATGTTGGTGCTAATTCAAATGAAAAATTTGTATTTACCTTTCGAGAAATTAAAACTTGAACAGTATAGCCTAGGCGGTGTTTAAATTTTAATTTAGGTAAATTATCTTTTTCTAATGATGTATTAACTAAAATGGAATTGAAACCAACAATTGTAAAAGGAAAACCGTTTTCTTGTTGTCTTAATAGTCTGTATTTTAAAGACGCTTCATAAATTTTTTGATATGAACTTCTTGATAGCCCTATATTAAACGCATCTGAAACCCCATAAACAAAATTCAAGCGTGTGACAGCATCATCAAGACCAAAAAAACTATCAAAACCATTTTCTATGCTGCCAAATCGATGTGATACTATAAATGTGAATTCTTTTTCAGCTACAAGTTTTGTGGATTCAAAATTAACAATTTTCAAGCCTTTAAAAGCAGCTGTTGCATATTGATTGTCAATAGTATCTGTGTCAATTTCATTTAATAAATCATCTTGAGCAAGGGAGAGAAAAGGCACTAATACTATTATAGCGAATAGGGTTTTCATAGATTGTAAATTAAAATAAAAGCCAAATACGACTAAGTATTATTAAAGTTGTATTTGGCTTATTTATAAATGTTAATTTTTAATAAATCGTTTTGTTTCAGATTTATCACCAGCTGAAATTTTAATAAGATAAATGCCACTATTTAAATCAGTAACATCAAGATAAGATAGTGCTTGGATATCTATAGTTTTATTGAGAATTTGCTTTCCAAGAAGATCAAATACCTGAAATAATAATTCTGTTTCGTTATGTTCTGTTTCTATATTAAGTATAGAATTTGTTGGGTTTGGGTAAAGATTAAAACGTGTTGTATTGTCAAGATCATTAATACTTAAAAGGGTATCCCAGAACCCAACACCAAGATCTGTTGATGTTCCAGTAAATTCGTAAGGAGGTGTAGCATTAATAAAGGTTCCTGCAGTCCAAATACCTTTAGCTACTGCAACATTCTCTCTTCCATTGCCACCACTTCCCCATTGTGTGAAATCTAACATTGCTGTACTTGAACCAAAACTAGGGGATTGATATAATCCTAAATCTGAAGCTGTAGCATTAAAATTTGTAGATGATTGAACAACAACATCTGCTCCTGAAGCTAAATTAAGGGAACCGCTTAGCACTGTTCCTCCATTTAATTGTGAATATGCAAACAAGTGGCAAAACCAATACGAAGATACATTTACAGTTGTTGGACCATAATTATGAATTTTCACCTCATTGGTAGTTGGATTAACTTCAACGATTCTTACTTGTGCTGTTAAAGTTTGTGATGCTATTATAAAAATAGATGCTGTCAGTAATAAATTTAATAGGTAATTTGTTTTCATAGTGTAAAATTTATTTAATTAATAATTCATTTTTTGTTAATAGTGCATTGATCTAGTTTTACTTGCTCTAGTAAATCATCATATCCAATAACACGTCCTTTTATTCTTACTTGAGCCTTTTCTTTTATGATATGCTCAATAGAATTTGTAAATTGACAAAACACTTTATCCTCTAATGTAATAGTGTTAGGACTTATTTCTGAAATCATTCCAAAAACCTCAATAGTATTATTTAAATATTTTGTTTCAGCAGCATTTGGGTTTTTAGAATAACTAGAAGCCAAATCGGTTACAGTGATTTTAAATGTTGCAATTTCTTTTTCTATATCTCTGTGATTTTGATAGATGTAGTTATAGCCTATAATTGAAGTAATAACTAAAACAATGATAATGGTGATAAGTTTACGCATGATTATTTTCTTTAAGCTGAGTTTTAAACTGCTTTAGCTTTTTTATTTACCAAAGCAGTTCAATTTCAAAACAATTTTAACTAACTAATTCTGAACAACTAACTCAATTTTCTTTTTCTTTTTCAATGTATTGTATGCTAATTGCAAGTGTTTTTATATCGTAATCTATCATCGTCACCAACTCTAAAATCAACTTTAGTAGTGGCTCCATAATCATCAATTTCATGTAAAATCCAATTATTGTTACATAATGGTAAACTTGGTACATCTATAATTACGGTAATATTATTTCCTGAACCTGAAGTTGACCATGTACCATATACTGTTGTTGTATTCCAAAAAACCGAAAGAGTTCCGTCTGTAAAGAAGTTAAAATCGTAACCTTCATATGCAGTATCATAATTGATATCGTTGCGTTTTAGCTTGAGGACAAACCAGTCTGAGCAATTGGTGAGCACGCTAAATAATTCTTCTGGAGAACAGAAATCACAATCATCATCATTATAATCATAATCATCATCTTCATCACAATCATCTTGTGCGTTTTCTATTGTGTTTTCAAGTTCTGTAAGGGAGTTAATTATAACTTGCGACGCATTAGATAGAGTTACAGAAATAGGAAAGTTTATACGCACTATATCAGTGTCAGCAATGGTATCAATAAAAGAGTAAAGTTCACTATCAATTGTGAATGTTTCTGTAGAAATCAATTCGTTATTTGTATTAAAAATTGAAACAGAAATTGGATAAACAAAATCAATACATTCAATATCTGCATCACTTATGTTTTCGCCATTACAGTTTATAGCATAGCTATTTAACTCCGTATTGTTATTAATTATAACTTCTGAGAAATCAGAAAAAACAAGAGTAATAGGGAACGCTATTATCAGTGTATCTGTATCATCATCTGTATCATCAAAGATAGATTCAACAAAATTATAACCAATATCATTAGTTATAGTAACTTCAATTGAATTTGCAGTTACAGTTACCGGAAGTTGAATATTGAAACAGTTGGCATAATCTAATATGTTGTCATTAGAACCATCATTACTTGCAGTACGTTGCATTAAATTTGCAATACTAGAATTGGGTAATAACATCTCTTCTAGAGGTGTTTCTATCAATTCTATTTCTTCTTTTCTACAAGAGGTAAACAGTAATGTCGAAGAGAAAAATAGGACGAGTAAGATCTTAAATATTGTTTTCATAGTTTTGCATTTGTCTATGGATAATGCATTTTATTATATAACAACTCAAGTTTAAAATCTCCTGACAATAACAAATAAAATATTTATATACCTTTAAAAAAAATAGATTCTTGGCTAGAGACCTAAACGAAAATATATGTGAAGCGAAAGCTTTTGAGTATGTCTATAATACATACGCAAAAGATGTACATGATTTCTTGTATTATAAATATGGTGCGCAGTATAATCCTAAAGATAAAACGCAAGATGCGTTTACGAAACTCTGGGATAACTGTAAAAAGGTTGTGCTAAGTAAAGCTAAATCTTTTCTGTTTACTGTTGCAAATAATATGGTACTTAATGATATCAAACACCAAAAGGTAGTGCTCAATTATCAAAAAATTGTACCTAAATCGCATACCAATGAAACACCAGAATTTATTTTAGAACAAGAAGAATATCTTCAACGTTATAAAAAAGTACTTGCAAGTTTAACTGAAGAACAACGTGTTGCTTTCTTATTAAATAAAGTAGAAGGGAAGAAGCACAGCGATATAGCAGATTATTTGGGTGTGACTCAAAAAGTTGTAGAGTATAGAATTTATAGTGCTTTTAATATATTGAAAAAGGAGTTAGAAGATTTTAAAATAAAATAATCAGGAGTTTTTAAATTTGAGTTGTTATATGTGTAGTAAGTTTATTTATGGATAAAGAAACCCTAATAAAGAAGTGGTTAAATGATGCCTTAACTCCTGCCGAGAAAGAAGAATTCGAGCAAGGAGAAGATTTCGTGTGGTATCAATCCATTCTAAGCAACGCTAAATACTTTAAAGCATCACATGTTTCTGAACCTAAGTCTTTTGAAGATTTTAAATCAATTTATAGTACTGGGAATTCCAATTCTAAAACACTATCTTGGTTTAGACCATTATTAAGAATTGCTAGCGTAGTAGTGATTGCTTTTGCCGTTTATTTTTCTTTTTTCTATAACAACCTAATACAGGTTCAAACATTAGCAAGTCAGAAAACGACACTTGTACTTCCAGATCAATCTAAAGTAACTTTAAATGCAGATTCTGAGGTGGAATACAATGAAAACGATTGGGATAATCATAGGCGTTTAAATCTTGAGGGAGAAGCGTATTTTAAAGTAGCCAAAGGAAAAACATTTGATGTGATTACAAGTCAAGGTATTGTAACAGTTGTAGGTACTGAGTTTAATATAAAACAACGTCATAATTATTTTGAAGTGCAATGTTTTGAAGGTATAGTGAACGTTACTTCAGGTGATATCTCAAAACAATTATTAGCAGGTGATACGTATAGACTTTTAAAAAATAAGTTCAGTCAAGATAGAACAACACATTTGGAACCACAATGGATACAAAATAAGAGTACATTTAAAATTGTACCTTTTAAATCTGTTATTGATGAAGTTGAACGACAATTTGATATTGAAATTATGGTAGAAAATGTAAATACTGAACGGTTGTTTACTGGAGGGTTCCTGCATAATAATATTGAAAATGCCCTTTTATCGATTACGCAGCCTATGGATTTGACCTATAAAACTAATGCATCAAATCAAGTTGTAATATATGGCAATAAAAAATAAGTTATATTTTTTATGTTTTCTTTTTTTAATGTTTTCTTTTGAAATTAATGCTCAAGAGACTAAAAATAAACTCCCGTTAATAACTCTTTTTAAGACACTTCAAACACAGTATAATATTCAATTTAATTATGCTGAAGATAGTGTAGAAGGCATTACAATTAATCCGCCTTCTAAGAGTTTATCATTAATTGAAGTTTTATCCTATTTAGAGATTAATACTATATTTTCATTTAATACTATAGATAATTATATCATTTTAGTGCATTTAAAAACACCTTTTGAAATGCAACTCCTTTCAGAAGTCGTACTCTCAAAATATATTACAAAAGGAATTAATAAATTAAATGATGGTTCTTATGAGATTGATTTTTTAGAATTTGATATTCTTCCAGGTTTGATTGATACTGATGTTTTGCAAGCTGTACAGGCATTTCCTGGGATTCAAAGTATAAATGAAACAGTTTCTAATATTAATATAAGAGGCGGAACGCATGATCAAAATTTGATACTTTGGGATGGCATAAAAATGTACCAGTCTGGACATTTTTTCGGACTTATTTCTATGTTCAATCCTCAAATGACTCAAAATGTAAACGTTTTAAAGAATGGAACTAATGCCGCTCTTACAGATGGTGTTTCTGGAACTATTTCAATGGAAACAAATTCAAATGTAAATGAGACGTTTAAAGGTAGTCTTGGTATTAATTTTATTGATGCAAATGGTTTTGCAGATATTCCACTTGGTGAAAAATCATCTTTACAAGTTGCAGCAAGGAAATCTATTAGTAATTTTGCTGAGACACCAACTTACTCTAATTTTTTTGATCGCATTTCTCAAGATACAGAAGTGCAAAATAGTATGAGTACTATTTTAAATTCTGATCAAGAGTTCGATTTTTATGACACTTCATTTCGTTGGATTTATAAACTATCTGATAATGACCAATTACAACTTAATTTTTTGACAGCGAATAATGAACTTAGTTTTAATGAGAATTCGGTAATTGAGAATCTAGAAACATCTCGTCAAAGCAGTTTGCAGCAAAATAGTATTGCTGGTGCATTGCGATATGATAAAATTTGGAATGCGACTTGGCAATCTGCTTTTGAAGTCTATGAAACCGATTATAAATTAAAAGCGATCAATGCAAATATACTTGATGAACAACGATTTTTACAAGAAAACGTAGTGTCTGAAACAAGCTTAAAACTGAAAACTAATTATAAAATAAATGATAGGTTTAAACTCTTAAATGGCTATCATTTTGTTGAAACGAAAATCACAAATTTAGATGATGTCGATAATCCTATTTTTAGATCAAAAATTTCTGAAGTAGTAAGAACTCATGCACTATTCTCTCAATTAAATTATAAGCCTTTACATAAAAAAACAGCTTTAAGTTTTGGTTTACGATACAATTATATTGATAAGTTTGAAAAGCATATTTTAGAACCAAGATTAACTTTTACACATCAGTTTTTAAATCATTTTTCTGTTGAAGTGTTGACTGAGTATAAACACCAAAATACGTCACAAATTATAAATTTTCAGAATGATTTTTTAGGTATTGAAAAACGACGATGGCAATTATCTAATGCTAATGATATACCTATTATAAGAAGCAAACAAGTATCTATCGGACTTAGTTATAGCAAAAAAGGTTGGTTGGTAAATGCTGAAGGGTATTATAAACATGTTAAAGGAATTACGACGCAAAGCCAGGGTTTTCAAAATCAATACGAATTTATAAAAACAAGCGGTAACTCTAATGCTATTGGTTTAGATTTTATTTTAAGAAAGCAAATTCAAAATTTCAATACTTGGTTCAGCTATTCGTATATAAAAAGTGATTATAAATTTAAAGAATTGCCAGAGCAAACATTTCCAAGTAATTTTGATATCACACATTCAATTACATTTGGAGCTGCTTATACAATAGACAGATTAAAACTTTCTGCTGGTTTAAATTGGCATTCGGGAAAGCCAACCACACGACCAGTTTTTGGAAATGAAATTAGTGATAATGCCATCAACTATGCAACAACTAATTCTAATCATTTGCAGGACTATTTACGTGTAGACGTTTCTGCGTTATACGATTTAAAACTGTGGAATGCGATACGAGCAGATTTAGGTGTTTCTATATGGAATGCTCTTGATAAAACAAATCAGATTAATAATTTCTATAGAGTAAATAATAATAGTGTTAATGAAACATTACAAAGTTCATTAGGAGTTACGCCCAATGCTGTTTTAAGAGTGCATTTTTAAATGCTTTTAGAAATGTAAAGAGGTTATAGCTTATTCAAGTTCATCTTGAGCACGTTTTATTATCGCTTCAGGTAGAGATTTTTTAGCTTTTGCGCCCATTTTTTTAAGTTTCTCAACACTTGTAATCAGGTTGCCACGACCTTCAACTAATTTGTTCATTGCAGAAGAGTAATCACGTTTTGCATCATCTATCTTTTTACCAACACCAGTTAAATCTTTAACCAAACCTTCAAATTTATCATAAAGTGCACCAGCTTGTCGGGCAATTTCAATGGCATTTCGCTGTTGTTTTTCGTTATTCCACATTGTATCAATAGTACGAAGTGTAGCTAGTAATGTAGAAGGAGTAACAATAACTATGTTTTTTTCAAACGCCTTATTGTATAATGAATTATCTTCATTAATAGCGATAGCAAAAGCAGGTTCAATAGGAATAAATAGTAATACAAAATCTGGCGATTCAATATCATACAAATCTTGATAATTTTTTTCAGAAAGCTGATCAACATGTTTTTTAATAGAATTGATATGTGCTTTTAAGTACATTGTACGATCTTCATCTTCAGTATTAACATAGCGCTCATAATCTGTAAGTGAAACTTTACTATCAATAATCATCTTCTTGCTATCTGGTAAATGTAAAACGACATCAGGAAGTACTCGTGTTCCGTCGGGTAAAGTAAAACTCTGTTGTACATAATACTCTCTGTCTTTTTCTAATCCAGATTTTTCTAAGACACGTTCTAACACCAATTCGCCCCAATTTCCTTGCATTTTACTATCACCTTTTAAGGCTTTTGTTAAATTGGTAGCTTCTTTTGTCATTTGTTGATTAAGGTCTTTTAAGCCTAATAATTGCTCTTTTAGAGCCGAATGCATACTGATACTTTCCTTTTGCGTATCGTCAACCTTTTTTTCAAACAGTTGAATTTTTTCCTGTAACGGATTTAATATATTCTTGATGTTTTCTTTATTCTGAAGGGTGAATTTCTCCGATTTTTCATCAAGGATTTTTGTAGCGAGTATTTCAAAATCTTTTCGCAATTGCGCTTGACGTTCTTCTAATTCTTCATCACGTTTTAAATTTTGTTGCTGAAGGTTATCGTATTCGGTGTTTTTTCTAGTTAATTCCGTATTTAAAAACTCTTTTTCACGCCTTATTTCTTCGCGCTCATGTTCTGTTTTTAATAGCTGTTGCTTTAAATTGTCAATAGTTGTAGACATCTGATTTTGACGTTCTTCTAAAGTACTTTGTTCGCTTTTACTTTTCAGCTTAATAAAAAGCATCCCTAAATAGGCTCCAATAGCTGCAGAAACAAGAATAGCTAAAATGAGAATGAGGTTGTTGTCCATGAATTGAGTTGAAATTTACTCAAAGATAAATGATTTGTTTGCAATTATGAATGCATAAAATTATTTAAATTTGAGTAATTCATTAAAAGATGAAAGTTTCAGAACAGAAAAAATTAGTCAGGAAATTTTATTTATTAGCATTACTGCTTAATGTAATTATTCCTGTCCTAATAGCTTATATTATTGTAGGTGATAAAAAAGGAGAAGTTCAGTTTGTATATATAGTCACCATAATTTGGGCTTTTATTAGCATATTAATTTATGGTGTTTATTTTTTAATACCTGAATTTGAAAGTAAAAGAGATGTGATTTCCACTTTTATGTTTCCATCAATGATTGTATTTGGAAGCTGTTTTATATACTTTGGTTTTGTTTACTTGCTGATCTATACGATACTTATCAATGTGACTTTTACTTGGGTATGGAATCGAAAAATAAAGTAGATCTAAGTTGTTTTTGCATTAAACATCTAGTTTTTTAAACTATAGATATCATTAATAATACGATCAATAGCATCATCATTAGTCCCGTCATAAATGCCTCTAATTTGTTTGTTTTTATCAATTAGGATAAAATTTGGAGTATGAATGAAATCTTGGAAACCACCATCACCTTGCTCTACAACAGCAAAGTAGCTTTTACGAGCGAGTTCGTAAATATGTTTCTTATTACCAGTTGTAACATTCCATTTCGTGTCAATAACCCCTTTGTTTGTTGCATAATCTCTAAGTACCGAAACACTATCAATATCTGGAGTTACAGATAATGATAACAGCATAATATCATCATTATCAATAAATTCATCTTGTATTTTAACCATATTAGCTGTCATTATAGGACAAATACTACCGCATCTGGTAAAAAAGAAATCGGTAACATAGATCTTATTCTTGTAGTTGTCTTGGGTTATCGTTTGTCCGTTTTGATTGATGAGATTAAAATCAGAAACGGTATGATTTGTAGTTTTATTTTTTAGGTTTTTATCGACTAATTCAGGTTTGAAATCTGCAGGGTTATAAATGGGTAATGTACGTTGTTGCATATTCTCACAAGAGTTTAAAATAAATGCAGTAATGCATAAAAAGAGGACGTAAAATTTAGTATTAAGTTTTCTTAATTTCATTGTTGAAAGTTACTTTTTTGTTTGTATTTTTTTGATCGTAATGAATGGACTTTTCATTAAGTAAAAGAAAGTTTGCTTTTTATTATCTTCAAATTCTTTTAGACCAAAATTCATTTGCTCAATGGCTAAGCTTTTAAAAGTTCCAAATAAACGATCCCAAATAATAAAGATGTCAGAAAAATTAGAATCGGTGTAAGACTGTTCTTGTTGATGATGCACTCTATGATGATTAGGCATCACAAATAGTAAACCTATAGTTGTATCTAACCAGTTTGGGTATTTAAGATTTGAATGTTCCAGAAAAAAGAAAATATATAGTATAAAATAATACAATGCCATCGATGTTACATCAGTTCCAAATAGAGCAGCAGTTAATATATTTCCAGTTTGATATACCAAAATTAATTCTAATGGGTGAAATCTAAAAACGGTTGATGAATCCATTGATGTGTCACTATGATGAACACGATGAAATCGCCATAGTAAAGAACTTTTATGAGACGCTCTATGTATCCAATATGTTGTAACATCATAAAAAATAATGCTTAAAAAAAGTTTAACCCAAAAAGGGAGCTCTATCACATATAATAATCCTATTTGATGCTTGTTAAGCCATTCGATACATGATACCAATATGCTTATGAAAAAGATATTTAGAATGACAAGTGTTATTTGAAATAATATATTTTGAAATAGATGCTGACCTCTTTTTTTGAACTTGAAAGGTGTTTTTAACAACTGTTCTAAACTAAAGAAAAATACAAGTAAACCAATTATAATATAATTTGGATTTATTTCTAGGAGTCGATTTAATATATCCATTGCGGTTAAAGTGTTGTTCTTTCTACATTTCTTTTGGCTTCTATTACTTCTGGTCTATCGTTATTTGAACCTTTTGTAAGCACAATAAGCTGTTTGAAATAAACAGATGCTTTCTCTAAATTTCCAGATTGCTTTGCTGCTTGAGCTGCACCATAAATTCCATTAAATCTGTTTGGATGTCCTTTTAAATTTATTTCATAGGCCTCTAATGCTTCTTTAGGTTTCTGTAAAGCGAGTAACAGGTCACCTAAAAGTTCATCGGCTGGTAATATTTCCCCAGGAGTTACGGGATGTTTAGAGGTTTGATTCTCTAGAAGTGCCGCTTTTTTCATAAGCGACAGTGCTTTATCATTGTTTCCTTTTGCTAATTCAATCCATGCTTCACTTGCATGAACTTGAATATTAACTTGACCAGCTTTGTAGGTTTCGTTAGTTGTAATTAAGGCATTATATAATGTTTGAAGTTTGTGTAATTCATTTTCTGCAGCTTCAATATTTCCTGTATGAGAATATCCTAAAGCCTTAGCAAAATGCAACATAGCTGTTTCCCAATGTAATGTTTCCCAAGTGAAATCTATGGAAGGCAATTTAAGATTAGAAGCGACTTCCCATTGTTTGTTTTCTATAGCCATTCTTACAGGAATAGCAACTAAGGCATAAGTTGAAGCAAAATGCTGCTTCGGAAAAACAGTTGTGATGTTTTGTGTTTCATTTAAATATTCTTGTGCTTTTTCATTATTTCCCATTTGTAAATGGGCATATACTAAATAATCTACAGCGTGAATCTCTTGAGCCCAATTGGCTTCTGGATTTATGCTTTCAGCATAGCAAACAGCAGAAGATGCAGAGTTTATATTGGTGTTAATAGATTCTTGCCAGAGTCCTAAACGTGTAAAAATGTGTGAAGGCATATGTTGCGCATGTGCAGAAGCGGGCGCTATTTCCGCATAACGTCTTGCTGTCGTTAATGCTCTTTGTGCTAATTCTGGGTAATCATAATTATGAATAATATAATGTGCTATTCCAGGATGGGTTGGATTATCTATAAACAAATCTTCAAGAATTTTACCAGATTTTTTTTGTCGTGCATAAGTTTTGTCATTTGGGTCTGCTGCCGCACGAATTGCTAAAGCATAAAATACAGCCGCTTCTGTATCATCTTTATGCTTGTTATAAATAGCTTCCATCTTTTCCTCATAGCGTAATTTTCTTGTGGATTTGTCAACTGTATCCCAATCTTTATAAAAAATAGTAATGGCATCTATATATTCTTTCTCTAAGTCTGATGCGGATAATTTTTTTGCGATCTCAGTTAATTTCTCACCTTTTTTTAAATAACTTAAATCAGATTGCATCCAAAGACTATTATAAATACTCATAGCAACACCCCAATATGCCATAGCACATTCAGGATCGGCATCTAAAACTTTGACAAAGGCTTTTTCGGCTTCGGCATATTCAAAAGAATGTAAGAGCGATAAGGCTAAATCAAAAGTTTCTCTAATTTCATAGTTGCAAGAGAGTGAAAAACTCACGTCTCCAAATTGTTCCGTACTGCAGAGTAGTAGTTCGCCACGTTTTAAGTCAATTGATGCTAAAGCAGGATTTGGTTTTGGTGTTTTGTCCTTACATGCTAGAATAAGCGTGAAAAATAAAATACAAATAACATGGAAGTAACTGTTTAATGATTTCATTATTAGTTTTTTAGATGATTAAAGATAATAATTATTAAATAGTTTAAGTTTAATTAGAAGGATTAGGATTACAGTTTTCCTGACATAAATAATTAAGCCCCTTTTTAATTAGTATATATTTTTAAGAGAAGTAAACATATAAAATGCCATATAACATCAAAATTATTGAGAGGGCTCTAATTTTGGATTTATAGTAGCTAATATGTTTTAATTATTTCTTTACTCTGAAGCTTCCAGTTTTTTTATCAAAACCAATTAAATCTTTTGGGAAAAGAGTCTCAAAAATGCCTTGATTGATGAGGTGACAAGGCGTGTCATAAATTACTTTGTCATTTGTCATTACAACCATGGTGTCACATAACTGAATGGCTAAATCAATCTCATGAGATGAGAATAGAATGGTTTTGTGAGTCTCTTTAGCTAGTTTTTGGAGTAATTTTAAAATATAGGCTTTATGATACATATCTAGATGTGTCGTGGGTTCATCTAAAATAATGAGATTGGTGTCTTGTGCCAATGCACGTGCAATCATAACTTTTTGTAACTGACCATCACTAAGTTCAAAACATTTGCGATGTTTTAATTCTGAAAGGTTGGTTTGTGTAATAGCCATATTTATTATTGAAATATCAGTTTCAGTTAAATTTCCAACCCAATTAGTGTAAGGTTGGCGACTAAGTGCGATAAGTTCAAAAACAGACAAATTTTTTGACATCAATTGCTCTGTTAAAACCAAACTCATGGTTTTTGCTAATTCAATACCTGAGTAACTTTGTAGTGACTTTCCGTTTAAATCAATGTCGCCTTTTAAAGGCGGTTGTATAGCTGATAATGTTCTTAATAGTGTCGATTTTCCAATACCGTTAGCACCAACAAGCCCTATAAGTTCACCTTGTTTAAGTTCAATGTTTATATTTTGCGCTATGACAGACGTAGCTTTCTTAGAGATGTACCCAATAGAAAGGTTTCTGGTTTTAAGGATGCTATGTTGATTGGTCGTTGTCACTAGTTCTTTTTTGGTTCAATTAAATCCCATAAATTGCCATATAAATCTGAAAAGACAAGTACTTTTCCGTAGTCTTCATCTTTAGGATTTCTTACTATAGTAACCTTTTGATCTAATAAATTTTTATAATCTCTTTCAAAATTATCAGTATATAAGAACAAAAAAACACGTCCTCCAGTTTGGTTTCCTATTCTGCTTTCTTGTTCTTCGGAAGCCGCTTTTGCTAGTAATAATGAACAACCACAAGTGCCTTTGGGTTTTACAATAACCCAGCGTTTGGTATCACTTTGATGTGTGTCTTCAATGAGTTCAAATTTTAATTTTTTAGTATAAAAATCAATAGCATCATCATAATCTTTAACCACTAGAGCAATATGTGTAAGTTGTTGATCCATAATTAAAATACCATTTTACGTTGTCGTACCAATAACCAAACCACAACAGGAGCACCAATTAGAGATGTTATTGCATTAATAGGTAAAGTGTAATCACTTGTTGGTAATTGTGCAATACTATCACAAATAAGCATCACGATTGCTCCAAATAAAAATACTGCTGGTAATAATGTTTTATGATTAGATGTATTAAAAATTTGTCGTGTAATGTGAGGAATAGCTAACCCAATAAAAGCAATTGGTCCAGCAAATGCAGTTATTGTTCCTGCTAATAAGCTTGTAGCAATGATAATAATTAACCGACTTTGTTTAATATTTAAGCCTAAGCTTTTTGCATAGTTTTCTCCAAGTAAAAAGGTGTTTAAAGCCTTAATTGAAATGATAGTGAAAAGTAAACCTATGCTATAAATTCCGAAGAAAATAAAGAGCTCATTCCATGAGAGGTTTCCTAAGCTTCCAAATCCCCAAAAAATATATTGTTGTAATTGTTCCGCAGAACTAAAATAGGAGAGCACACTTACTACTGCAGTAGTAATGCTTCCAAACATTAAACCAATAATTAAAATAGCCATAGTATCTCTAACCTTTGATGATACTAACAAAACAGCTAGAAGCACAAGAAAACTACCTAAGCTTGCTGCAATTACGATACTCCATTTTGAGATTAAAAGCGTCGCAAATACTCCGCCAAAAAGCCCTGATCCTAGAATAACCAAAGCGACACCTAAACTGGCTCCAGAACTTATACCTAAAACAAAAGGTCCTGCTAAAGGGTTTCGAAACAGTGTTTGCATTAATAATCCTGAAATTCCTAATCCCGAACCAACAAGAATTGCTGTAAACGCTTTTGGTAATCTATAATTTAGAATGATATATTGCCAAGATTCATTTTCCGAAGAGCCAAAAACACTACCAAAAACGTCTTTTAAAGGAATGTTTACTGATCCTAAACTAATATTCATAAAAAAGCATAACACTAAAACTAATGTTAAGATGATAAACGCATATGTGTATTTAGTGTTCAATTAGTTTAGAGGTTTGAAAAATGTGGTTTCATAATCGCTCAATAATTCTGGATGACAAATTTTTATCATATCCTTAAGGACTAAATCGGGTCTTGCAATTCCCATTTCATAATAGATAACACCACCAGTTTTTCCAGTTGTATTAGAGAATGAAAATATGCTTTTATTTTGAAATGCGTTAAACTGTGTATAGTGAGAATTCGATTTTTCTAAGTCTTTATAGCTTGTGTAATACGATGGGCTTAGCCACAATTGAGCGTCTTTAGCTTTGTTAAAAACCGCTTCAAAACTTAACGCTAAACTCCCCGTGTTTGTAGTTTCTTTCCATAGGTAATTCACATTGGCATCTTTTAAAAACTGTGCTTCTGGGCTTGTGCCATTTGGTAAATACCAAACATCTTTGTACATCGCGCCACACAAAACGGTTGGTTTAAAAGTAGCTTTAGAAGCAATTGTTTTGGCTTCTAGGTAATCCCTCTCAATTTGATTAAAAATAGAATCTGCTTCTTTTTCTTTGTTATAAAGCGCTCCAAATAATTTAATCCATTCGGCTTTTGCTAGAGGTGATTTTTCAACCCAATCTCCATTATATATAACTGGAATCCCCGCTTTTTCAATGATTTCCATACTTTTATTAGTGCCATCAACACCAAAAGCGACCACAACATCTGGATGTAATTCTAAAAGCACTTCGGTATTAATACCTTCATTTTTTCCTAGTTCTCTAATACTTCCATTGTCAATTCTTACTCTTGTTTTTTCAGAAGACACATAATCGGTTCCAGGAAAACCAACCAAGGTCTGTTCAACACCTAACAACTCTAATGCAGGAATGTGAGTAGTTGAAGTAACGACGATGTTTTGGACAGGAAGTGTAATAACAGCCTCAAAACGTTGTCGTTCTGTAGTCCAAAAATCGACATCATAACCTTCTTTTAATAAAGCAAATTGATATTTTTTATCCGCATTAGGCCATGGACTCTTAATCTCTAGTGTTTTATAAGTTCCATAGTTTTTAACTGAAAAGCCTTTTGCATATTTTAATTCAAGTTGATTTCCTTGTAAAATGTCTGATAGTTGTTTACTAGGTTCATTCTTGCAAGTAAATAGGCTAAGACATATTATAAATGAGATAAACTGTTTCAATGTGTAAAGGTTTTGATTGTTCAAAAGTAATATTATTTAAAGTTTTGAGTGAATCCTTAAACAAAATGTTTAATTTTGCAGCGAATTTTGGTTCTATTTAGTTTTTCTATTTAGATTAAAAGGGAATCTGGTGAGATGATTATTATCAAGTCCAGAGCTGTTCCCGCAACTGTAAGTTTATGCTCAACGTGATTGAGTACCTCTATATGAGATGTTATTACTTCTTATAACCACTGACAATTTAGTTGGGAAGGTTTAGTAACATGAAACAAGTCAGGAGACCTGCCCTAATTTATAAATTAAATTGCTTTCGGGAGAAAAGTATTTGAGGTATGAGAGATATAACAACATTTTTTTTAGTGCTACTTTTTGGTTGTATTGCGCAAGCACAAACATCTACTGATTCTATTCAGCAATTGGATGAGGTTGTGTTAAGTGATGTGAAGTTAAAACGCTATGCTAATGGCTATAAACTAACAGTGCTTAATGATTCTATACTTCGAAAAAACAGCACGTCGTTAACAGATGTGTTGCGATTTAATTCTAATATGTATTTCAAAGAAAATGGCTATGGAATGGTGTCTTCGCCGTCTTTTAGAGGAACTAATGCGTCACAAACTGCTGTGATTTGGAATGGTATTAATATCAATTCTCAGCTTAATGGACAAGTAGATTTTAATACAATAGCGACTTCTAATTATAATAGTATAAGTATTAAAAGTGGTGGCGGAAGTGTGCAATATGGCAGTGGTGCCATTGGTGGAACGATACATTTATCTAACGATTTTAATTTTAAAAAGCATGTTGATTATGAGGTTCAATTTGGTTATGGCAGTTTTAATACAAAAAATACACACTATAAAACGTCCTTCGGAAATAGAACTTGGGCAGGCAATTTTGGAGTAGCTTATGTTGATTCAGATAATGATTATAAGTTTTTAGGCACAAATAGGAAAAATGAAAATGGAGCTTTTAATAATTTAGATATCAATTTTAATTTAGGTTATATAATTTCAACTAAAGATGTCCTTAAATTATACCATCAAAACTTCAGAAGTGATCGTGAATTGTCGTCAACCTTATTAGCGCCTTCCAGTAGTAAATATGAAACTGAAGATTATCGCAGTATGGTAGAATGGGTTCATATTGAAGATAATTATACATCAAGTCTTAAAACGGTACACTTACTTGAAGAATTCAAGTATTTTGAAAATAAAGATTTAGATAATTTTTCTAAAGGTCAAGCTAATACATGGTTAATTAAACACCATTACAAGCGTCACTTTTCAAAGCGTTTAGTATTAAGTGTAATAACCGATTATAGTTATATGACTGCTGAAGGAAACAGTTTTAGCAACCCTAAACGAAATGCCTTTTCTGCAACTGCAATTCTTAATCATCGTCCAATATCAAAACTACAGTATACTTTAAATGTTAGAAAGGATGTAATTTCAGATTTTGAAAGTCCGTTAGTGTTTTCTGGTGATATAAGCTATCAATTATTTAAGCCTTATACCTTAAAATTTAATGCCTCTAAAAATTTTAGAGTGCCAACCTTTAACGATTTGTATTGGAATCCTGGAGGAAACTTAGATTTAGAACCTGAAGCATCTTATCAGTTAGATTTTGGTCATGAGTTAAAATTTAAGAATATTGATTTTAAACTCAATACATTTTATATCGAAACATCTAACCTTATTCAATGGAGGCCTAACTCTAGTTCAGGTTATTGGAATCCAGTTAATATTGCAAATGCTAAGCATTATGGTTTAGAAGCTGAACTAAATTTTACGAAGAGAAAAGGGAATCATACACTATTTTTAACTACTGCTTATTCTTACACAGAAACTGAAGATGTTGAGAAAAATCAACAACTTTTTTATGTGCCTGTTCACAAAACAAATGCATCCATATCTTATAATTATAAATCATTTACAGCTTTTTATCAGCATTTATATAATGGAGAAGTAGCTATTATAGGTAATACACTTGATGGTTTTGATGTTGGGAATTTTGGATTTGCTTATACCTTCAATACGAATAAAGAAATAAGCTATATAGCCGATTTTAGAATTAATAATATATACAATACATATTACGAAAATGTCGCACTGCGACCAATGCCAAATAGAAATTTTAATATCAAATTAACACTTAAATTTTAAACAATGAATACCAAAAAATTAGTTTTTATTTTCTTATCAATTGCCTTTATGTTTACATCATGTAGTAGTGATGATGATATAACACCGACAGAACCTTTAGGAGATTATGAAAACGGAATCTTAATCTCTCATGAAGGGAACTTCGGGCAAGGAAACGCATCTGTGTCTTTTGTGTCTTATGATTTAATGACTACAGAGAATAATATTTTTAGCGCTGTTAATTCAAGCCCTTTAGGAGATACTGCTGAAAGTATTGCTTTTGAAGGAAATTTCGCTTATATCGTTTTAAATATTTCTAATACGATAGAAATTGTTAACAGGTATACATTTGAATCTGTTGGAACAATTAGTACAGGTTTAAATAATCCAAGATATATTGCTTTTGCTAATGGAAAAGGCTACGTAACAAATTGGGGAGACGGATCTGTTACTACTGACGATTATTTAGCTGTAATTGATGTAATGACAAATACACTAGACGCGCAAACAATTGCTGTGGCCGAAGGACCTGAAAGAATTGTTGCTAATGGAAATACATTATATGTGGCGCATAAAGGAGGCTTTAGCCAAAACAATATCATATCTGTTGTTGATGCTAGTTCTAATATGGTATTATCTACTATTACAGTTGGAGATGTGCCTAACTCTTTAAAATTTGATTCCTCAGGAAACTTATGGGTGTTGTCTGAAGGGAAGCCAGCTTGGACAGGTGATGAAACTGCTGGTCAACTTTCGAAGATTAATACAAGTAACAATGCTATAACAACTTTCAATTTTGAAACTTCAGAACATCCTGAATTTCTTGCTGAAGAAAACGGAGCATTATATTATTATATGTCTGGTAGTGTGTTTAAAATGAATAGTGAAGCAACGACATTGCCAACTACTACAGAATTAACAGGCTTGAATTTTTATGGAATGACTGTGAATAATTCAACTTTATATGGCGTTGATGCAGTAGATTTTACAAGTAATGGAACCTTATCAACTTATGACTTAACTTCAAATGCGATAATAGATTCAGTAACATTAAATATTATTCCTAGTGAGATTTACTTTAACTAGTATTAGTAAGAGAGAAGTCTTGTAATTAATTATCATAAAAAAAAGCCACTTGGAAAAGTGGCTTTTTTTATCTCTTATTCTAATTCTAACCGATTAAAAAATAGATCGTTTTCGATATACATTTCCTCCTCATAAGATTTAATATTGATAGTTGTTTTTAAAGGTTTAAATTCACTTGAAGCATTAGGATTAAATCGTCCAATACCTTGAATATCTGCAATTGCAGCAGCCAATAAAGGTTCGTTTAGATCTCCTAATACCCCAAAGTCCTGAGGAGATTCAATTAAAGAAATATCAGGAGTCAATCCAATAGATGGAACTTCTTGATCATTTACATTTATAGAGTTTGCTACTAAAGGTTGCATCGCATAGGTATGATTTGGGTTAATATTATTAGATGATAAGTTTGGTGAATCATATATCGTAATTGATGCTTGTGTTTTTCCAGTTGTAAAATCGCCTATTTGCACGACATTAATATAAGCACTTAAACTATTTATAACCAATTCACTTGCAGATGCCGAACGATTTGTAGTTAATACATAAATTTTATTTAAGTTAAGACTATTAATGCTATTGCCATCAAAGTCTGTTACAAAATTAAAATCGGTGTTTAAATCCTGTAAATCAGAATTATAAACTAATTTAGAATACACGTCTCCAGTAAATTGACCAGTAATCATACTGCCTAGTAAGGAAGCCGTATTTACAGAACCACCTGGATTATATCTTAAATCTAAAACCAAATGTTGCACATTATTAGCTTGAAACTCAGCAAAAGCAGCATTAAGTTGGGTGTTAAAATTAGCGTTAAATCCATTATAAACTAAGTAGCCTACATTTTCACCATCAACATCAATAATATCAGTTTGGTGTACTGGATTTTCAGTGTAAGTTTGCTTAGTAAGTTCAATACTGTCTGTAGACGCATCTATAGTGTCATCTTCAACCATAACTGTTCCATTATCATTATAGGTCGCAAAATTAAGAGTGTAAGAATCTTGATTTAATAAATTGGAGAGATTGTCAACATTTAATTGTGTGCCGTTAACAGCATTAAATACTTGACCTCTTTGTAAACCTAAATTGCTAGCGACACTATTATTGAGTACAAGTCTTATAATCCCAAAGACCTCGGTGTCGCTTCCAGGTTCTAAATAAAAATTAAATTCTAATCCATTACTTTTTGATATACCAGCTAATAATTGCTCAAATTCAATATAATTTGGTATGATAACACTGAATCGATCAATAGTTTCTCTTTGATAGATAAGGCTTTCAAAAAGATCTTCAGGTTGAGAAAAACCATTGAGGTAATTAGTATAATCTTCATTTGAAGAAAAACGATCATTTGCTAAATCAGGAATGTCTTCTTTATAAAGGTAAACGGCATTCATGCCTTTCCAAACAAAATCATTGATTTCACTTGCAGAGATGGCATTGTCATCACGATCTTCAAAACAATTTGTAAAGGAGATTGCTATTACTAATAATAAACTAAGTTTTAATAGTTTCATATTTTTCTTTTTCAATTTTTATTATAAACCAATAATATACTAGTCTTGTAAACTATAAATTTACTTACATTATTGTAAATTAAAAAATATCATGTAACAAAATTAAAACATGCTCGTCGTAATAATAAGGAGCAGAATAATCATCTGTTTTGAACTAACAAACCACTAATGACACAAACTGATTTTACAAAATTAGTAATGCCTTTCAAGGATAAGGTCTTTCGTTTAGCAAAAAGGCTTCTAGTTTCAAGAGAAGAAGCTGAAGATGCAACGCAAGAGATTTTAATGAAGTTGTGGAAAAACAAACAGAAAATAGCCGATTATAAAAATGTAGAAGCGTTTTCAATGACAATGACAAAGAATTTTTGCTTAGACCGATTAAAATCGAAACAAGCTCAGAATTTAAAAATCGTTCATAGTAATTATCAAGATCATAATACATCTTTGCAAAAAGAAGTTGAAAATAAAGATAGTGTTGATTGGGTTTCAAAAATAATTGCAGAATTACCAGAACAACAAAAAATAATATTACAGCTTAGAGATATAGAAGAGTATGACTTTGATGAGATAGCAAAAGTAGTAGATATGAACCCTACCGCAATTAGAGTCGCTTTATCAAGAGCTAGAAAAACAATAAGAGAAAAATTAACTAATACACATCGTTATGGTATTAAATAGTATAGAACACTTACTAGAAAAGTATGACAATGGCGAAACAACGCTAAAAGAAGAGCAGCAACTCAAAGCTTATTTTACTCAAGAAAAAGTTGCACCACATCTTGAGTCGTATCAAGTCATGTTTCAATATTTTAACAACACAAAACAAGAAGAACTATATACAAAAGACGTTCCATTAAAACCTAGAAAAAGTTATATCTACCAATGGATTTCTGTCGCAGCAGTTGCGGTTCTTATGTTAGGAATTTTTATTCCGTCTATTTTTGGAAGTGAACAAGGGCGAACTTTAGCAGAGTTATCTACTGAAGAGCGTGACGCTTACAACCAAACCATGAAAGTTTTTGATATGATTGGAACTCAGTTTAACAAAGGACAAAATCAAATAGGAGCACTGTCATTGACATCTTCTAATTTTGCAAAAGGAGCTGAGCAAATCAATTATATCTCTGGATTTTCAGAAACAACAAATAAATTTTTTAAAAGTAAAAAGAACAAAAAAAAGTAAAAGCCACAAAAACTAAAAACAAGAAATTATGAAAAAAATAATAGTAATAATCGCAGTCGTTTTAACATCATCAATATCATTTGGACAAGGTCTTTTTGACAAGTATGAAGACATGAAAGGAGTCACTTCAGGTGTGATTAATCAAAAAATGTTTTCAATGCTAGCGAGTATTGATATCAATATGGATGATCCAGATGATCAAAAGATGCTTGAAATGGCAAAGAAAATCAAAAGTGTAAAATTATTGACCACTGGAGACGATAAAATTTCAGCAAATATGAAAGCTGATGTCAATAGATATATTGGGAACTCTAGCTTAGAGGAATTAATGCGTTTTAAAGATGGAAACCAAACGGTAAAGTTTTACGTTAAAGAAGGTAAAGACGAAAACCATGTTAAAGAACTTTTAATGTTTGTTACAGGTTTAAAAGAACTTACAAAAGACCAAAACATTGAAATCAATGGTAAAAAAAGAGAAGTAGAAACTGTTATTGTATCTATAGCTGGAGATATTGATTTAAGAGAGATTTCTAAAATCACAAGTAAAATGAACGTGCCTGGAAGCGAGCATTTTAAAAAAGCAGGTCAGAAAAACTAAGATTATGAAAATGACATCAATCAAAACAATAATCATGATGTTAACTTTGGTTGTAACTCTACAGAGTTGCAATCAAGGTTTAACATTGCAAACGTATTATGTTGATAATGAGTTAGCGCCTGGTTTTACCTCTTTAGATGTACCAATTAGTATGCTTAAAATTGACAAAGAGCAATTAACCGAGGAACAACAAGAGGCTTATAAATCGATAGAAAAACTAAGTCTTATTGCTTTTGTCTCCGATGCTGACAACAAAGAAGAAATGGATGTTGAGTTAGCAAAAGTGAAAGCGATTTTAAAAGATCCTAAATACGAAGAATTAATGCGTGGCGGGAATTCTACTGACGGTAAATTTATTGTCAAATGTATTGGAGATGGAGATGATGTTGATGAGTTTATCCTCTTAGGGAATTCTAACGAGACAGGGTTTGCAATTATAAGAGTTCTTGGAGATGATATGAACTTTAATAAAATAATGCAACTCGCATCAGTTTTAGATGAAAATAGCATTGAAGAAAATCAATTCAAAGACATTACAAAATTTTTTAAATAACTGATTCTTATTTAAAATGTTAATAGGAAACCACTTCAAGTCTATTTGAGGTGGTTTTTGTTTTCAGAGTCTTTCAAAAGAATAATTGCAATGTAAATAGCTAGTAAAGTAAAGGACGAAAATAGTATCGCTTTTACAATAAGATAATCTAAAATGTCTAAAAGCCCAAACACAAAGAAACTTGCGAAAATAAGTCCGGAGAAAATTAGTGTTAATGTGTTTCTTGTAGGCATTTTAGGGTTTTAGATTCCAGTATAATTACTTGGATTTATTGCTTTTAGTTCTGTTTTTATAGCTTCAGAAACCTCTAAAGTATCAATAAATTTAGAAATAGAATGTTCGTTGATTGTTTCGTTAGTTCGTGTTAAGCCTTTTAAAGCTTCATATGGATTAGGATAAGCCTCACGTCTTAATATGGTTTGTATCGCTTCAGCAACTACTGCCCAATTATTTTCTAAGTCTTGTGCAAACTTAGATTCGTTAAGGAGTAATTTGTTTAATCCTTTTAAAGTGGATTTAAATCCAATTAATGTATGTCCAAAAGGAACACCTACATTCCGTAAAACAGTACTATCAGTTAAGTCGCGTTGCAGTCTAGAAATAGGTAGTTTAGCAGATAGATGTTCAAAAATAGCATTTGCCATTCCTAAGTTACCTTCTGAGTTTTCAAAATCTATAGGATTTACTTTATGTGGCATTGCACTACTTCCAACTTCTCCTTTTTTAATTTTCTGTTTAAAGTAATCCATGGAGACATAAGTCCAAACGTCACGATCTAAATCGATAATAATGGTATTGATACGTTTTAAAGCATCAAATAATGCAGCCATATGATCGTAGTGCTCTATTTGTGTGGTTGGAAACGAGTGTTGTAACCCTAATTTCTCTTGAACAAATTGAGTCCCAAAAGCTTTCCAATCAATATTAGGATAGGCTACTTTGTGTGCATTGAAATTCCCAGTTGCTCCACCAAACTTTGCTGCACTTGGGACATCATTTAATAAATTGAATTGTTCTTCTAAACGCACTGCAAAGACTTGTATTTCTTTTCCGAGACGAGTAGGAGAAGCAGGTTGACCATGTGTTCTTGCTAGCATTGGAATATCTTTCCAGTCTTCAGCTAAATCTTTAAGCCTTTTTAAAACTTCAAAATATTCAGGAACATATACGTCATTCATCGCATCTTTGATACTTAAAGGTATCGCAGTATTATTGATGTCTTGTGATGTTAAACCAAAATGAATGAACTCTTTGTATTGAGATAAATTGAGGGTGTCAAATTTCTCTTTAATAAAATATTCAACGGCTTTTACATCATGATTAGTAATAGCTTCAATATCTTTTATAGCTTGCGCATCTTCCGTAGAAAAAGCGGTATAAATAGTTCTTAAGTCATCAAAAACGGAAACGTCAATATCTGAAAGTTGAGGTAATTGTAATTCGCAAAGTGAAATAAAATACTCTATTTCTACTAAAACACGGTATTTTATAAGAGCTTCTTCAGAAAAATAAGGCGCTAGATTATTTACTTTATTTCTGTATCGACCATCTATTGGAGAGATGGCATTAAGAGATGATATTGACATTAGTTGTGTGTTTTGAAGCTGCAAAGATAGGATTTTTAGAGAAGAGCGAGAAGCGTAAACCTCTAAGTTTTGTAAAATATTATCGTTTGATCTTTTTTAAAATATGACGAGCTCTTGCTTTAAAACCAGAACTCTGCATTTGATAATCACGTTCTAATATCATAGCCAATTCTGGATGAATCCAATCGTTCTCTTTTCCTAATAAAAAAAGCGTATTCATAGCATATGCCTTTGGCGCAATTTTCTCGTCATTAATCATCCAATCAAAACAAGCTTCGATAATTTTTTCTTTATGTTTTGGAAGTAATACAGATTTAATTTTGTTATCGTTTTTTGAGTAATACGCTTTTGCTAAATATTCACAAACTTTTGCTACTGGTCGTACTGCAGAATCTAAATGTACTTTATGAATGGTTTCTGTAAATTCATCTAAGTATGGAATGCATGTTTCAAGATTTTCACCACACATAAATTCAAAAACCCAAGCAGCACGGCAAGAGATTTTATCATCTACCATGAATAAAACATCTAATAATTTCGGAATTAAATCTGGATTATTAATCACTAAATTTGCATAATACAAACGTTTTTCTCGTGAGTGATTAACATAATTTAATTCTTCATAAAGTTCTTTTGTAGTCAATGTCTTTTTGTATTTTTAACCCAATAAAATTATATAAAATGAAACATTCAATTCTAATATTTAAAATCCGATAAAGGTTTTAATATGCTAGATGTTTCATATGGCAAATAAGTAAAAGTAAATGTAAACATATGAAAATCATAAAAAAAATAGGTATTGTTTTATTAATTGTATTTATAATCATGCAATTTTTTGGGCCAGATAAAAATGAAGGAGATATGACCTCAATAAATGCTTTTATTGCCGATACAAATCCACCAAGTGATGTTTATGAGGTCCTAAAAAGCACCTGTTTTGATTGCCATAGTAACGTTACTAAGTATCCTTGGTATAATAAAATCACGCCTGTTAATTATTGGATGGCAAATCATGTAACAGAAGGGAAAGAGCATTTCAATGTTTCTGAATGGGCGAGCTATTCAGTAAAAAAGAAAGATCATAAAATATCAGAATTGATAGAAGAAGTGCAAGAGAAAAAAATGCCTTTGCCATCGTATACCTATACACATGGCGATGCTAAACTTACCGATGCACAAATTAAAGCTATTGTAAAATGGGGAAATATGGTGAGATTCAAATATGTTTTTGAACGTCAGCCTGCTGAATAATTTTTTAATTTTCTTTTGAAAAACAAACTTCTCATTATTGGTTTCGTCTGGCCAGAACCTAAAAGTTCTGCTGCAGGCAGTAGAATGCTGCAGTTAATATCTTTTTTTCAACAACAAGATTACCAACTTACATTTGTGAGCACGTGTGCTAAAAGTGATAATGCTTTTGACGTATCTACAATTGGAGTGGAGAAAGCAAGGATTAAACTTAACGATTCTAGTTTTGATGATTTTATCCTGAAACTAAAACCAGATGTGGTTATGTTTGATAGGTTTATGACCGAAGAACAATTTGGGTGGCGAGTTTCTGCACAGTGCCCTGAGGCTATAAAACTATTAGATACAGAAGATTTGCATTTTTTAAGACGTGCTAGACAACAAGCATTTAAAGACAATTCTGAGACTATCAATGCTTATTTATTTAGTGATACAACCAAGCGTGAAATAGCAAGTATATATCGTTGTGACTTAAGTTTAATCATCTCTAAAGTAGAAATGGAGTTGCTTAAAAATACATTTCATATAGATAATTTCTTATTGTGTTATTTGCCATTTTTGATAGATGATATTTCAGAAGAGGAGATTAAAAATTTTCCAACATTTAATGAGCGTCAGCACTTTGTAACTATTGGTAATTTTATTCATGAACCAAACTATGATGCTTTACTGTATTTAAAAAACACACTTTGGAAAACGATTAGGAAGCAACTTCCTAATGTAGAATTACATAATTATGGTGCTTATGCATCGCAAAAAGTAAACCAATTACATAACGAGAAGGAAGGGTTTCTAATAAAAGGTTTTGCTAAGGATGTTAATGAGGTAATGCAGCAAGCAAAAGTATGCTTAGCTCCAATTCGTTTTGGTGCAGGGTTAAAAGGAAAGCTATTTGATGCCATGCAAAACGGAACACCATTTGTGACTACAAATATTGGAATTGAAGGAATTGTTGATGACGTTAATCAAGATTTTATTTGCGATGATGCATCTGATTTTATAACACATTCGATTGCAGTATATCAAGATGAATCTCTCTGGAAACAACAGCAATCTGATGGTTTTGATATCTTAAAAAAGAGATTTTTAAAATCGGAGTTTGAAAGTCAATTTACTGAAAGGTTGACTGAGCTATCAAAGACTTTAAAAACACATAGACAGTACAATTTTATTGGGCAAATGTTACAACATCATACGATGCAAAGCACAAAATTTATGAGTAAATGGATAGAGGCTAAGAATTCTTAATTTTAGAAAAGCAAACCCGAAACAAAACTCGGGTTCTATAGCGCTATTTTTAAAGTTTACTATGCTTCAGTAGATTCTTCCATGGTATGATATACATTTTGTACATCATCGTCTTCTTCTAGTTTTTCAAGAAGTTTTTCAACGTCTTGTGCTTCTTCTGCAGTTAATGCTTTTGTGACTTGAGGGATACGTTCAAAACCAGAAGATAAGATCTCGATATCTCTAGATTCTAGTTCAGCTTGAATGGCTCCAAAACTTTCAAAAGGGGCATAAATTAGAATTCCGTCGTCATCAGCAAACACTTCTTCTGCGCCAAAATCGATAAATTCTAATTCGACTTCTTCAGGATCTAAATTTTCAGCATTAATTCTGAAGTTACACGTATGGTCAAACATAAATACAACAGATCCAGATGTTCCTAAGCTGCCATCACACTTATTAAAGTAACTACGAACATTTGCTACTGTTCGTGTGTTATTATCGGTTGCAGTTTCAACTAAAATAGCAATGCCATGAGGAGCATACCCTTCAAAAATGACTTCTTTATAATCGCCTTGACCTTTTTCACTTGCTTTTTTAATAGCACGCTCAACATTGTCTTTAGGCATGTTAACAGCTTTTGCATTTTGAATCACTGCACGCAAGCGAGAATTACTATCTGGATCTGGTCCACCTTCTTTTACAGCCATTACAATGTCTTTGCCTATACGTGTAAAGGCTTTACTCATTGCAGACCATCGTTTCATTTTTCTTGCTTTGCGAAATTCAAACGCTCTTCCCATTGTTATTCTATTTTAAATCGTAATATTAATTAACTCCAAAATTATTGAATTTATATCGAAATGACACTACTCTAAATTAGTCTTTTGGTATATGCTTAGATAAAAAGTTTGAGTTGGTGTTATTTAGGCCATTAATAATGTTTTGGCGCTGGGTGTTTAATTCGATATTCACTTTATTGTAATTTTTAACCGCTTTGTTAATGTCTTTAACTTTTTTGTTATAATTATCAATTTGTTCTTTGGTGCGTTTACGCTCAGGTGTTTGATCTAGTGTAGATTTTATGGTTTCAAAATCTTCATTTAAGATTAAAAATTCTGTGAGTTGAGGGATTTTAGTATCGCTCTCTTCGATAAAAAATTCAAATGCTTTTTTTGTCACATTTAAAATAGAGTTATCATTTTTATAAGTGGTTTTTGTTTTCAATATTTCTAAACCTTCTTTAGCTGCTACACTTAATGCATTTGCATTTTGTTGAATTGCACTCACATCATTAGACTCTACAGCTTCCCATAAATACACTTCGTTAATATAGACTTTAAAATAGATAAGGTATAAATCATTATAATGTTCAAAAACCTCATTTGAAAGCTTCATTTTTTTACCCAAATCAGTTTCGCTTTCAATGATTTCTATGTTGTGTTTAGTAGCAAATTCATAAAAGTCTTTTTCATAGTCTTGTTGAGATTCTTCCATTTTTTGATCGGCTAATTCTTGTGCCAAAATATAGGCCTCCATAGCATCATAAGACTGTTCTGCAACAGCTTTCATATCAATAATTTTTGCGTAATCTTGATTGAGCAAATTTTTATTGAATATCATATGTTTTAATATTTTATTCTTATAATCATCACCATCAAACCCATTTGCTTTTTTTATTTTAGCGATAGCTCTATCAACTGTTTTTAAAAGAGTTTTTCTTTTGCCATCAATACTTCTATCACTTTTACTATGAGCTACAGCTTTAGTGTATTTCCACATGTTTTTTGTGATAGCTTGTTGTTCTGTTGCAACAAAATCTAAATATTCTGAGGCATTTTTAAAACTTTGTGCTGTTAAAGATGAAACAACAAAAAGCAAAGCGATAGTGAATTTTAAAGTTGTGTTTTTCATGTTTAATTGAGAAGATTGAATTTTATTAAATCTTGAAGTATAGCTTGAGATTCTTCAATATAAATATCTTGTTTGATATCTTTCAAGATCATTTCGTTTATTAGTTTTTTATCTTCGCTATAACTCATAACTTCTTTTGTAAATGCTGAGTTTTTTACTGCAAAACTAGATTCATGATTATCAATAGGTTCATTGATTTTTAACCATTGCTTTCTATACGTTGTCATTTCCCTGTAGACATTGTTTAAGGTTAGTAAATATTCAGTATCTAATTGGAAATAATTTTTAAAAATAAGTTGATTGAGATTTTTAATTGCATCAAAAGGAGTTGCCTTATTAACTCGAGTTTGGCTTTGTTTTTTTAATTCGTCAATTGGGAGTTGTTTTAGTTTTGGGAATTTAACTTTATGTATAGAATCATTTCGAAGAGCAAAGGCTTCAAATTGTTCTTGAGTTTTAAAACCGTCATATAAATTTGGTAAACTAATATCTGGGACTACACCTTTAGACTGATGACTTTGACCTGTAACACGATAAAATTTCTCTACAGTTAATTTAGAGTACCCTAAAGTTTCATCATCTGATAAAGGCAAAATTACTTGTGCTGATGCTTTACCATGTGTTGTGGTACCAACAATAACAGCCCGATTGTAATCTTGCATGGAGGCAGCAAAAAACTCTGATGCAGATGCACTGTAGTTGTTGACCAAAACAATAATTGGTTTTGTAAATAAAGAGCCTCTATTTGAATCTTTAATGATAAACGTTTCATCTGTGTTGTATTTTAATATCAAAATTGGGCCTCGATTAATAAACATGCCAGATAAATCAGCAGCTTCTTTCATAGAACCACCACCATTAAAACGTAAATCTAAGATTAAGCCTTCTATTTTTTCTTTTTGAAGTTTGTATAATTCTTTAGCAACATCATTAGCTAAACCTAATCCGTTTGGCGATTCAAAATCGGAATAGAAACTAGGAATATTGATATACCCTATTTTTGATTTATTTTCAAGAATATACCCAGAAACCGAGTTTTCTTCAATCTTAGTTTTGGTTTTAATTAGCTCAACATTCTTTATTGTACCATTTTGTTTTTTGATTTTAAACGTAATTGTATTGTGTTTTTGATTTACTGTAAAAGCTAAAACATCATTGTTTGAAACACAATAGGTTTCTAATGTTTCTGTTGCTGTACTCAAAGATTTTATGATGTCATTAACTTCAAAATTACCATCATTAAATGCGGCACCTCCTGGAGTAATATGAACAATCACAATATCTCCATTATCATTTTTAGTTGTAATTATTCCAAAGGATAATTGATTATTAGACAAAGAGTTTTCAAAAATTTCTTTTTCAGTAGGAGTGAAAAATGAAGAGTTAGGATCGTGATAATGCAAGTAGGCATTAAAAAAAGCCTCTTTTACAAAGTTTTCAATACTACCATGCCTATTTTGTAATGTCTCTAGGTTACAAATCTCTTTCTGTATGAGTTTAGGTTTTAAATCAGCTTCGAGTGTTTTAAAATGACTTTGTATGTGTTCTAATACTGAGTCATTTTCTACAAGTGTATGTAAGATGTTATAACGCATACGCTTACTCCAATAATGTTGTGTAGCAGTATTGTCTTTAAAGTAAACAAACTTTGATTCTGGTTTAAAGCGCAGTGTGTCTTTACCAGAATAATCAAATTTTTCTTTTTCTAAATCACTAATTATTTTTTTAGAATTTTCAATACGTTTAGATAAAATTACGGCATACTTAGTTATAAAATCACAAGAGCCATTTTTAATATAATCATCTAGAGAAAAACGGTCACTTTCAAAGGTGTTTATATCGTCTTTGATTAGCAATCTCTTGTCTTCATCTAAAGTATTTAGAAACAAATCAAATACATGAGTTGATAAACTATCATTGATAATTTTAGGTTGGTAATGATTTGTTTTAACTAATTCTTGTAACGCTTGAAGCTGATCACAAAACAAATCTTTCTCTTGGGCGTAACCAAACAAAAATGTTAGTGATAATAGTAAAGATATATATAGGTGTTTATGCATAAGCGGCATTTAAATAAAGTCAAGAAATCAAAAATCAAACCAAAATTTAGTCTTGAACTTCAACTATAAATTCAATAGCTTCTGCTAATTTAAAATCTTTTTCAGTAACACCATTTTCATCATGTGTTGATAATGATATTTTTAAAACATTATAAACATTTGTCCATTCAGGATGGTGATTTTGAGCTTCACACTCAAAAGCAATTCTACTCATAGCGCTAAAGCAATCTTTAAAATTATCAAATTCAAATTCAGCATATAATGCATTGTTTTTATGTTCCCAATCAGGAAAGCGAAGTAATCGTTTTTCTATGTTTTCGTCTTTCATTAAACTTATCGTTATGTATTTTACTTAAATGTAAAGTTTTTTTGTGTAAAAAAATAGTAATTAGTGATTGAAACTATAAAAAAGACGAACAGAATAGTTTTTACTGTAAACTGTAATTAAGGTTACTTTAATAGGTCTTCTAGAACTTCTGTGCTCGTAACTTCTAAGTGTTTCGGAAGCTTATTGAATTTTGGTAAAACGGCTAAATAGCGATCTTCGTTTGTTGTATAGACATGCTTGTATGCTACGCCGTTTTTTGTTGAAATTTGTGTGATAATATCTTTGATGTATTCATCATGATGTACTAAATCTGTGCTCCCTAAATGAAAAATTCCGTATTTATTCCTGTTAATTATATAATGAATTTGTTGTGTCACTTTAGAGTCTGTTGTGACATTCATTATAATATTTGGAAAGATTTCTATGGCAGTTTTATCTTGTAGATGTTGTTTAATTTCTTTTAGTCTTGGTGATTGAGAACCTAAAACCATTGGTAATCTTACAATAGCCACTTTTTTCTTAGGAAGGCGAAGGAGCATATTTTCAATTTTAATCTTAAAATGGCCGTAAATACTATCGCTTAAAGTTTTATCTAATTCATAACTAGGATATTTACTATACGCATCAAAAACATTAGCTGAAGATAAAAATATTAATTTACAATTCTGTTCGAGAAGGTATTCAGAAATGTGTTGATGAACGATAGTTTGCGCACGAAAATCACCTCTTAAACAAGAAATAATGATTGTAGGTTTTGTCGCTTCTAAAATTTTGTAGACATCATCTTCTTCAATATTATACTGAAAAAAATGATGATTACCTGCATAAGCTTTCTTCGGAATACAGTACGTGCCAAAGGTTTTGAAATAAGCACACAACTCTTTGTAAATAGCATTACCTATAAAGCCGCTAGCACCTAAAATTAAAATACGATGTTTACTGTCAAACGCCTTCATTAATCAATCTTCAATCTAAAAACTATCCTTTATAAAATGGAAGTTTAACCACAGTGGCAGGTATTACTTTTTTTCGTATTTGGATATTTATTTTGCTGTCAATTTTAGAGAAAATTGTAGGGACATAACCTAAGCCAATTCCTTTACCTAAGCTAGGTGACATGGTACCAGATGTTACATTTCCAATAATTTTGCCACTAGAATCAACAATATCATAGCCTTGACGTGGAATACCACGCTCATCTAATTCAAAAGCGACTAGCTTGCGTTCTGGACCGCGACGTTTTTCATCTTCTAATGCTTCAGAATTTGTGAATGTTTTTGAGAATTTTGTAATCCATCCTAAACCAGCTTCAATAGGTGATGTTGTGTCGTCAATATCATTTCCATAGAGACAATAACCCATTTCTAAGCGTAAGGTATCGCGAGCAGCAAGACCAATAGGTTTTGCTCCTGCTTCTACAACTTTATCCCAAACTTGTTTTACTTCATTATTTTTGCAATAGATTTCAAATCCGCCACTTCCTGTATAGCCTGTAGCAGAAATAATCACATGTTCAATACCTGCAAAATCTCCAACTACAAAATTATAAAATTTAATAGTTGCTAAGTCATGACTTGATAAACTTTGCATAGCTTCAACAGCTTTAGGTCCTTGAATTGCTAGAAGGGCATAATCTTCACTTAAATCACGCAGTTCAGCACCAACATCATTTTTAGAACTTATCCAGTTCCAATCCTTTTCAATATTACTTGCGTTAACCACCAAAAGATAGGATTCTTCTTTGATTTTATAAATAATAAGGTCGTCTACAACACCTCCATCATCATTAGGTAGGCAGCTATATTGTGCTTTTCCAATAGTTAATTTAGAAGCATCATTACTACAAACTTTTTGAATTAAATTAAGAGCGTTTGGGCCTTCAATTAAAAATTCTCCCATATGTGAGACGTCAAATACACCAACACCAGTCCTAACAGCCTCATGTTCTATGTTTATGCCATCGTATTGTACTGGCATATTGTATCCTGCAAAAGGAACTATTTTAGCACCAAGCGCTTCGTGAGTTGCAGTTAAGGCAGTGTTTTTCATCTTAATTTATATAGTAATTAATAGTTAGTTATTTGTTTTGTCCTTCAAATATTTTTCGATAGCAAATGTATCGAAAAATATCTATTTTTTTTGTTCAGTTTCTACAGAAAAACAGATTAAAAATATGTTAATGTTAAATTCTTTTCTCGTGAAGCTATTAATAATTCTTAATTTTCGGAAACATTAAAACTAAAACAAGATGAAGACTATTATAATTGTTCTCTCATTATTTTTTGGATTATCATTTGGTTTTTCGCAAGATGGAACTCCTAAAGATTATTTAAGTAAAGAATTTCATAAGAATAGACGTGAAGCACTACGTAAGAATATGCCATCCAATAGCGTGGCTGTGTTTTTTGCAAACCCAATTCGTAATCGTGCTAATGATGTCGATTATGTGTATCACCAGGATCCAAATTTTTACTACCTCACAGGTTATAAAGAACCACATGCTGTTTTAGTTATTTTTGCTGAAAATCAATCTGATGAAAATGGAATGTCGTACAACGAAAAACTATACGTTCAAGAACGAAATGCAAGAGCAGAGCAATGGACAGGTAGGAGGTTAGGCGTTAAAGGCGCAAAAACAGAATTAGGGTTTGATAGTGCTTTCAATGGAAGTGCGTTTTTGAATTCAGGAATTAATTTTACTGCCTTTGATAAAGTAATGTATCACGATTTTAGAAATGATTATAGAGATACGCGAAATACAGCTGATTTATACGATCTAGTACAAGCGTTTAAAACGCAAATCAAACTTGTAGATAACTATACTATAGAGAATAAAACTGATGATGTTGAAGTTGATGTCTCATCAAATGTAGAAACCGAAATAGTAAAAACAGATACAAGAACTTTATCGCGTTTAATGGCAGGATTACGTGAAGTGAAAACCGAGGAAGAAATGGTGTTACTTAAAAAAGCAGTTCGTATTTCTGCGATGGGACAACGTGAAATTATGAAAGCGATGCATACAGGAATGTCTGAAACTGAAATTCAAGGTATTCATGAATATATCTACAAAACATATGGTAGTGAGTATGAGGGCTATCCTAGTATTGTTGGAGCAGGAAATAATGGATGTGTACTACATTACATAGAGAATTCTAAAATGAAGGTTGAGAATGATTTAGTGCTTATGGATTTAGGTGCTGAGTATCATGGTTACACCGCAGACGTGACACGAACAATTCCTGCAAATGGGAAATTTAATAAAGAGCAAAAAGCTATTTATGATATTGTTTATAATGCTCAAGAAGCTGGAATTCAAGCAACAATTGTAGGTAATACTATGCAATCTCCTGATACTGCTGCTAGACGAGTTGTATACCAAGGTTTGATAGATTTAGGTATAGTTAAAAATGAAAGCGAAGCGCGACAATATTTTCCTCATGGAACATCACATCATATTGGTTTAGATGTACATGATCCAGGAACTTATGGGGCTTTACAAGCAAATATGGTAATTACTGTTGAGCCAGGAATTTATATTCCTGATGGAAGCGACTGTGATCCAAAATGGTATGGTATCGCTGTGCGTATTGAAGATGATATTTTGATTACTGAAAACGGACCAATAAACCTTTCAGCTGAAGCACCAAGAACTTCTAATGAGATTGAAAAGTTAATGAAAGAAAAGAGTGTGTTGAATGCATTGAAATTGCCTAAATTAGATTAGCTTTTTTGTAGGTCGTTTAATGAGTCTTATAAATTGGGTGACTATTTTCCCTAAATTGTATTTAGTAAAAAAGTTTTTAAATCGTCATAAGTCGAAACCTGAGTTGCTACTTTTTCTTTATTAATTACAGTTTTAATTTGTTGTGGTAATTCTAATTTAGTATCAATAATAGCTTCGACCACATTTAAAAACTTGGTTGGATGTGCTGTTTCTAAAAATACACAATGTGTATTGACATGTGTTTTTAGATAATCTTTACAGCCTAAATAACCAACAGCACCATGAGGATCTGCAATATAATTGTACTGTTTGTAAATTTCTAGCATGGCAGCTTTAGTTTCATTATCTGTGTAACTATAGGACGATAAATTGTCTTTCAATCGTTTAAAATCATTCTTGTAAATTTCCTGAATACGAATAAAGTTACTCGGGTTTCCAACATCCATTGCATTACTAATCGTTTGGACAGATGGTTTTGGCATGTAATTTTTAGTTTTTAAATATTCAGTGACCACATTGTTTGCATTGTTTGATGCAATGAAATGTTTGATAGGTAAACCTAATTGTTGTGCTATCATACCAGCGCAAACATTACCAAAATTCCCACTTGGTATTGAGAATACAATATCGTCATGTTGCTTATGTAATTGCTGATAAGCAAACATAAAATAGAAAAGTTGCGGTAACCATCTTGCTACATTAATTGAATTGGCAGATGTCAATTGCATTTTACTTGTAAGTGACTCGTCTAGAAAAGCTTTTTTTACCATATCTTGACAATCATCAAATACGCCATCTACTTCTAAAGCAGTAATATTTTGTCCCAATGTTGTCAATTGTTTTTCTTGAACATCACTTACTTTTCCTGAAGGGTACAAAATGACTACATTAACACCTTTTATATTAAGAAATCCATTAGCAACTGCACCTCCTGTATCTCCTGAAGTAGCAACTAAAACTGTAACATCATGATCATTGTTTTTATTAAAATAGCCTAAACATCTTGCCATAAAGCGTGCTCCAACATCCTTAAAAGCCATCGTTGGACCATGAAATAATTCTAAGGTTGAAATATCATTGCTTAGTTTTATAATAGGAAAATCAAAAGACAACGTTTCTTCAATAATTGTTTTTAAAATTGTTTCAGGGATTTCAGGGCTTACAAACTGTTTGATGGTTTCAAATGCAATTTCTGTGTAGGACTTGTTGTCAATGTTTTCAAAAAATGAAGCAGGTAATGGCGTAATTGATTCAGGGAAATATAAGCCTCTATCTGGAGCAAGACCTTTAATAACCGCATTAGCGAAGCTAGTATTCGGTGCTTTTTTATTTAAGCTATAGTAATTCATTTATAATATTTTAATGCCTTGTGTGTTGATTTTTGAAATGTATATTTCAAAAGGAATATTAGTTTTTGAGTACACATTTTTAATAGCTTGGGCAATATTTTGAGCCGTTTCATTTCCGTGACACAAACTAAAAATAGAAGGCCCAGAACCAGAGATTCCACAGCCTAAAGCACCAGTATTAAGTGCTTCTGCTCTGACAGAATTAAAATATGGGATTAATTGACTGCGATACGGTTCAATGACAACGTCAGTTAGTGATTTACTCAATAATTCATAATCATTTTTATGTAAAGCATGTACTAAACTTCCAACATTTGACCATTGTGTTATAGCATTTTTTAATGAGATTTCCTTAGGTAAAATAGCACGAGATTCAGACGTTTTAATTTCAATCTGAGGATGGATAATCACCGCAAATAGATCTTTTGGAGTTGGTAATTGTAGGATTTCTAATGGATTGGTAGATTTTACTAAAGTAAATCCTCCAAAAATGGCAGGCGCAATATTGTCTGCATGTTCGCACTGACTTGCTAAGGCTTCACCTTTCATAGCAAAATTTGTGAGTTGTGTTTTGTTGTAAGGTTTGCCTAAGAGCTCATTAATAGCAAAAACGCTTCCTACGGCACTTGCAGAACTGCTACCAATACCACTTCCTGGTTTTATGTTTTTATAGATTTCTATTTCAAATCCAAAGTTCGGTTTTGCGTCTTCAATTAGAGCTAAAGCAGAAACTCCAGCAACGTTGTTTTGAGGCTCAAAAGGTAAATCGTAACCTTCAATCTTTGTAATATGAATCCCTTTTTTATTTGTTTTTTTGATTACCATTTCATCGCCTATAGTATCGAGACAAAATCCGAGAACATCAAATCCACAAGACACATTTGCAACGGTTGCTGGTGAGAAAATTTTGAGTTCTTTCATTAGTTATTTCCTATTCTGATTATGTCTGCAAAAAGGCCAGAGGCAGTAACTTCAGCTCCAGCTCCAGCGCCTTTAATTATCATTGGTTGTTCAGGATATCGTTGTGTATAATACATGACAATGTTATCTTTCCCTTCAAGATTATAAAACGGATGGCCTTGAGGGATCTCTTTTAAACCAACTTTGGCTTTTCCGTTATTAAATTCGGCGACGTATTTCAACTGACACCCATTGGTTTTTGCTGAAGCATATAATCTTTGAAAATGCGTCTCATCATCAATCAATGTTTGATAAAAATCATTTACTGATTTGCTTTCTAGGTTTTCTTGAGTTAAAAATGATTCATTATCAATATCTGAAAGGTTCATTTTTGTGCCACTTTCACGCGCTAAAATTAATATCTTTCTAGCAACATCAACACCGCTTAAATCTATCCTTGGGTCTGGTTCTGTATACCCTTCTTTTTGTGCTTGTTTAACCACGTCATGAAACTTATTAGTATCATCAAAATTATTAAACACAAAGTTAAGACTTCCAGATAAGACCGCTTGAATGGATGTTATTTTATCACCTGATGCTACAAGATTATTAAGTGTGTCAATTACAGGTAATCCTGCACCAACATTAGTCTCAAACAAAAAGGGAGCATTATATTTTCGAGATAAAAATTTAAGTTCATTATAGGTGTCAAAATCACTAGAACAGGCAATTTTATTACAAGCTACAACTGCAATATTATGTCTTAAATAATTGGCATATAAACTTGAAATGTCTTCATTTGCTGTAACATCAACAAAAATACTGTTACGTAAGTTATAGTCTTTTATACGTTGTGAAAAACCATTAAGCGTTGCCTTTTCCCCAGAAGCTAATTGTGTTTTCCAATCTTTAAGTGATAATCCGCTATCATCAAAAACCATGGTTCTTGAATTAGATAATCCAATTACTTTTAGATTAATTTTAAGTTGTTCTTTAAGATATTTCCGTTGTTGTTTTATTTGTTCAACAAGGCGTTCCCCAACATTACCAACACCTGTTATAAACACATTAAGCTGTTTGGCTTTAGTTTCAAAAAAGCGTTCGTGAAGTGTGTTCAATGCCTTCTTTACATCTTTTTCTGCAATAACTGCGGATATGTTTTTTTCTGATGCACCTTGAGCAATAGCTCTTATGTTAATATTGTTTTTTCCTAAGGTACTAAACATTTTCCCACTAATGCCTTGATGACTCTTCATTTTGTCACCTACTAGGGCAATAATTGAAAGATCTGTTTCAACAATGATTGGGTCAATTTTATGTAATGAGATTTCATTTTCAAAGGTTGAATCAATTGCTGTTTTTGCTAATTCAGAATCTTTAAGACCAATACCAAAACATATTGAGTGTTCTGAAGATGCTTGGGTAATAAAAATAACATTAATTTTCACTTGAGCTAAGGTTTCGAAAAGGCGTTTTGAAAACCCTGGAATACCAACCATACCATTGCCTTGTAATGTTAATAAGGCAATATTGTTAATATTGGAAATTCCTTTCACTGGATTAGAGTTTCCGATAGTATTATCTGAAATTTTGGTGCCACAGGCTTCAGGTTCTAATGTATTTTTGATATATATTGGAATGTTTAAATCCAACACAGGTTGTACGGTTGGTGGGTACAAAACTTTGGCGCCAAAATGAGACAATTCCATAGCTTCTTGATACGATAAATTTTCAATAGGAAAGGCTTGTTTTACTAGTTTTGGGTTAGTGGTATACATACCACTTACATCTGTCCAAATCTCTAAACGATTTACATTTAAAGCAGCAGCAACAATGGCTGCTGTGAAATCTGAGCCTCCACGGCCTAAGGTTGTAACTTCATCAGAAAGTGATTTTGATATAAACCCAGGAAGAATAGTTATTTGTTGTTTAGCTTCTGAAAAATAACGTTTTATAGTCTCATTTGTTTGCTTATAAAGAACCTCAGCCTTTGTGAAATTTGAGTTTGTAACAATCAATTCTTGACTGTTTTTTCTCATACAATTGATCCCTCTTTTTTTCATCGTTTCAGCAATAATGAAAGAGGATAATAATTCTCCATAGCTCACAAGTTTATCAGAGGTTTTAAGAGATAATTCATTAATCAGAAAAATACCATCTAGTAGGTTTTTTAGATCTTGTAATTTATCATTAAGCTGGTTAGAAATAGTAGTGTTTTCTGAAGGAATTAATTCTAATAAAATCGAATGGTGAATTTGTGTAATGGTCTCAAATTCTGATACATAACCTTTGTTTTTGTTTTGCGCTAATTCGCCAGCTTTTAACAACTTGTCTGTGATACCGCCAACCGCAGAAACGACACAGATAACCTTATCTTTTTTTGAGCAATCATCAAGAATTGAGATGACGCTATTTATGTTTTTTGTTGAACCTACTGAAGTTCCTCCGAATTTTAAAACATTCATTTGTAGTTGTTTAATTAGTAATTTTGTTTTTTTTAAATCTTAAAAAGGGTCTGTGGTGAGTTGGAGATATAAGAGGTTAATAACCCCTAAGGGTTGTAAAACCAATATACAGCTCAATAGGTGTTATGATATATTGTAAGAATATTTGCGTTTCGTTTAGCATAAATAGTAGTCTATACCTTTCAAATGTATTATTTTTACGAGAATAAAAAAACTTAAGAGGTCGTTTTACATTTTTTTTAGTTTAAAGCAATATAAATAACTTTATTTTTTTTTTTAACGATATAAATTGACAATTTAACAACTGCTTATAAAGCAAATACATGAAAATTTTTTCTAAAGAACAGATTTACGAAGGCGATAAGCTTACGGCAAAAAAGCAAAAGATCACATCAACCGAATTGATGGAACGTGCTGGCATACAGATATTTAATTGGTTGCATGTGCGAATGCAAGGCGCTCAAGTGCCAATACATGTGTTTTGCGGAATTGGAAATAATGGGGGAGATGGTTTGGTTATAGCTAGACATTTAATTGCACACGGATATAACGTAATAACTTATATTGTTAACTGTAGCGACAAGCGCTCTAAAGATTTTTTGATTAACTATGATTTGATAAAACAGACCACAAAAAAGTGGCCTAATATGTTAAATTGTGAGGCTGACTTTCCCGAGATTCAAAAAGAAGATATTATTGTTGATGCTGTCTTTGGTATTGGTCTTAATAGACCAGTAAATGATTGGGTGAAATTGTTATTTGTTTATCTTAGAAAAAGCCAAGCATTTACGCTTTCTGTAGATATACCTTCAGGTGTTTATACAGATGAGATTCCAGAGGATGAAAATGGAGTTGTTTGGGCAAGTTATACTTTAAGTTTTCAGTCACCAAAATTGATATTCTTTTTACCTGAAACTTCTAAGTTTTCTGTAGAATGGGAGGTCTTGGATATTGGTATTGATAGAGAGTTTCTAATCATGAGTGAAACAGAAGTTGAATTGATTGGTAAAAATGAAGTGTTACCTATATATAAGCCAAGACAAAAACATGCTCATAAAGGTGATTTCGGACATAGTTTAATTATTGGAGGGAGCTACGGAAAAATAGGCTCAGTAGTGCTAGCTAGTCGTGCTGTTTTATCAATTGGCGCAGGATTGATAACTGCTTATATTCCTAAATGCGGGTATCAAATTATACAGACCGCTTTTCCTGAAGCTATGGTGATTACAGATGAGAATGAAGCCATAATTTCTGATATAACTTTTGATATTGAACCCACAGTTATCGGCTTGGGGATAGGAATGGGGACAGAAGTTGAGACTGTTTCTGCGTTAAAGAAATTCTTAAAAAGAAATAAAACACCATTAGTGATTGATGCCGATGGATTAAATATATTATCTAAAGAAAAAACATTATTAAAATTATTGCCAGAAGGCACCGTTTTAACACCGCACCCTAAAGAGTTAGAGCGACTTATTGGTAAGTGGAAAGACGATTTTGACAAATTAAAAAAAACGAAAGCATTTTCAAAAAAGCACAGCGTTATAGTTCTTATTAAGGGCGCAAATACAATTACTGTTTTTCAGGATAAATATTATGTCAATACTACTGGGAATCCAGGTATGGCAACAGCAGGATCTGGAGATGTTTTGACAGGTATTATTACGGGTTTAATTTCTCAAGGATACGAACCACTTTCAGCTACAGTTTTTGGAGTGTATTTACATGGTAGAGCAGCTGATATAGCCATTGAAGATTTAGGTTACCAAAGCTTAATTGCAAGTTATATAATAGAAGCTATAGGAGAGGCTTATGTCGATTTGTTTAAGCCGCCAGAGGAGCCTCAAGTAGAAGAACCTCATACAGAAGAAGAATAATAAAAAAGCCACTCAATCTGAGTGGCTTTTTTATTATTATGATATATTAAGTAACTTATATTTTTCCTTTCTTTTCTATCTCAAGTTCTTTTTCTAAAAGCTCAATAAGTTTTGGGTCAGATGGTCTTGGAGCATCTGCATTTACAATATTCCCATTAGGATCAATTAAAATAAATCTAGGTATACCTTGAATTGCATAGTCTTTTACGAATTTTGAATTCCAATCGTTATCAGCCATAAGTTGAACGCCGCCTAAGTCTTTGTCATTTACCATATCTACCCATTTATCATGATTTTTAGCCTGGTCAATTGAGGTGCTTACAAATTCTATATTTTCATTATGAAATTTCTTTTCAACGTCTTTTAGAGCTGGAATTTCTCTAATACATGGTCCGCACCAAGTAGCCCAAACATCTACATAAACATATTTTCCGTTTAAGTCAGAAAGAGATATTTCTCCACCTTTATGGTTTTCATAATTCACAAATTGGGGAGAAGGTTTTCCTTTGATTAAATTCTTGTTTTTTTCATAGGTTTCTTTAAGTGCTTTTTTTGTATCTTCATTAGTTGTATTTTCAGTAAAAAAGGTATAAATAGATTCCATGTTAGTATTAGCTGGAGATACTAAAAAGTTTCCTAAATAATCAATAACATCATTTTTTAAAGCAAGAATTTTAATATCATTTAATCCTTTCAAATTGTCTACAGAAACAATAGTAGCATCATCACCAATCTCATCAAAAATTTTGGTTAATACTTTGTTGAAAGCCATATCTTTATATGACTGAGAGGCTTTGTAAGCATTTGTATCGTCAAAAGTCATATCTTTTAATTCCGTAGGAATAAAGCTTTCAGATACTTCAAAATTTTCTTGCTTTGTATAATACCCATGACGTTGTACATAATTATTTAACATCGCATAATTATCATATACTAGGTTTTGCTTCTCTGTAGCTAAAAAATCTTCGTCAACATCAATTAAACTTTCAAGACGAGACTCATTTTTATTTTTAAATTTTGAGATTTTCTTTTTAAAATCGTTTTCACTCATCGAGTAAAATTCAACTGCATTAGATACGATTTTACTTTTTTTAAGTGTTTTTATTGCTAAATAATTATTCTCTATAGCACCTTTACCGCTATAAATTAGTGTAGCATCAAAACTTTTAGCATCTACAGCTACATTTAAATGGTCTCCAGTTTTTAAATACACTGGTGTATATTCTCTTCCAATTTTAAAAGAATAGAATCCGTTTCCTGGAATACGAAGTGTGTCAGAAAATGTACCATCAGAATTAATGGTTATTTCTTTTTTAAAATCTACACTATTTAATAAAGCAGTAGTCGCATTAGAATTCTCTACTTTTCCGGAAAGAATAGCGTAATCGATTTTTGGTTCTTGTTTGCAAGCGATAATCGAAATCGCTAGCAAAGCAATAATTAATCTTTTCATAATGTATTAATTGTATTAGTTGCCCAAAAATACAGATTATAAGTTTTTTAGAATAAACTTTATTAATTATTAACATTTGTTGCAAAGTAGAAATGTTATTCTGAATTTTGGCTTCATAAATTATTTATATGGACTCAACTCATTTTATTTCTTCGGAAATTTTAGAACTTTCAACTATTAATGATATTCTTTTTCAGAATAAAAAAATAAAACTTTCTGAAGACGCTATTCATAAGATAAAGAAATGTCGAAACTATTTAGACGATAAAGTTAAAAATCAAGACAAACCTATATATGGTATAAATACAGGATTTGGTTCTTTGTGTGATGTTAAGATTTCAAAAGATAAATTAACGCTACTTCAAGAGAACTTAGTAATGTCTCATGCTTGTGGTGTTGGAGAGGTAGTGCCAAATGAAGTTGTAAAACTCATGTTACTTCTAAAAGTTCAATCATTAAGTTATGGTCATAGTGGAGTTCAGCTTCAAACCGTTGAGCGTTTAATTGATTTTTATAACAATAACATTTTACCAATCATTTATACTAAAGGTTCACTTGGTGCATCTGGAGATTTAGCACCTTTAGCACATTTAGCCTTGCCATTAATTGCTAAAGGAGAAGTCGTATATAATGATAAAATATACGATTCTCAAGATGTCTTAACGCAATTTAATTGGGAACCTATTGAATTAAAATCTAAAGAAGGCTTAGCCTTATTAAATGGGACTCAGTTTATGAGTGCCTACGGAATTCATTTGCTTATAAAATCACATAAGCTGTCATACTTTGCAGATTTAATAGGAAGTATTTCTCTTGAAGCCTTTGATGGTAGATTAGAGCCATTTAATGAATTGGTCCATTTGGTAAGACCTCATAAGGGGCAAATTAAAACTGCCGAGCGTGTTCGAGAATTTTTAGCTGGAAGCGAATTGATTGATCAAAAAAAGGCCCATGTGCAAGATCCATATTCTTTTAGATGTATTCCTCAGGTTCATGGAGCAACTAAAGATACTTTAGATTTTGTTCATAAAGTTTTTAAAACCGAAATCAATGCGGTTACTGATAACCCAAATATATTTGTTGGAGAGGATGAAATAATCTCAGGCGGTAATTTTCATGGTCAGCCTTTAGCTTTAGCTTTAGATTATTTAAAAATAGCTATGGCAGAGTTGGGGAATATTTCTGAAAGACGAATCTATCAATTAGTCTCTGGTTTAAGAGGGTTGCCAGCATTTTTAGTTGATAATCCAGGATTGAATTCAGGGTTTATGATTCCTCAATATACAGCAGCAAGTATTGTTAGTGCTAATAAGCAATTAGCAACACCTGCTAGTGTAGATAGTATTGTCTCTAGTAATGGTCAAGAAGATCATGTTAGTATGGGGGCAAATGCAGCAACCCAATGTTTTGATATAATTTATAATGTCGAACGTGTATTGTCTATAGAATTACTTAACGCTTCTCAGGCTTTGTTTTTTAGAAAACCATTAAAATCCTCAGCTCTAATCGAGTCTTTTTTAGGTAGTTATAGATTAGAAGTGCAATTTGTGAAAGAAGACCAAGTTTTTTACAAATTAATTAAAAAGACAATACATTTTATCGATGATTTTTACATTGAAAATGAATTACTTTTCGATTAAATGCAGAAAAAAATGTTCAACTGTTTATTATGAAAAAAATGAATAAATTTATTTGGAAGTCAATATATTATAATATACTTTTGATAGTAAGTTAAAGTGGGTATCTCTCATGTTTAACCTGATAGTAAGTTTAATAATAGCAAGATAACTTACTGTTCTTACCGAAAAATTGTTTGATAGCACAACAATTGATTATTAGCACATTTATTGATTTAGAATGATGTCATTCTAAAGTTGATGTTCTGTTTTTACAGTTCATCATATTTGATTTTTAAGCTTACGCGCAAGTTTTGTATTTGCGCTTTTGCCGACAATACGTGTATTGTCTATATAGATGTTAAGATAATTTTAATTTAAAACCAAATGTTATGTTTATGAGCAATTTTACCCGAAGTGGTAGACGCGCCAAAATTTGGCAATCTATCACGAATTTATCGTGTTGTAGCATTGATCTTGTGACTAAGCAAAGTTTAAGCATGAAGGCATTCGCCTTTTTCATGCTTTTCGCGTTTAGTACAAGTTCTGTGTTTGCACAAGACTCGGATCGAAGTACCTTCTTCAACCGATGTCAAGACGACGCGCCTACAGGTCCTTCTGAGGCAGATGTTGCAAATCTTTACCTTAATCAGTGTGGAGATGCTCCTGCAAATGTTGTTAAGTCAACTTTAATGGAAGGTAACGACTGTGCTTGGAATGTTGAATACACTTATGATGTTAAGTGTGGAGACTTTGAAGAGCAAATCAAAATCAGTTATAATGGTGGAGATATTACTGCACCAGAATTAAATGATGGTGCCGAACTCCCAAACGGAGGAAGTAATTTGAATTTGTGTTATAACGCAATTCCAACTGGACCAACTGAAGCTGATATTGCTTCATTGTATTCTGACAACTGTAGCGACGTTTTTGTTGCTAAGTCTGGTAGTCCAGAAGGTAACGATTGTCTATGGACAGTTACTTATAAGTATACTATTCAGGATGCTTGTGGAAACTCGATTCCTGATTTAGACATTATTTATAGTGGTGGTGATACGCAAGCACCTCACTTAAATAAAAATGCTGATATACCTACTGGAGAATTTGGACTTAATCTTTGTTTTGATGACAAAGCTCAAGGACCAACCGTAGAAGATATCGCTGCATTATTTTCTGATAATTGTGGAACTGTTTTAGTTGATAAAGCGGAAAGCTCTAAAGGAACAGATTGTAAATGGCAAGCTACTTATACTTATACTATCCAAGATAGTTGTGGTAACTTTGCAGAATCAATTATTTTAACTTATAGAGGAGGAGATAATGAGGCACCTGTTTTATTTGGTGTTCCTGATGATATTATAGTAGACTGTATTGATCAAGTACCAGCAATTCCTAAAGGGAATGGTATTTATGCAACCGATAATTGTTCTGATAAAATTTCAGTTAATGCATCTGATGATACTAGTGGATTAAATGGAGTTTGTCTTGGAGGCACAATTATTAGAACTTGGACAGCTACTGATGAATGTGGATATAGTGTTTCAGAAAGTCAAACAATAACTGTTTTGCCTACACCAGAATCTACATTAGAAACACCGGTATTCCCTTCTAATATTTCTTGTGAAGATGCAGCTAATTTTTATGCTCCAAATGCAACATATAACAATGGTGTTTTTGAAGGTGCATGTGCTGTTTCTGGAGTTATTGAAGCTGAATTAGATGTTCAATATACAGAATGTGGTGGAACTATTACTGTGTCTTATGACGGAGTTGATTCTTGTGATCGCATATTAAGTGCAGGCCCATATATTATTACTGTTGATCCAGCGCCAATAGCTGAGTTTGAAGAGGTTCAAGACATGGAAATTACATGTGAAGAAGCAAACGTATTCGAAGCTGGTTCATTATCATATACAAATGGAGGAACAGGAGTTTGTGAGATTTCAGGATCAGTACAAGGTGAATTAAGTGGAGCTTACACAGAATGTGGAGGAACACTAGAAATAGACTGGACTTACACTGATGATTGTCAGAGAACAATCACAGCTAAGAAAGTAATTACAGTATTACCAGCACCAATAGCTGAGTTTGATGAAGTTCAAGACATGGAAATTACATGTGAA